>ERZ894199.900-NODE-900-length-11736-cov-7.474274_pt1 | contig 11736 bp, 8 predicted proteins | sample MGYA00380285_ERZ894199 | MGnify/ENA primary metagenome ERZ894199 (study PRJEB32331, sample SAMN06328447) | human gut metagenome | biome: human gut microbiome; feature: stool | host: Homo sapiens | collected 2012-01-17 ... | reverse complement strand
ATCATATACATTGCCATTCACTGTGATTGTATAATTTTTCATTGAATTCATCCTCCTAATTAATTATGCGTGCCACTTATTTGATGGACGACGCTTGATGCTTCTTACTACGAAGCCGTCTGTGCTTCCACCGGCTTCTGCTTCATAAGCAGCGATCGCTGCGGAAATAACTGCTGCCAGTTCATCATCATTCGATGCTTCTTCTACTACAGGTGCTGCAACTGCTGCCGGAGCCGGAGCTGCTTCCTGTGTGCTTTCTGCTTTTCCTTTGTTCTTGAATTTTTCTTCAAGTGCAGGAATGTATTTGAACAGGGAGATCAGAATTGAGATAAAGATCAGGATTACGAATACGGTACCCATTCCAAGGATTGTATTCAGTCCTGCTTTTTCCATGATCTCACCGATGCTATAATGTGCATCGATCGTTGTACTGTCCAGATAAAGGTCCTCATCAAAAACAAATGTAATATCTGCATCACGGTCTTTGAATTTTGCACTGGTCGTTACTTTCAGTTCATCAGAGGATGGTTCGAATTTGTAATCACCGTGGCTTACATATTCCCCACACTCTTTTGTTCCCTGCTGCCATGCATCCAGAGCTGCAAGGAAACTATCTTTTGTAAATGGAACACCTGCCTGATTCAGCTGAGACTCGATCTGGAAATCTGTCATCTTGTTCCACTGTTCGATAGTATCTGCATCTGCACTGTTGCAATACTCGATCAGAAAATCTGTTGCCTGTGTGATCGTTGATTTATCATACTGAAGATTTTCTTTCTTACTTCCGCAAGCGGTAAAGCAGAGCATTGCGACAAGCACACAAAGTAATACGCTTATTTTTTTCTTCACTTTGCCTCACCTCTCTAAACCGTACCGTGTTTCTTTGCCGGACGATCCTCTCTTTTTGTGAATAACATCTCAAATGCGCCGATCACATATTTTCTTGTATCTGCTGCTTCGATGATCGTATCCACATATCCTCTTTTCGCTGCTGATAATGGGCTTGACTGCAGATTCTTGTATTCTGCTGCTTTCTCTCTGATGGTTGCTGCATCAGCGTCCGCATACATGATCTTAGCTGCCTGGTTTGCATCCATCATTCCGATCTCTGCATCCGGCCATGCATATACCATATCTGCTCCGACTGCTTTGCTGTTCATTGTCACATAAGCGCTTCCGAATGCTTTACCGATCACAACATTTACCTTCGGTACTGTTGCATCTGCAAATGCATAAGTAAGTTTTGCTGCTGATTTTGCGATACGTTTCTCATCGTATTTGCTTGCTGTAAATCCACTTACGTTTGTAAGTGTCAGTACAGGGATGTTGAATGCGTCACAAAACTGTACGAATTCTGCAGCCTTTTCAGCTCCGTCAGCAGAAAGTGAGCCGTCAAATTCAGCCTCCACTTCAGCTTCTTCATTATATACTTTCGAACGGTTAGCAACTGCACCAACAGTCATACCATTCAGTTTGATGAATCCAGTCACCATATCTTTTGCATATGCTTTCTTCACTTCGCAGAAGATGTTGTCATCAGAAATCATTGTAAGAGCGATCGCTGTGTCTTCTTTTGCATTCGCAAGGTCTGCACATACACGGTTCAGATCATCGTTACATTCTTCATAAGAAGAATCCTCTTCATTGTTACACGGTAACATACATACAAGAGAACGGATGTCTGCAAGGATATCTTCTTCTGACCCTGTTCCGTCCACAAGACCTGTTGTCTCACTCTGGAATGCTGCAGAAGATGTATCACATTTGGAAATGTCATTTCCAGGAATTGCATTCGGAGTATTGGTAAATAATTTACCGTTCTTTGCTTCCATAAATGTAAAATCTGTCAGAGCCGGCACGATAGAAAGTCCACCACCGCATGTTCCGAAGATTGCTGTGATCTGAGGAATCACTCCGGAAGCCATTGACTGCTTCTGATAAAGCTTTCCAAATGCTTCTAATGCATCTGTCGCTTCCTGAAGTCTGAATCCTGCACAGTCAACCAGTCCGATGACCGGTGCTCCCATCTTCATTGCCATATCATAGATATTAGAAATCTTTTTTGCATGCATCTCGCCGATTGCGCCATTTAAAACAGTGGCGTCCTGGCTGTATACGTATACCAGATTTCCATCGATCACTCCATATCCGGTGATCACACCGTCTGCCGGAGTTTCTTTTTCCTGCATGTTAAAATCAGTCGTTCTTGCTGTTACTGCTCCACCGATCTCAACAAAACTGCCTGCATCAAGTAAACTGTTAATTCTTTTACCTGCTGCATTGTCTGCTGCCATGTTGCCCATAGTCTAGCCCTCCATTTTCATTATTTCAAATTGGGTTTTTCTGTTTTTTCCATGTTGAAAAGTAAAACCAAATTTTTTCCAATCATATTATACTGTTTTTGGCACTTTAACGCAATACCTTACATTGTTTTTTGTTAAATACTTGACGACCCATATAAATCCTGTATAAATATAAAAAAGCCATGTGTCCCCGTACTTCTTCCGTACGCACATAGCCTTTTCATCTGCAACATTCCGTTCTAAAACTTCTTCACTTTTTTTCTCTTCATATTCCTGCATCTTTCCAGAAGAAATTCTGCCAGTTCGTCCGTATTGTTTCCTTCCAGTGCAGTCTTTGGAAATCCGATCATCGCTCTCGCCGATCCGACTGTCTCGGGATCTGCCTTCACAACTACACCGAATGCCTCTTTCGTCTCCAGGATCTTGGTAACATCTTGGTACGAAAATGATCTTGTCTTTTTCGCAGTTACACTGTCAAAGTGATCATCAAAAAAGTGGATTTCGGAACTCACCGGTCCACCGTTTAATCTGCATCGTCTGTCAAACTGATCTTCTGCATCCCCGACCGCCGTTGTCGATAACACCTTTCTCCAGATTGTTCTGTTCAATATCACTGCCGCAACAAATGCCAATGCCCAGACTACAATATACTTAATGACAAAAAAAGTCATTCCTCCCGGCGTACCGCCTCCCGGGTTTCCATATTCCCACATAAAATAGAACACAAGCGGTCCCATCACTGTCATCACGAACTTAATCGTAATATCACTGCTGTCCACTCGGAAAAGTTCGCAGATCTGCTTCAACGTATTCTGTGACTCTTTATATGCCACACGGTAATAATTCGCCATATCATTTTCCCCTTTACAAAATCTGTGTCTTATTATATCCTTATATAGTTGATTATTCAAGAAAATACTTTATAATTATTTGTAAATTATCTATAAACTCTTCTATGTGTTCTCTCTATAGGGTTTCTCTATAACCGCTTCTGTTTATTTTTGATTCCTATTATCATTTAGTGATTTTTGCTTACATTTTCCGTCTATATATGGTCGTTTTATTACATTTCAACATACATATTCCTAACAAAATATAAAAAACCTTAACTTTTTCTTAAACAATCAGTTGTACTTTAGTCTGGTTTGTGATAAGATTAACTGCGTTGAGAGTTTTAAACATGAGAGGTTTTTCCTCGTATTGTTAAAACCAAAGAAAAATTTCATATTGGAGGGTGAATCTCATGGAGAACACTAAGAAAAAATTACCATTTGGTTTCTATGTGTGCTGTCTGACTTATTCTTTTGAAAGACTTGCATACTATGCAGCTAAATGGGGGCTTACGATTTTCATCGCAGCCACTGCAGCAAACGGTGGTCTTGGACTTGACAAATCCGTAGGTGCTGCAATGAGTTCTAACCTGGTAGCATTTACTTATATCACACCTATCATCGGTGGATATATCGCTGACCGTTGGATTAGTCCTCGTATTCTTGTTCCTGTTGGTGAGATCCTTATGGGTCTTGGTTATCTGTGTGCATGGAGAGCAACAGAGGCTAACGGCATCGCAATGTTATGGGCAATGATCATTCTCGTTTCTATCGGAACTGGTTTCTTCAAAGGAAACGTATCTGGTATCAACGGACGTCTCTTCCCATTAGCTGATCAGGACGAACTCGACACTGTATTCAACTTACAGTACATGTTCGTTAACATCGGTTCTTTCTGCGGAACTACTTTCCTTTCACTTGTTGGAAAGAGCGCTGGATACCGTACTATGTTCCTGGTTTGTGGAATCTTCCTGTTCATCGACTGCGTATGGTGGTTCGTTGGAATGAAGTCCTTCGGCGAAGCCGGAAAGAAACCATTCCTTGTTGACAACCGTACAGAAAATGTTGACAAAGCCGACAAAGAGAAAGACAATGCACCTCTTACCAAACTTGAGAAAAACCGTGTGATTGCTATCTGCATCGTAACACTCTTCTCTGGTATTTTCTGGCTGATCTGGTACATGGCTTACATGCCTGTTTACTATGAATTCGGTCCAGTATCAGAAGCAGGACTTGGATGGGCTAACTGGAACATTGGTTCCTTCGAGATGCCTACTGCATGGTTCGACTCAATGAACGGACTTCTCTGCATCATCCTTTGTCCTGTATTCGCAGGAATCTGGGCTAAGATGAGACAGCGTCCACAGGGTGACTGGGGAATGTTCACAAAGACAGCTATCGGTATTATCGTACTTGGTCTTTGTACAGCTTCCATGGTACTTGCAGCAGTTCTTTGCGGACAGAGTGCAGATAAACCAGTTGGTATCTGGGTAATCATCCTGGCTGCTGTATGTATGACAGTCGGAGAAGTTATCTTCTCACCACTTGGAAACTCATTCATCAGCAAATATGCTCCAAAGAAACTTCTTGGAACTATGCTTGGTGTATGGCCACTGATCATCTTCTTCTCTGGTAAAGCTTACGGACCACTTTATAACTGGCTCGAAAACTTTGACTTCGTTAAAGCATACGGTGTTGTTACAATCATCATCATTGCCTGCGGAGTTATCATGTTAGCATTTACTAAGAAGTTCGACCAGATGGTTGAAGGTAAATAATTCATGAATTAAATACCGTACATAAAAATAAGACTTGCTTATGCAAGTCTTATTTTTTACGATACTTTTTATTCCCTGTACTGTAACTTCTTTTAATCTGATTATTATTTTTCTTCGTCTTCTTCGTGCTTTCCTTCTTATTTGCCTTCGCACTGAATGAATCTCCGGATCCACGTGGTGTAATATTCTTCTTTGTTCCGATCTCTTTCTGGTCTTCGAACGCAGGCTTCAGAAGTAATTCCGCACCAATTACAAAGCAGGCAACTTCTACTGCCAGCTGGATCATCTCCCCGTTCTTTCCGAGTCCTTCAAAGAAAGGATCCAGAACTCTTGCCCCGGAAAGGATCACCAGTGTCAGTCCGGCATAAGTAAACAACGAATAGAACATCATCGTCTTCCCCCTGCCTTCATTCTGCTGCATGAAGTAGTATCCTGCGATAAAAATCACACCGCCAAGGATCATCAATATGTACTTTAACATTTCTATCTCTTCCTCCCAATCATGTTTTCTGTAAAGTCTATTACATATTATACATGAAATCTATCCCGATTCCTATCTTTTCTATATATATTTTCAATTTTCTTATATTGTTAAATTTTACAACTTTTATACATCCTCATTCCTCCATTCAAAAGCACACCATACCTTATACCACAGAAAAAGGGATGCACCACCGGCACATCCCCGTCACTTTTCATTACATATTCTATTTCTGATTTCTAAACTGCATCGGAGTCATATTATAAGCTTTCTTGAACAGTCTGTTAAAATGTTCCACATTCTGATATCCTACCGACATTGCAATATTCTCAACCGTCATATTGCTGCTCTTGAGCAGTGCTTTCGCTTTCTTCATGCGGATCTTCTTCACCAGATCCCCAAATGTCATTCCGGATTTTTCCTTAATGTATTTTGACAGATAAGGTTTGGACAGGAAGAATTTTTCTGCCAGGTCATCTAATGTAATGTCAATATAATTCGCCTGTACATAATTCATAATCTCGATCATTCTTGCATCCATACATGCATCAGCACTCCCGAGTTCTTCAATCTTATTTACCGCAACGATCAAGGCTTCAATGGACGCTCTGATGATATCCGGATCGATTCCTACACCCCAGAATGTCTTTCCATTGCAGATAATTCCCACATAAGCCACAGCCTTAGAAGAAGATCCCTTTGTAAGCGAATGCTCCTCATAGAAGGATAATTCATAGCTGATGTTAAAATACTGCTTGATCGCATTACTTACTGCATCCAGACGTCCGTTTCCATTCGAAGTGATCACTTTGCTCTCTCCTGCATGATTGATCATCACTTCCGCAGTGATTCCATCTACCTGTTTAAAATGGCACTCGTCGATGTGGAAGATGGATTTTGTGTTAATATAATGATCTGAGAAGATCTGGTATACCCAATCCGGCGTCAGCTCCTTGTGTGCTTTATCCGATACATCTTTTACCATATATCCTACTTCTTCACGCATTGCCTTTGGAAGATTGATTCCGTGGCTGTGCATTAAGATGTAATTTACGCCGCCCTTACCGGACTGGCTGTTGATACGGATAACGTCTGAATCGTATTCTCTACCGACATCCTTCGGATCGATCGGCAGATATGGAACCGTCCATTTGTCACATTTCTTCTCATCTCTCCATGCCATACCTTTTGCGATCGCATCCTGATGAGATCCCGAAAATGCCGTAAACACCAGATCTCCGGAATATGGCTGACGGTCGTATACCTGCATTCTTGTCAGGCGTTCATAAGTCTCACGGATCTTTTTCATATTCGAGAAATCAAGTCCCGGATCTACACCCTGGGAATACATATTCATGCCAAGTGTAATAATGTCAACGTTACCGGTACGTTCTCCGTTTCCGAACAGTGTGCCTTCGATACGGTCGGCACCTGCAAGGATACCAAGTTCCGCTGTCGCCACACCGCATCCTCTGTCGTTGTGCGGATGCAGGGAAAGTACTACATTCTCTCTGTGTTTCAGATGCTTATGCACATACTCTAACTGGCAAGCAAATGTATGCGGCATTGCGTTTTCTACAGTTGTAGGAATATTGATGATCGCTTTATTATCAGCTGTCGGCTGCCATACATCCAGCACCGCATTGCACACTTCTACCGCATAGTCCACTTCTGTTCCGTGGAAACTCTCCGGGCTGTATTCGAATGTAAAGTTACCGTCTGTCTCACTTGCAAGCTTCAGAAGTAATTTTGCCCCGTCGATCGCAAGCTGTTTTACCTGTTCTTTATCTTTTCTGAATACCTGCTCTCTCTGTGCAACAGAGGTAGAATTGTATAAATGAATCACTGCATGAGGTGCTCCCTTTACAGCTTCAAATGTTCTCTTGATGATATGCTCTCTTGCCTGTGTCAGTACCTGGACCGTTACATCATTCGGAATCATGTCTTTTTCGATCAGGGTTCTCATAAACTGATATTCTGTCTCGGAAGCAGCCGGGAATCCAACCTCGATCTCCTTAAATCCAATATCTACCAACATCTGGAAAAACTCCAGCTTTTCATCCAGACTCATCGGCTCGATCAACGCCTGGTTACCATCTCTTAAGTCTACGCTGCACCACTTCGGAGGCTGTTCTACCGCATCTTTTTTCGCCCAGTCATATGTAACCTCTGGCGGCATAAAATAACTTTTCTCATATTTCTGATAATTCTTCATAATTCAAGCTCCACTCCTTTTGCCTCATATTTCAAATCAAATCATCGCTGCCAAATAAGCAATAATATTCATCAACTTTGTTGTTCATTTTTAATACTTTTATATCCTAACATATCCCCACGCAAAAAGGAAGTGATAATTTTAATCACTTCCCTTGATGTTTTTTAACATTTTTGATTTTTCAGATTATTTCCACTAATTCTGTTCCAACGAACGTTTCTTGGTGATCGTAACCTTTTCATCATAGCAGGCAAAGATCTCATCCACTCTGTCCTTCTTAAGCTTTGGTGTAAGCACACTCACTACCGGTACTACGATCAGTCCTGCTACCATTGCAACTGCTCCTGCATTGATCGGTGATGCAATAAAGTGGAAGAACAGATTCAGAACCGTAATCCCGACACCTGCCGCAAAGCTGGCCCATACAGCAGCTCTTGTCACGCCTTTCCAGTAGAGACCATACATGAATGGTGCCAGGAACGCTCCGGCAAGTGCTCCCCAGGAAATTCCCATCAGCTGTGCGATGAATGTAGGCGGATCCATTGCGATCACTACTGACAATACAATAAAGAACACAACCATCACCTGCATCGTACGCACCTGTTTCTTCTCGCTCATATCCTTCATTACATTATCTTTTAAGAAATCCAGTGTCAGCGTCGAGCTGGATGTCAGTACCAGCGAAGCCAGTGTTGACATAGAAGCCGATAATACCAATACTACTACAATACCGATCAGTATATCCGGAAGTGTTGACAACATATGCGGGATGATTCCGTCAAAGATCATATTGCCCGCCTCATCGTGCAGTTCCGGTGCATCAAACAGTCTTCCGAATCCTCCGAGGAAGTAGCATCCTCCGGAGATCACGATCGCAAATAATGTGGAGATCACCGTTCCCGTATTGATGGATTTCTCATCTTTGATCGCATAGAACTTTCCAACCATCTGCGGAAGTCCCCATGTTCCAAGAGAAGTCAGGATAACCACTCCAAGAAGATTCAACGGATCCGGCCCGAAGAATGAAGTAAATGCTCCCGGCTGTCCCATTGTCACCGGCACATCACTTGGGATCTCTGCCATGGTCTTAATTGCCTGAATAAATCCGCCCTGACCATTTAATACTGCCAGGATGACTGCAACAATGCCGCCCAGCATAATGATTCCCTGAATAAAATCATTGATCGCCGTAGCCATGTATCCACCGAGGATAACATAGATTCCTGTAAATACTGCCATTCCGATTACACAATATTTATAAGGAATGTTAAATGCCATTCCAAACAATCTTGACAATCCATTGTATACAGAAGCTGTATACGGCACCAGGAATATGAATACGATCGCTGAAGCCGTAATCTTCAGCGCCTCACTTCCATATCTCTCACCAAAGAAATCCGGCATCGTCTTGGAATTCAGATGCTGTGTCATTACCTTGGTACGTCTTCCAAGTACCACCCATGCCAGCAGACTTCCGATGATCGCATTTCCGATTCCGATCCATGTCGACGCAAGACCGTATTTCCATCCGAACTGTCCTGCATATCCTACAAATACAACCGCAGAGAAGTATGACGTACCATACGCAAATGCCGTAAGCCACGGGCCTACCGATCTCCCCCCTAACACATAACCGTCTACACTTGTCGCATGCTTTCTTGCATAGATGCCAACCGATACCATAATTGCAAAAAATATCACCAGCATCAATAATTTCATCGCCATAACCTTTCTCCTCTACTTTCCTCATTTCTTTGCTAATTTACTTTAAAGCGTTACGCTTTAAAGCGCTAAATTTTGTAGTGTTAGAATAGCACAGATGATACCGTATGTCAATCTTATTTTGCAGAAATATAAAAAAAGCCAAAAAAACAGCTGCGATTCCTTTTTTTTACAGAATGCGCAGCTGCTCTTTAGCTTCTATTTCATCTTCTCCACTCTGTCCTGAATGGTCTTGTTAAAGTTTTCTACCTTTCTTTCATATGTAGAATTCATAAATTCAGACTTCAACATGAAATCTGCTGTTGCAAGATTGTTAGCTGTAGGGATATCGTAAAGAACGGCAATACGGGACAATGCTCTTACATCCGGATCGTGCGGCTGTGCCTCTAACGGATCCCACAAGAAGATCATAAAGTCGATCTGTCCTTCTACGATCTTCGCTCCGACCTGCTGATCTCCTCCAAGCGGGCCGCTGTTATATCCCTTTACCGGAAGCCCGGTCTTCTCTGCGATCAGACGTGCGGTTGTACCTGTACCGCATAAGAAATGACCTTTTAAGATTTCCTTATTCTTGTCGCACCATTCGATCAGTTCTTTTTTCTTACCATCATGGGCAACGAGTGCGATATGCTTTGCTTTTCCAATTTCAAATGTTACAAAATTATCGTTTAACATCTGTTGAATTCTCCTTCCGTTTTAACTCTCTTCGTTATCTTTATATATCAAACTTATATTTATAATAAAATGTATTTTATTATCTGTCAACTTTTAACCGAAAATTAAATTGTATTTTAGTTACAACAATTTGCCCATCACTTTCAGAACGTCTCAACGATTTCCTGCATCTGATCAAACTGTTCTTCCATCTCTTTTACAAGCCTGAACTGTGTTCTTGCCCGAACAAGATTGTGTTCCGGATAAGTTGTTTTGAAATATACATCGCCCTGGAGGAAGTCAGCAAGAAAACGCATGCCGCATTCCAGTGTCATAAGTCTCGCTCCCCACGGAAGACTGGCGTTCTCCGCCGGTGTCAGTACATCCTTCGCCATCTCCAGATACCCTTTCACGTAGATGCGGTAAAGCTCTATATCAAAGTGCACCTTGTTCAGATCCTTCTCATCTTCTTCCGCTGTCGATGCCCCGAACCGGATGGAATCACCAAAGTCATTTGCCGCAAGTCCCGGCATGATCGTGTCCAGATCGATGATGCACAGTCCCTCTCCTGTATTCTTATCAAACAAAATGTTATTCAGCTTGGTATCGTTGTGCGTCACACGGAGCGGAAGTATTCCTTCCTCAAGCTGCTTCATAAGGACACCGCAGTCATCCTCGCGTGCCAGTACAAACTCTATTTCTTCACGGCAAAGTCTTGCCCTGTTCTTCACATCTTTCCGCAGTGCGTCTTTGAAATCATGGAAACGCTTCACCGTATCGTGGAACTTCGGAATCGTCTCATAGAGACTCTCGGCCGGATAATCCCCCAGCTGCTTCAGAAAATGGCCAAAGCTGAGTGCCGACTGATAGAACTGTTCCGGTCTCTCCACCATCTGATAGCACACAGAATCCGGTACATAATGCAGGCAGCGCCATGGCTGTCCGTCCGCATCTTCAAAATAGTTCTCTCCTGATTTTGTCTTAATATAAGACAATGCCTCTCTGTCCAGATCTCCGCCTGCCTCACGGATCATACTGCGCAGATACTCCGTAACGCCAAATATATTCGCCATTACCTGATCCGGGTTCTTGAATACATTAATATTGATGCGCTGCAAAACATAGAGCGGCGTATCCTTTCCATCTGCGCCCGGCATATAGACTGCATAAGTCTCATTGATGTGCCCTTCTCCGAATGGCTTTACATAACTGCACTGCTGCCCGAAACCAAATGCGTACACGGCATCTTCCAGACTCCGGCTGTCCACGCCCTCGATCTTCCTTCTGGTTGAGAAGATCACTTCTCCTGCCTCCACTTTACATCCGCTCTCGATCGTACAGTCTGACTTCACAACACTCCCCAGTCCGACATGCGCTCCGGCACATACCACTGAATTGTGATCTACGATCGCCCCGCTGTTCACCAGCACCGCACGCCCGATCCGGGTATTGGTATTTACCACCGCTCTCTGCATCACAAAACAGCCCGGCTCCAGCACCGCACTCGGACTTACAACTGCAGACGGATGCACGATTGCCGGTACCTCATACCCTTTTTCCAGCAATTTGTCCGTCCAGTACAGACGCATCTTGTTATTTCCAAATGCTGCTACTGCCACCGGATACTCCTTATGCCTGATCTCATAATCACAGCACATTCCGATGACCGCTTCATCCTTCACCGCATCATCCAAAAATACAACCTTTTCATACCCCAGTGCCTGCGCAGTCTCCGCTACCATCCGGCCAAATC
>ERZ894199.886-NODE-886-length-11827-cov-8.217125_pt1 | contig 11827 bp, 10 predicted proteins | sample MGYA00380285_ERZ894199 | MGnify/ENA primary metagenome ERZ894199 (study PRJEB32331, sample SAMN06328447) | human gut metagenome | biome: human gut microbiome; feature: stool | host: Homo sapiens | collected 2012-01-17 ... | reverse complement strand
GAGGTGCTGGACGTGAGCGGCGAGACTGCGGCGCAGCTGTGCCGGTTCATTGACGAGGGAATGCCGGTGGTGTTCTGGGCAACGCTGGATTTTACCCCGGTGCCCGAGGAGCGGGACCACTGGCTGCTGGCCGATGGCACCGACTTTGCCTGGAAGTGCCACGAGCACTGCCTGCTGCTGGTGGGCTACGATGAGGAAAACTACTGGTTCAATGACCCGTGGCATGACCACGGGGTCTGCGCCCAGCCCAAGGAGCTGGTGGAGCGCTGCCACGCGGCACAGGACTCCTATGCGGTGACCCTGCGGCGAAAATAAGAAAGGCGGAACATGAAAACAGAGAAACTGAAACAGAACGTCAAGGGCTATGTTCATCAGTTTGAGGACGGCGGCCTGCGGCTGCTGAGAAAGGGGCAGAAGGGTGTGATCCACGCCATCTTCAGCCGCTTTGGCCTGGTGCTGATCCTGCTGCTGCTGCAGGTGGGGCTGTTGTTCAGCATCTTCCGGTGGTTCGGCAACCTGTGGCCCCATTACTTTGGCGGCAGCGTGGTCGTTACATCGGCCATGGTCATCTACCTGCTCAACAGCAAGATGGACAACAGCGCCAAGATCACCTGGATGGTGGTGGTTGCCATTGCGCCGGTGGTGGGCATTCCGATGTTCTTCTATGTCAAGAGCAATTTCGGGCACAACATCCTGCGCAAACGGCTGCTGGAGCTGGAGGACCAGCTGCGCGGCTGGCTGCCGCAGAGCCAAAAGGCAGTGGAGCAGCTGAAAGCGCTCGAACCCGGCGCAGCCTCGCTGGCAAAATACCTGTATGGGCGGGGCGGCGGCTTTCCGGTGTACCAGAACACCGCCATGACCTATTTTCCCGGCGGTGAGGCAAAGTTTGAGGAACTGCTGCGCCAGCTGGAAACGGCAGAAGAATATATCTTTGTGGAGTATTTCATCATCGACGAGGGCCTGATGTGGGGCAAGATCCTGGAAGTGCTGGCCCGCAAGGCGCTGCAGGGCGTGGATGTCCGGGTGATGTACGACGGCACCTGTGAGTTCTCCACCCTGCCCCGCAATTACCCCCGGCTGCTGGAGAAGCTGAACATCCAGTGCAAGGTGTTCAGCCCGGTGCAGCCATTCGTCTCTACCCATTACAATTACCGCGACCACCGGAAAATTCTTGTCATTGACGGGCGGGTCGGTTTTACCGGCGGCGTGAATCTTGCCGATGAGTACATCAACCACATCCAGAAGCATGGCCGCTGGAAGGATGCCGCCGTGATGCTGGAGGGCGAGGCAGTCCGTTCGCTGACGGCTCAGTTTCTGCAGATGTGGAGTATCCTGAAGGAGCCGGAATATGAGCAGTTCCTGACCCGGCCCATTCCGGTGCCGGAAAATGCAAAGGGCGTGGCGGCTCCCTACGGGGACTGTCCGCTGGACGGCGAGCGGGTGGGCGAGATGGTCTATATCGACCTGCTCAACCGGGCCAGGGATTACATCCACATTATGACCCCCTACCTTATTCTGGACGGCGAACTGGAGACCGCTCTGAAATTTGCCGCTGAACGGGGCGTGGATGTCCACCTGATCCTGCCCGGAAAGCCGGACAAGCAGTTCCCCTACGCACTGGCAAAGAGCCACTATTCGGCCCTGCTGGATTCGGGCGTGAAGATCAGCGAGTGGAGCCCTGGTTTTGTCCATGCAAAGGTGTTCGTGGTGGATGGCAGGGAAGCGGTGGTGGGCACTATCAATCTGGACTACCGCAGCCTGTACCATCACTTTGAGGATGCCGTCTGGATGGTGGATGCTCCCTGCATCCGGGACATTGAGCAGGATTTCCAGCACACGCTGGAACAGTGCCGCACGGTGGAAAATACCTCGGCCAGCATCTGGCAGAAGCATTATCTGCTCCGTGCCACCGGAATGCTGCTCAAGGTCATTGCACCGCTGCTGTAACAGCTGAATTACAGAGCAACAGCCCCCTCAGGCTATTTTGACCCGAGGGGGCTGTTGCTGTGTGTGGTTCAGTTCAGCTTTGCCAGAGCTTCGTTCAGTGCGGCCAGCTTTTCTTCATCGAACATTTTGTTGCTGTAGAATTGCAGATCATTCACCGAAATGCCCCGGGAGCCGGGCTCCTGCTGCACATATTGGGCCAACTCCGGCAGCAGCTGCTGGATCAGGGCAGCGGACTGAGGAGTGTCCAGCAGGGTGCCGATCTTCATATCAAGACAGAATTCCTTGACTTCCTCCGGGGCGGGCACCAGCACGTCGTGGTTGAAGATGTGGTTCAGGAAGCCGAGTGCCATGCCCTGCCACACTGCGGATTCCGGGTTTTCCGGGTTTTGGGGATTGGCGATGTGGCGGCTGCCGGTGGAGAAGCCGTGGTCGCCGTAAGCAAAGATATGCATCTCATAGGGGATCTTCCGCTCTGCCAGCAGGGTGGCAAACTGCAGGGACTGTGTGGCGGGCACCAGATGGTCGCCCTGAGTGGCAAAAAGGAAGGTAGGGGGAGTCTGGTCATCCACCTGCTGCAGCAGGTCCGGCAGCTCCATGCCCAACGCCTTGCCCGGGACGCTGAACACAGCGTAGCCCAGCAGCATGGCCGCGGGACGGACCCGGCCCATGGTGCCCACCGAGGCGGCAAGATGCCCGCCGGCAGAGAAGCCTACCACGGCGATCTGCTCCGGGTCGATGTGCAGGTCGCCTGCGTTCCGGTGCAGGTAGTCCATGGCCTCCTGCGCCTCAGCAAAGGCATTGGTATAGACCTCCTCCACCGGACAGTTCTGGGAGACGCTGTACCGCAGCACAAAGGCGTTGTAGCCTGCATTCAGGAAGGCCAGCGCTACAGGATCGGCTTCCCGGTCTGAGCAGAAGGCATAGGCTCCACCCGGAAAGATCAGGATCGCAGGGCAGCGATCCAGAGCAGGCATTTCGGTGCAGGGATCCTGCAGGTAGCAGGTCAGCTGGGCATTGTGGGCCCCCATGGGGATCTGAGTGATTTTCATAGTTGGCTCCTTTTTCCTGTAGTAAAACGGGCCTTCGTACAGATAACCCCGAAAAGCAGGGGGATCCCTGTGCGAAAGCCCAAAATCGACTTTGTTATTCTGATATCAATATAGCAGATAGCAGAAACACTGTCAAGGAGATTTACTGGTATTCTTTTTCCATCGAGAAGCCCCGGCCGCTGACTTCGGTCACGCGGCTGACGATGAGGAAACAGGCGGGGTCGATGGAATGGACCAGCTTTTCCAGCCGGGGCAGCTCCCGGTTGGAGATGACGCTGAGCAGCACCTCGCTGGGCTCGCCGGTGTAGCCGCCCTCGCCGTGGAGCACGGTCACGCCGCGGTCGATCTCAGCCAGAATGGCGGTGCGGATCTCATCTGACCGGGTGCTGATGATCTTGACCTCGGTGCGGCTGTCGCCCAGCATCAGCATCTTGTCCATGACGATGGTGTGGGTGATGACCAGCACGATGCCGTAGAGCACCTGCTCCGGCTGGCTGAACGCCGCCTGCACCAGCAGGATGGCGATATCAAAGAGCATCATGGTGATGGACACCGGCCAGCGGAACCATTTCTGCAGCACCAGCGGGGGGATATCCATGCCGCCGGTGGAAGCGCCCGCCCGGATGACCATGCCCAGCGCAACGCCGATGCCCAGACCCGAGAAGATGGTGCAGAGGAAGATATCCTCAGTCAACACCCGGCCGTCCAGCAGCCGCTCAAACAGCCCCAGAAAGGCGGGGCTCAGCACGCTGCTGGCAAGGGTGTTCAGTGCGAACTTCTTGCCCAGCACCGCCCAGCCCCACACCAGCATGGACATGTTGAAGAGGAAGAGGAAACCGGAGACGGAGAGCCCCGTCAGCCGCCCGAAGGCCAGCGCGATGCCGGTGGCACCGCCCGTGATGAGCCCTGCGGGCTCCAGAAACAGGGCCACCGCCAGCGAATACAGTGCGTTGCCCAGGATGATAGCCAGACTGTTCAGCAAAAGCTGCTGCCAGCGACGAGTAGATTTCATAGCAGTACCTCCCATACTATCCTTATAATACAGGAAAACTTCAAGAAAATCCACCCGATGCTGTTGCTTCCCATCAGAACAGCGGGATTGATGTGGCTGCCAAGGGCTCCCCCTTTGGGGGAGCTGGCGCGAAGCGCCTGAAAGGGCGAGGCCGTTACTCCTCGTCCAGCAGCCGCAGACCCGCCGTATCGGTCACGGGCAGGGAGAACACGATGGCTCCCGCCTTGGGGCCTGCCCCCTGCATGATGGCCTGCATGATCTGGTTTTTCAGGGTGGTGCGGGACACGATGAGCACCAGCTCCTTCTCGTTGACCAGCTCCACCCCCATAAAGTGGGCGGCACCCTCCATGCCGGTGCCCTTTGCGTGGATGACGGTGCCGCCGCCAGCTCCGGCGGCGCGGGCCGCGTCCATAATGGAGCCGGTGTGGCCCTGATTGGCAATGACGAGCAGCAGCTCATAGCGGGTATCCTTCAAGGTGCTTTCCTCCTTCAGTGCAAAGGTCTGGTGTTCGGTCAGGAATTGCAGCGCCCGCTTGCCGCCGATGCTGCTGACCGGGATGATGAACGCGATGCCGGTGCCCGGCACATCGATGCGCATTTTGCGGCGCAGATCTTTTTGCAGGCCGGGCCAGGTCTCGGCGGTGATCATGGCAAAGAGCACGGCCTTTTCGGTCTGCTCCAGCCCCAGGGTGGAAAGGGTCTCCCGCACCGCCGTGCCTGCACCCACCGTGCGCAGGCTGACCGTGATGCCGTGCTCCTCGTAAAGGGCCAGAAAGGCATCGGTGGAGTGGCGGTCGGTGATGGTGACGAGCCAGTATAAAGTATTCACAGCAGGACCTCCTTACAGCTCGATGATGGCATCATCCGGCAGGTCGGCAAAGGCCAGCGCAGCGGCGGACACAGGCTGTGCCTGCCGGGCCCTGCGCTGCTTGAGCTGGGCCATCAGACCCATGAGCTGCACCGTGATGAGGGGGGTCATGGCGACCATGGCCACCACGCCGAAGGCATCGGTGACGATATTGCCGCCCACAGCCACACAGGCACCCTGCGCCAGCGGCAGCAGGAAGGTGGCCGTCATGGGGCCGGAAGCAACGCCGCCCGCGTCAAAGGCGATGGCGGTGTAGAGCTTGGGCACCACGAAGGAGATGCCGATGGCAAAGGCATAGCCAGGGATGAGGAACCACAGGATGGAGATGCCGGTGAGCACCCGCACCATGGCAAGACCCACCGAGAGGGAAACGCCTGCCGAGAGGGCCGCGCCCATGGTGCTGGCAGAGATGGCACCGTCGGTCACTTCCTCGACCTGCTTGTTCAGCACATAGACGGCGGGCTCAGCCTTGACGATGAAGTAGCCGATGAGCATCCCGATGGGCACCAGCAGCCAGCGGAAGCTCTGGCCTGCCAGCACCTGACCCAGATAATTACCGGCAGGCATAAAGCCGATGTTTGCGCCTGCGAGGAATAACACAAGACCGATATAAGTATAGGCAAGGCCCACGCCGATGCGGCCCAGCGTCCTCCGGTCGAGCTTGAGGGCCGCCAGCTGGAACACGCCGAACATGGCGATGATGGGCAGCAGGGAGGTGGCGATCTCCTTGATGTAGGTGGGCAGGCCCTCGTGGAAGAGATGCCACAGCTCCACGGAATCGCTGACGTTGGGCAGGATGGGCGGAACGTAGGTGCTGTCGCTGGCCTGGAACGCAATGCCCAGAATGAGCACCGCCAGAATGGGGCCGATGGAGCAGAGCGCCACCAGACCAAAGCTGTCGTCCGCGGCATGGCGGTCGGAACGGATGGCGGCCACGCCGACACCCAGCGCCATGATGAAGGGAACGGTGATGGGGCCGGTGGTCACGCCGCCGGAATCAAAGGCCACGGAAAGAAATTCCTTTGGCACAAAGGCGGCCAGCACAAAGATGAGCCCGTAGAACACCACCAGCAGCTTGGGCAGGGCAATGCCCAGCAGCATACGCAGGAAGGCGACCACGAGGAACAGCCCCACGCCTGCCGCCACCGAGAGGATGAGGGTCATGTTGGGGATGGAGGGCACCTGATTGGCCAATACCTGTAAGTCGGGCTCCGAGATGGTAATGAGGAAGCCCAGCAGAAAGCCGACACCGATGATGAGCGGCACGCTCCGGCTTTTGGTGAGCATTGCGCCCACCCGCTCGCCCATGGGGCTCATGCTCATCTCTGCGCCCAGCGTAAAGAACATGATGCCCACAATGATCATAGCCGCGCCCAGCAGGAAGCAGAGCAGGATGCTGGGGGAGACGGGAGCAATGGAGAAGCAGAGCACCAGCACGATGGCCACGATGGGCAGCACCGCCTGAAGCGCTTCCAATAATTTTTCCCGCAGTTTGGGGATGGATGCCTTGAGAATAATGTCCACCGACCTTTCGAGAAAATATTTCCGCAATGTACAAAACACATGCAGATATATGAATAGTATACCGAAAAGCGGAAAAAAGGGTCAACTAAGAAACGGTAAAGATGGATAAATGGGCGCAAAATTTACAAATTGGAAATCAAATGGAAACCGATGAGAAATAAAACGCCCGGCGGGACAGACCAGCCGGGCGGGAAAAGCATTATTTGACTTCCTGTTTGCCCAGAACGTCTGAGGTGGGGGTCTGGAAGGTGGGGATGTCGGCGTAGGGATCGGGGGTCGTATCTGCAGGCAGGCTCTTCATGTACTTGTCCATGGATTCGGCCACCTGCTTGGCAATGGCCACGGCCTCGACCACAGTACGGGCACCCATAACGGCATCGCCGCCGGCAAACACGCCCTCGCGGGTGGTGCTGCCGTCCTCGCTGACGGTCAGCAGGCCCTTCTGGTTGGTCTCGATGCCGGTGGTGGTCTTGACGAGGTTGCTCTCCGAGCCCTGGCTCACCGAGACGATGACACCGGTGTGGGGGTAGAAGGTCTCGCTGCCCTCCACCTGCACGAACTTGCCCTCTTCGTTCTTGACCGTGTCGCGGCAGATCAGGCCGTTCTCCCGGATCTCCACCGGGGCCTTGCAGAAGCGGAAGCCCACGCCCTCGAGCTTGGCATAGCTGACCTCGTACGCAGAGGCGCTGATGCAGCTCTCGTCCCGGCGGGCATAGCAGGTGACATGGCGGGCACCGTTGCGGATGGCGGTGCGGGCGCAGTCCATGGCCGAGTTGCCCACGCCGATCACGGCGATGTCGTCCCCCAGCCGGAAGGCCTTGGAGTTGGCCAGATAGTCGATGCCGAAGGCCACATTGCCCAGGGTCTCGCCCTTGATGTGCATGGCGTTGGCCTTCCACAGACCGGCACCGATGAACACGCTCTTGTAGCCGTCGCGGAACAGGTCGTCGATGGTGATGGTCTTGCCGATGGTGGTGTTGGGCCGGACATGGATGCCCTTGAGCTCAAGGTGGCGGTACTGGAAATCGTCCAGCACGCTGTCGGGCAGGCGGTAGTTGGGGATGCCGTACCGCATCACGCCGCCGATCTTATCCCGGGCATCGAAGATGGTGATATCATAGCCCCAGCGCGCCAGCAGCACGGCAATGGTCAGGCCGGCAGGGCCTGCACCCACCACAGCGGCCTTCATGCCGTTCTTGGGGGCGGGGCCCTTGGTCATCTTGTTGGCATAGGTGGTGGAGATATAGTCCTCGATGATGGAAAAGTGGACAGGATCGTGGCTGGGCATCCGGTTGCGGATGCAGTGGCCCTCGCACTGGTTCTCGTGGTTGCAGACCAGAGAGCAGACCGTGGTCAGGGGGTTGTTCTCAAACAGCATCCGGCCTGCGGCATCCAGCTCGTTTGCCTTGAGCAGACGGATGACCTCGGGGATGTTGGTGTGGATGGGACAGCCCTGCTGGCACATCGGCTTTTTGCAGCCGAGGCAGCGGTTGGCTTCGTCCAGAACGTGTAATGCCATGGAGTTCCTCCTCTTGTCCCACAGGCTGGGGACGCTTCGTTGTATCCAATACTATCATTATGATACACCGAACCGCTGCCGGGATACAAGTGTGGAAATGTAAAAATTTCAGGAGAAAATTTTGCTATTTCGTCAAAAAGATAATTTTTTGACGAAGTGCACCCCCCATCGGCTCCGGCTTTTTACGACACAGCGCGCCAAAATCACAGGCCCGCAGCTGAGCGTCCACCACCGCCCGGCAGGGGACGTTCTGTTCGGCCAGCCGCGCAAGGGAGTGGGACACCGGCAGTGCGGCAGCCTTCAGGAGGGAAAGGGCATCCTTCTGCGCCCCCAGCAGGTGGAGATAGGGCGGCAGGGCGGGGAAGGCATCGGCAGAATAGTCCAGAGCGGCATCCATGGCCAGGCGGCGCATCCGTGCCCGGGGGTAGCGCACGGTGGTCAGGCTGTCCAGCAGCTCCGCATGGGTGGTGCTGGAACGCACGGCGGCTTCCAGCCGGTGCTCCAGACCTTCCGAAATGCCCCGCACCTGGGCAAACGGCGCGGTTCCTGCGCACCGGCTGCGCAGAAGCGCCAGCTGACAGCGCTGGGCGGCCGCAAGATCGGTGTACTGCCCGGCGGCAAAGGCTTCCCGGTAGAGCGGCAGGACTTCCGCCGGAACATAGGGAGCCGCGGCATCCGCTCCGCCGTTCTGCCAGAGTGTGCGCAGGGCGCTGGCACTGGCAAACTGCCCCCCTGTTTCGGTCAGGGCCTGCCCGTGACCGGCACCCTGCCGGGGCAGGGGGATCGGCACCAGAGAAGCCCCCTGCTCCAGAATGGCCTTGCAGTATTCCACGGCCAGATTGTTGTTGGGCTTGTCCAGCAGGGCGGCAAGGCCGGTGCCCGGGCAGACTGCTTCCACCGCTGCCTGCCGGGCTGCCGCAAAGCTGCGGGCCCCGGCAGCAAGCCGGGCCTTGAGGGCGGTGCGGTATTCTGCGCCGGAGAGCACCCGGGCGGCTTCCATCAGAAGCGCCGCATCCGGGGTCTCGGCTCCGAACACCAGAGCGTCGCACCCGGCGGTGGCCAGCAGCTGCACCCCGGCCCGGGCAAAGCATTCCGCCCCGGAACAGGCATAAGGGGCGGGCAGGGCGAACACGAGGTCGGCCCCGCAGGTCAGCGCGGCCTGCACCCGCACGCTTTCAGGCAGCAGGGGCAGCGCGCCCCGCTGGGTCAGCCCGCAGCTCATGGCCACCGCCACCCGCTGAGCACTCAGTGCCTTTGCCTGCTGCAGCTGCCAGGCGTGGCCGTTGTGGAAGGGATCGTATTCGGCAATGATCCCGGCGAGCTTGTACATTGTGAAATTTATATCGTTCATACAGAAATAACCTGTGTCTCTTTCCATTTGTGGGCAGGGTGTACAAAAAAGCATGGATACTTTGTGGAACCCTTTGCCCGGTTGCGGCTTGAAAACCCTTGGAACCTATTATATAATATTTCTAGGAATCTGTAAAATTCTGTCCGCATCTGCGAACCGAAAAGAATATGGAGGCACAAGAAGATGAAAGTTCTGGTTATTAACTGCGGCTCTTCTTCCCTGAAGTATCAGCTGATCGATATGGACGGCGAGAAGGTGCTGTGCAAGGGCCTGTGCGAGCGCATTGGCATGGAAAGCAGCATGATCACCCACGAGGCCAACGGCCACAAGGCCACCACCCCGGCAATCTTCCCCACCCACACCGAGGCTTTTGCTGAGGTCGTGAAGAAGATGACCACCGGCGAGGGCAAGTGCATCGACGATGTCAGCGAGATCAACGCCATCGGCCATCGCGTTGTCCACGGCGGCGAGAAGTTCAAGGCCAGCTGCCTGATCACCGATGAAGTCATCAATACCCTCCGGGAGCTGAGCCCCCTGGCCCCCCTGCACAACCCCGCAGGCATTCTGGGCATTGAGGCTGCACGCAAGGTGTTCGGCAACATCCCCATGGTCGCTGTGTTCGATACCGCTTTCCACAGCACCATGCCCCCGAAGGCTTATATGTACGCCATCCCCTACGAGTACTATGAGAAGTACGGTGTCCGCCGTTACGGCTTCCACGGCACCAGCCACAAGTATGTTGCACACAAGGCTGCTGAGTATCTGGAGGAGCCCATTGAGCGCCTGAAGCTGATCACCTGCCACCTGGGCAACGGTTCTTCCATTGCTGCTGTGGACCAGGGCAAGGTCGTGGATACCTCCATGGGTATGACCCCGCTGGCCGGCCTGATGATGGGTACCCGCTGCGGCGACCTGGACCCCTCTGTGGTCAACTACCTGAAGTACACCCTGAACATCACCGGCCACGAGCTGGACGAGATCTTGAACAAGAAGTCCGGCCTGCTGGGCATCTCCGGTGTCTCCAGCGACAAGCGTGATGTGGAGGAGGCAGCCGCTGCAGGCAACAAGCGCGCACAGCTGGCTTCTGACATGCTGAACTACCAGATCAAGAAGACCATCGGCAGCTACATTGCCGCCATGGGCGGCGTGGATGCCATCGTCTTTACCGGCGGCATCGGCGAGCATGATGCTGCTGCCCGTGCAAAGATCTGCCACCACATGGATTGGCTGGGGATCCGTATCGATACCGACAAGAACAAGCACATCCAGGGCGATGTCTGTGAGATCACTGCCTGGGGCGCAAAGGTCCGCACGCTGGTCATTGCTACCGATGAGGAGCTGATGATCGCCCGCGACACCAAGGAAGTTGTCGAGAAGTAAGCCGTTCGTATTTTACGCGGTTTTTACAATGCAATAAAAAGGGGAACGCGCTTCTGGATGGGGCGCGTTCCCTTTTGCTGTTTTCCGGGGCGCAAACCCTGTCTAATTGGGCCGAATGCACAAAAATGAAGCCGAAGGTTTGTTTTTTGGTTGACAAATCAAAAAAAGAACGGTACAATAGAGAAGTCCTCAACCAGAGGATGTTCTATCATTCAAGCCCCTGGTAGCTTACGATCAGCGCGATGGTCCCTAAAAACCAAAGGTATGGTTACAATCCTTCCGCGGGCAAGAACTAAACAAAGAGGAGATACTACTATGTTCGAAGACAAGACTTTAGTTTGCAAAGACTGCGGCAAGGAGTTTGTTTGGACTGCTGGTGAGCAGGAGTTCTACGCATCTCGCGGCTTTGAGAACCAGCCCCAGCGCTGCAAGCCCTGCCGTGACGCTCGCAAGAACGGCGGCGCACGCAGCAACAGCGGTGAGCGCCAGATGTTCGATGCTGTCTGCGCAGCTTGCGGCAAGGCTTGCAAGGTTCCCTTCCAGCCCCGTGAGGACCGTCCGGTCTACTGCTCCGACTGCTTCGCTCGTATGAAGCAGAACTAAGCGCTGATTTTTAAATCTGAAGCTTGGCCCCCGCTGTCGCAAGATGGCGGGGGCTTTTTGTGTGGAAGTTGCTCACCCTCTCAGTCAAAGCCGAAGCAATGACGGAGAGGGTGAGGTCGCTAAAAATTGTGTCAACTACTTGCAAAAATACCTAGTAATAGGGTATAGTATAAGAGAACGGCCATACGCCGCAACATTATCCGGACAGAAAGGGAAAAACATCATGTTTGATATTTTTAATATGCTCAAGAAGGACGAGGAGAATAAGACGATGCAGGTGACCCGCGAGACCATCATCGGCGATATTCTGGATATGGATCAGACCACCGCTCCCTATTTTATGGAGATCGGTATGCACTGCCTGGGCTGCCCCGCTTCCCGCGGCGAGACCATTGCTGAGGCCTGTGAGGTCCACGGTGTGGACTGCGACGAGCTGCTGGAGAAGCTGAACGCCCATCTGGCTTCCAAGAAGGCCTGAGTGCTCCCCACACTGGATGCGCGTCTGACCGCCGCCGCCGAGCTGGTGCTGCCGGGCAAGCCGGTGGCCGACATCGGCTGTGACCACGGCAAGCTG
>ERZ894199.885-NODE-885-length-11839-cov-139.198574_pt1 | contig 11839 bp, 15 predicted proteins | sample MGYA00380285_ERZ894199 | MGnify/ENA primary metagenome ERZ894199 (study PRJEB32331, sample SAMN06328447) | human gut metagenome | biome: human gut microbiome; feature: stool | host: Homo sapiens | collected 2012-01-17 ... | reverse complement strand
GTGATAAAATGCATTATTATAGCAAAGTCACCAAATTGCTGGTTAAGCCAAATTTATTTATGATTCCTTATAGCTGTTTTATGATTTTTGTGTATCGCCAATAATATTCTCACGAATAAAAATCGCAACACCATCTTCATCATTTGTATATTCTGTTATATAATTAGCAGATTTTTTTACTAATTCACTACCGTTTTTCATCGCAATACAGTAGTTACTGCAAGCAAACATACTTAAATCATTATCATAATCGCCAAATACAGCTACTTGATTCGAATTTAATCCTAATATTGATTTTATTTCTTCAAGAGCCGTAAATTTTGAAACTCCCTCATTAAAAATACCTAGTAAACCGTATCCAGTTGGTTCAAATGTAATATTAAAATCTAATAAATTTTGATTTATAAATTCTTTTAAATTAGATATATCTTCATATATAACTGCCTTTGATATGTCATTTAAATCATAAAAATCAGAAATATCATCATAGGTGTAAGCCGGAAAATCTACATCAAACCCATTTAGAGCCAATTTATTTTTATAATTCTCAATCTTATTCAACATTTTATCTACACCTTTAGGATAATATGCTGAGTCACTAGAATAAATCATCGCCTTATAACCATGTTCCTTGATCAATTCAAAAACATTAATAAAATCGTCTTTATTCAAAGAGTTTTTATAAATTATATTATTCTTAAAATCACATATTTGTGCACCATTAGAAGAAATCATATAATCTACGCAATCTAAAATATTCTTTTCTAAATACATCATTTTTTCAAAGCGCCCACTTGCTAAACAAATTTTTATTCCTTGTTTTGCAGCTCGCTGTATTTCTTTCTTTGTCTCTATAGTAATATTTTTGTCTGAATTTAATAACGTTCCATCCAAATCAAACACCAATAATTTAACCTCATTTAACATAAATGTCCTCCTAAACGTATCTTTACACTTGAATCATAATATAAACGATCATAACATTCATGATCTCTTTTTAATTTTAATGAATTATTTGTTGTTTTATGATTTTTTTTAAGGTATATTAATTATGGACATACTGAATAATATATTTATTCAGACAATAATAGAAAAGAGGATTATACAATGTTCTACATTAACTGTTTCTTATGCTTATTATTAACTGCTGGTATCATTTACACTCTTTATCTAGCTTTCAAGCGAAATAAAACAATTGAAGTTAAGGGAAAAGATGATTTCCTAAGTACTATGATTATTCTTTTCATTTGTATCATTGCATTTCCTATTACTGATATTACTTCCATCATTGAAGTTTTGAGAACCATTTTACTTTACCTATTTCTATTTTCTACATTCTGTATTAAACGCGGAATCAATGAAAAAGGGATTAATAAAATTTTCTTCATAATACCATGGAACAAAATTACAAGAATTGAAATCAGCAGTTTTCAAACAACGAAATTTTCTTTACTTTGTTATACTGATAATTATAAATTCAAACTTATTTTCCATAATTTTCAAATAAAAAAAATACTTCTAATTCTAAATAAATTTCATAAAGATAATATTAAAATTGAACAAAGCATTCAAAACTCTATATTAAATAAAAAATAGGCTTAAATGGTGATTATATGAAAACAAGCAAAGACTTAGTAAATAAACGTCGTGATTTAATAATGAAAGAAATACAAATCAAAAAAACGGTTGATGTAGACGAATTAGCCGAAAAATTTTCCGTTTCTAAAATCACTGTACGCCGTGATTTACAATATTGGGAAGATCAAGGCGCAGTTGAAAAATATTACGGAGGAGCCAGGCTTATCCAAAACTTTGTTGAAAATGATAAAGATAATAACGAGGCTTATAAACACGCAATTGCCAAATATGCAGCTACATTTGTGGAAGATGGAGATACCATCTTTATAAATACAAGTTCAACTGCACTCTTAATAATTAAATATATTATCGGAAAGCGTGTTACAGTAATTACTAACAATGGTAAAGCAATATTCACGGATCATGATCCAAATGTACAAATCGTTCTTACAGGTGGTGAGCTAAGAATTCCAAAAACAAGTATGGTCGGTGACTTTGCATTAAACAATCTAAATAAAGTAAAAGCAAATAAATCATTTTTAGGATGTAGTGGATTCGATGTTAAAGCGGGTATGAGTACTGCAATTTTACAAGAAGTATCCATTAATGAAATTATGATTTCTCGATGCGCTGGTGAAGTCTTTATTCTAGCAGATGCAACAAAAATTAATTATGTGCACCAATTTATTGTTGCTGATCCATCTAATTTTAATTATTTAATCACAGATACAAGATGCACTGATGAACAAATAGATCAATTTACAGAAAAAGGAATTAAGACAAAACGCCTAAGCCCAATATACATTTATAAATAAAAGAAAAGAAACGGATTATTTTTAGAATCCGTTTCTTTTAATCCAATAATTCTAACTTATACTCCATCAAGCACTCATTAGTTTCATATACACTCTTATGATTTTCAACACAATAAATCAATAAGGCATCTCTTTTTACTTTTGGATACAACATTCCATTGTTGGATAAAGACAATAAGTTATTTGTCATACGCAAATCTAAACCTAATCCCAAACTTAACTGAATCACCTTATCTTTATTGGGAACCTTTGATCCATCAAAAATCTGATATCCATAATTTCTTTGAATTGTCGTCTTCGATAATACTTGTGCCTTAGTTACATGTTTAATTTCTAATATGTGATTTAAATACTGTGAAAAAGTTAAATTATCTAGACTTTCCATCAAAGTACTTAATCCATCACTCTTTGTTTCTTGAATTGTTTTTAATAATTGATTTGTCTCTGCCATAATACTTATAATATACACAAGAAAGAGCAATTTATGAAGACTTTACAAATAATTAAACAAGATCAAGATAAAACTATTTCATTAGTAGAACATGAAACATCACACACTAAATATATCCAGAAAGAATTAAATTATTATGATAAAACACTTTATCAAACACTTCAAAAGATTAAGAATCCATATCTACCTAAGATTTTTGTGATCCAAGAAAATGACAATCATTTAACTTTAATTGAAGAATATATTGAAGGAAAAACATTAGATCAACAATCCTTTTCAAAAGAACAAGTTAAAGACATCACGCATCAATTATGCGAGTGTTTAGATTCATTACATAAGTTAAATCCACCAATTATTCATCGTGACATCAAACCAGAAAATATTATTTACCATGATAATAAGGTTACACTCCTTGATTTTGGCATTGCTCGTTTTCTAGATTCGAAGAAAAGTAAAGACACTCTTATTTTAGGCAGTGTTGGCTATGCAGCACCCGAACAATTTGGTTTTCAACAATCCAATCCACAAACAGATATATATGCCTTAGGTAAATTAATGAACTACTTATTAAATGGTTCTTTAGAACATCAAAACAATATCTCATTTGATTTAAAACAAGTCATTTTAAAGGCAACACAATTAGATTATAAGAATCGCTATAATTCTGTGAAAGAAATGGATCTAGCCATTCAACAAAAACTAGTTGTTATTCCACCATTTAATAATGACACATTCAAATCTAAGATGATCAGTCTTGCCTGGATCATATTTACGCTTATGATTGTGGTAGATATGGAGCCAGGTGAAACCATCAATAATAGCTTTATCAATAAACTGAGTTGTTTTGTGTTTATTTATTTCGGGTTATTCCTTTACTATAATAAAAATCTATTCCATAAACACATGTCTAAAGTACCATGGCCAATCCTTTATTCCATTATTTTCTTTCTATTTTTATGTTTAGATGTATGGTTTTTTATGTGGATTGATTCCCTGATTTAAATGTATGCTCATGGCATACCAAACATCTTTATATATTTCTTATACTAAAGAAAAAGAAATAAGGAGTATATATGAAAAAGGGTTTAAAAGTATTTTTAACAGCCGCTATTGTCTTATCGGCTGTCGCTTGTTCAACAACGAGTGATGAAGAAACAAAGACTAAAGACACAAAAGAAAAGGTCGTAGAAACAAAGGAAGATACAAGTGTTCCAAAAGAGTATCGCAATGCGCTACGTAGCGCAAAAACTTATAGCGATATGATGCACATGTCCAAACAAGGTATCTACAATCAATTAACGTCGGAATATGGAGATCAATTTGATGTCGAAGCTGCACAATATGCGATTGATAATCTAAATGCGGATTATAATGAAAATGCATTAAAATGCGGAGAAAACTACAAAAAGACGATGCATATGTCAAAAGCTCGAATTTATGATCAATTAACTTCAGAAAATGGAGAAAAGTTTACACCAGAAGAAGCGCAGTATGCCATTGATAACATCAAGGGAGACTATTTAGAAGCAGCTTTGAAGTCCGCAAAGAACTATCAAGAAACTATGAGCATGTCAAAAGATGCCATCTATGATCAATTAACTTCGGAATATGGAGAAAAATTCACAGCTGAAGAAGCACAATATGCCATTGATAATTTAGATGACTAATCTTATACTAAAGGCATGAAACTTGCTATATTATTTCCTGGAATTGGATATCACACTGATAAACCATTACTATATTATTCAAAGAAGATATTAAAGAATATGGATTATGAAATCAAAGAAATTCATTTTGAAAACCTAGACTTTGATTTAAACAAATCTAAAGATGAGGCATATAAACAAGCCAAAGACCAAATTCATAAATTCGATTTAAAAGCTTATGATTCCATTCTTTTTATCTCAAAAAGTATAGGTACTTATTGTGCAGCTAAACTTGCCCATGAATATAAGTTAACTGCCAACATCTATTTCACACCATTAGATTTTACTTTGGAATATCTTCAACAAAAAGATTTAGTGTATTCTGGAGCCAAAGATCAGTGGGCTAACTTCGATAAGATTGAACACTATTGTATTTATCATCTTATTGAATTTCATAGTATTGTTGATGGAAATCATTCCTTAGAAACAGGAAATATTCAAACAGATATTGAGAATTTGAAACAAATCATGTATCGTGTAGAAACATTTATCCACAGCTTATAAGGCTGTGGATATTTTTAATTGATCTTTTAAACACTCAAAATCACTCACATCATGCAACAAACACGCAATCATTAAATCTTCTACATTCAATCCTTCTTTTTTTTGCGATTTCCTTTCCAATAATTGCGACACGATATGTATCCTTTATTTTCAATTTCAAATAGTCTTGAATTTTAACTAAGTACTCCATATATTCATTACACTATTTCTTTCAGAAAATTTCTGAAAAAAGTTTATGTTCATGGTATGATATACGAAAGGAGTTTTTTATTATGAAGTTAAATGTCAATTTAGAAAATCATTCATATCCAATATATATTGAAAGAAACGCAATTCAAAAAGTACATGAATATATTCCTGTATCAAGAAAAATTGCGATTATCACAGATACAGGTGTGCCTGAAAAATGGGTCAACATCGTAAAAGAACAGTGTCCTGATTCTTTTATATGCACCATTCCGCAAGGTGAACAATCCAAATGTTTTGATCAATATAAACATCTTTTAGAAGAAATGATTTCACACAACATGTCTAGAAAAGATTCCATTATTGCGGTAGGCGGTGGTGTTGTCGGAGATCTTGCAGGCTTTGTCGCCGCTAGTTATATGCGCGGCATTGATTTCTACAACATCCCAACAACTGTATTAAGCCAGGTTGATTCAAGTGTAGGTGGTAAAGTTGCCATTGATATGGGTTCCTATAAAAATATTGTAGGTGCATTTTGGCAACCAAAAACCGTTATTATTGATCCAAACGTATTATCGACGCTTTCCCTTCGCCAACAACACAACGGTCTTTGTGAAGCACTTAAAATGGGACTCATTTTAGATGATCATTTAGTCTCTTTATTTGAACAAGAAACATTAGATATCGATACGATTATTACGCGTTCCATTGAATTAAAGCGAGATGTAGTTCAACAAGATGAAAGAGAAAGTAATCTTAGAAAGATTTTAAACTTTGGGCACACCATTGGACACGCCATTGAATCTGCATATGGATTAAATACATATCTTCATGGAGAATGTGTGGCGATGGGTATGTTATTCTTTATTGAAGATAAAACATTAAAACAACGCGTATTAAACATCTATAAAAAATTAGATTTGCCTCAAGTACCAGACTATGATACTGCCACATTATTAGAATATGTAACGCATGATAAGAAAAGCAATCATAATACAGTATCTACCGTTTTAGTTGAACAATCTGGTTCTTATATCATCAAAGAACTTTCTTTTAAGGAAATACAAGAAGTATTAGAAAGAGGACCTTATGAAGAATAATTTTGGTACAAATATATCTTGGACATTATTTGGTGAAAGCCATGGCCCTGCCATTGGTATTACGTTAGATGGTCTTCCTGCAGGCTTTAAGGTGGATATAGAACAAATCAAATCGGACATGGATAAGCGTAAGGCAACAGGTAAAATTTCAACCCAAAGACACGAAACGGATGAAGTACATATTCTTTCTGGGATGTATAATGGCTATACAACAGGTACAGCACTTACCATTCTAATTGAAAACCAAAACACAAAGTCAAAAGACTATTCTGCTTTTCATGGAAGATTGCGTCCTGGACATGCTGATTTTACTGCCTTTGAAAAATACAATGGATATCAAGACTATCGTGGTGGCGGACACTTTTCCGGAAGACTTACCGCATGCATTGTAGCTGCCGGAAGCATTTGCAGACAAATTCTGAAATCACAAGGCATAGTAATTGGATCACACATTGAAAGTTTATATACCCTTTCGGATATTCCTTTTAGTCAAGACTCTCGTGTTTTAGAAAAACAAATTCAAGAAGTCAATGATAAAACCTTTGCGGTTATAGATGATCAAGTCAAAGATCAGATGATTCAAGAAATCGAAAAAGCAGCTGCTGAAGGTGATTCATTAGGTGGTATTTTAGAAACTGCCATTATAGGTCTTCCTGCAGGCCTAGGGGAACCTTTCTTTGATTCTGTAGAAAGCATTTTATCACACTTAATTTTCTCTGTACCAGCCGTTAAAGGCGTTTCCTTTGGTGAAGGATTTGGCTTTGCGAAACTAAAAGGATCTCAAGCCAATGATGCCTTCCGTTTTAATGATAAAATTGAAACCAAGACAAATCACAATGCCGGAATCAATGGTGGTATCACAAATGGTATGCCGATTTTGATCCATACTTGCATTAAGCCAACGCCATCGATTTTTAAAACGCAAGAATCTGTGGATTATCTTTCAAAAGAAAACGTGGATCTTAAAATTCAAGGAAGACACGACCCATGCATCTTGCACCGAGCAAGAATTGTTGTGGATAGTGTAGTTGCGTTTGGTTTATTAGATTTATATATGTCTAGGCTTGCCATTAAGCCACTTCAGGGGGATTTTGAATGAAAGTAAAAGTAACACCAAGTAAAGTACATGGAAATGTAAAGATACCCGCATCCAAATCTATGGCACATAGAGCATTGATTTGTGCCTCATTAAGTGATGGTACAAGTATTGTTTCCAATGTCACAAACTCAAAGGATATTGAAGCAACCGTTGGCTGCATGAAAGCTTTGGGTGCTATAATTAAACAAATCGATGAAACTACATATGAAGTAACAGGCACTAATCTTTTTAAACAAGAAGGAAATATTACGTGTAATGCGAATGAATCCGGTTCTACTTTACGTTTCTTGATTCCACTTGCTGCATGTACAAATGCCAAAGTTAAATTTTTAGGTCAAGGAAGATTGCTTCAAAGACCCATGGATGTATATGAAAATGAATTTAAGAAACAAAATATTGAATTCAACCAATCCAATCAAGAAATCATTGTAAGTGGAAATCTAAAAGCGAAAGACTATGTTGTACAAGGAGATATTTCCAGCCAATTTATTACAGGATTCATGTTTGTCCTTCCATTATTAGATCAAGATAGTACACTTACAATTACGGAGCCTTATGAATCAAAGAGCTATGTAAATCTTACGATTCAAATGTTAGCGAAATTTGGCATTGAAATTATAGAAACAAGTTCAAATTCATATTTAATAAAAGGAAACCAACACTATAAAGCACAAGACGTTTCTGTAGAAGGAGACTTTTCTCAGCTAGCCTTCTTTGCGGTGTTAGGCACTTTAAACAATACTCTTTCATGCTCCAACATGGACATGTCAAGTAAACAAGGAGATAAAGCCATTTTAGATTGTATTCCTAGTTTTACAAGTGACAAGGATACGATCACATTCACAAAAAAACAACCTGCACCACAAACTATCGACTTATCTAATTGTCCAGATTTAGGTCCAATCTTATGTGTCTTGGCCAGCTTCACAAATGGTGAAACCAATATTGTGAATGCAGCTCGTTTACGCATGAAAGAAAGTGATCGTATTCTAGCTATGGAAACAGAATTAAAAAAATGGGGTGTAGATATTACTTCTACATTTGATTCCATTCAAATTCACGGTAAAGAACACTATAAATCAAATAATACAGTAGAAATCTTTGGACATAATGATCACCGTATTGTTATGGCAATGACGGTATTTGGATTATGTGCAGGTTCCGAATGTATTATTGATGATGCCCAAGCTATCACAAAGAGTTACCCTACTTTCTTTGAAGACATTCAAAGCTTAGGTGGAAAGGTTGAGATTCTATGACAAATATTGCGATTATAGGACTTGGATTAATGGGAGCGAGTTTTGCGAAGAAACTAACACGCTTAAACTACAACGTCTATGGTATTGATGTATCTCAACAAACCATTGGTAAAGCCAAAGAATTAAAAATCATCGTAGATGGTAGCACAAATCCTTTAGATGTCATTTCAAAGTGTGATACATTTATCTTCTGTTTATATCCAACTAAAATTCTTCCTTGGATTGAAGTCTATCAGAATGATATTCCTAAAAATTCATTATTAATGGATATTAGTGGTGTAAAGACAAATATTGTCAAACCCATTCAAGATGTATTACGAGAAGATCTTGAATTATTAAGCATTCACCCCATGTGTGGTAGAGAATCTCGTGGTATTGAATTTAGTGATGAAACGATTTTTAAGGGTTCAAACTTTATTCTTGTTCCTACTCAAAAGAATAAAAATGAAACAGTTGAAGCTGTAAAAGAATTAGCTAATAAGATGGAATTTGGTAGAATCTGTACTCTATCCATTGAAGAGCATGATAAAATGATTGGCTTTTTATCTCAATTAACCCATGTCATTGCGGTATCTTTAATGAATACCCATGACAATGCACATCTTGTAGAATATACGGGAGATAGCTTTCGGGATTTAACTCGTATTGCGAAAATCAATGAAGATTTATGGACCGAATTATTTATCATGAATAAAGATATCTTATTAGATGAAATCAACCAGTTTATCGATTCAATCTCTCACTTTAGAGATTCTTTAGAACAAGAAGATACACAAGAAATGAAACGCCTATTCATTCAATCCACAAAGCGTAGAGATAAGTTTAATAAAACCGATGCGAAGAAGAGATAATGCTCTTCTTTTTTTACACTTTTTTTGGCATAATAAAAAGTGGAGGTTTTACAAATGAAAACGAATACATTAAAAAGCTTTTTAACTATCACACTCGCCATGTTTATCATCAGTGTCGCCATATATTTCTTCTTAATTCCTAGTGAAGTTATCACTGGAAGTGTTACTGGTTTAGCTATGGTTTTAGCTAAAATCACAAGCCTATCTATTTCTACACTTACCTTTGTGATCAACGTCTTATTGTTGATTCTAGGTATCGTTCTAATTGGTAAAGAGTTTGGGGCAAAAACGATTTATGCCTCTTTATTATTGCCTTTATTTCTAGCTGTATTTGAAAAAATTTATCCAAATAACGTATCTTTAACACAAAATGCTGTTTTTGACATGGCTACCTATACATTGATTTTAGCATTTGGACAAACCATTCTATTTCGTGTAAACGCATCGAGTGGTGGAACGGATATTATTGCGAAAATTATCAATAAATATACACATATGGATCTAGGCAAAGCTTGTACTTTAGTCGGACTACTCATTTGTACAACAAGTCTAATTGTATATGATATTGGCTCTTTAGTGGTTGGTGCATTGGCAACCCTAGCCAATGGTCAAGCTGTAGATTATTTTATTGATGGTTTTAATAAGAAAAAGAAGATTTGTATCTTATCCAAAGAATATGAAGTCATTCAAGATTATATTATGAACACATTAAAACGTGGTGTTACTTTATATTCGGCAAAAGGTGGTTATGATAAGACAGAACATACAGAGCTTGTCACAATCATGGCTACCAATGAATATAAAAAATTACTATATTATCTTCAAGAAAGTGATATTGAAGCTTTTGTAACGGTATCAACAGTCAATGAAGTGATTGGTACTTGGAACAACAAGAAGAGAGAAAGAATTAAATAAAACGACAAAAGTCTTAAATCAAACGATTTAAGACTTTTTATATATGCATTATTAATAATGTAATCCAAATCCAGAGCGATAGTAGTTTCCATCCTCATCATAGTATGCAAAGCTACCACCATTAACATGTTTTAAGATTTCAGGATCAAGATATTGATCTTTATCGTAGCCAAGAACATCATTAGGAGATGCGCATATTTCACGCGTGACACCATCTATTTCTTTTTCAGTAATCGCAATCATATTTGGCAAAGAAACCATAGTTAAGCTCATCTTTCCAGTTGGATTAAAGACTCCAGGTAACACGATTTGTGCTCATAAAGCATTGTCCATAGCGCCAGGAGAAACTGTATATTAGAATAAATTGTCGGTGAAAACCAAAATTTCACCAGGTTCGATATCACAAATCACTTGTCCTCCAACGGTTTTAATTGCACAAGAGTAAGAAGCTATCACATAGCTACCATCTTCACACATGCCGTAACAAAGAGATCTAAATCCATATGGGTCTCGTGCATAAATTAATTTTTGGAAAGACATTAAGACAAGTGAATAATCCCCTTCAAGTGTATTCATTGCATTGCTGAGAGCATCTCCGATAGAACCTGTCTTCAACCGTTCTTCCGTAATAACATAAGCTATTGTTTCAGTACCACTGGTTGTATGGAAAATCGCCCCTGAAAGTTCAAGTTCATCTCTTAATTCCATTGCGTTCGACAGGTTCCCATTATGTGCTAATGCCATCTTTCCTTTTTGATGATTCACTTCAATTGGCTGGCAATTATTACGATTGGTTGCTCCCGTCGTGCCATAACGAACACGTCCAATGCCCATATTCCCTTCCGGAAAACGACAAAGTGCATCATTGGTGAATACTTCATTCACTAAGACGAGATCTTTACAAGAAGTAAAAATATCATCATTGGCAACAATCCCACAGCTTTCTTGTCCACGATGTTGTAGGGCATAAAGACCGTAGTAACATAAATTCGCAATATTTATTTTATGAGGTAAAAAAAACAAATACTTTTATTTCGAATCTCTAACGAAAGTTTGATTAACATTTAGATAATTGAATGAGAATATGCGGTCAACAAAAACTCTTTATTTATTGTATGTTTTTAATGTGAAATTTGATTTGTTACTTTATTGTTGCTTTACCAAATTAACTCTACCCTGCCCCATTTAATTTCAAGGCTTCACATTTTACTATTGTAATTGTTTAGTAAATAATTACAATTTCCACGATGTGATTTAAATGAAGAAAAATAATTATGATGAAATTAAAATCCAATCAGGGATCTTATTCGAAGAAATAAGAGAAGGCTTAACAGATACATTGGTGACGTGTTAATATAACTGACATTAATGATGT
>ERZ894199.878-NODE-878-length-11928-cov-12.666470_pt1 | contig 11928 bp, 8 predicted proteins | sample MGYA00380285_ERZ894199 | MGnify/ENA primary metagenome ERZ894199 (study PRJEB32331, sample SAMN06328447) | human gut metagenome | biome: human gut microbiome; feature: stool | host: Homo sapiens | collected 2012-01-17 ... | reverse complement strand
ATAACAAGAGCCTTGAAGAATCTATTTACGAACTTTTTTAAGTTCGACTACTATATATTATTCATCGATAAATTTTAAATATTAAAAATACTCATATCCATTGGATATGAGTATTTTTAATATTTAAGACAAATCACTGTAATAATACATACAATTAGTCCATTTATTTTTTTATTCTACTTAATGTAACAACTGCCTCAGCTCTTGTTATATTATTCTTCGGTCTAAATGTATTATCAGAATATCCATTCATATATCCTTGCTCTAATACACCTTCTACTGAATTCTTTGCCCAAGTAGACACATTTGTAGCATCTTTGTATTTATTTAATTTATCATAATTATCATCTTCTATTTTTTTGTAGTTAGATATTATTTTTGCTGCTTGTTCTCTTGTTATTGGCTCATTTGGTTTAAATGTATTATCAGGATATCCATTTATCACTCCATAAGTAACAGCTATGTCTATTTCATCTTTTGCCCAATGTGTAGACGTATCCTTAAATGTTTTACCACTTTTTTTATTCAATCCAAAGTACTTATTGAATATTTTTATAAATTCAGCTCTCGTTATAGAGTTATTTGGTCTAAATGTATTATCTTGGTATCCATTTATATATCCATTACTTATAAAATCTGTGATAGTTGACTCTGCCCAATGTTTATTTATATCATTAATTGCTATAGGATTTTTTACTGTAACATTACATGTTGCTACTTTAGCTCCATCTTTTGTTTTTACCGTTATTATTGCACTTCCTGTTGATATAGCTTTTACTTTTCCTGTTGTATCTACTGTAGCTACATTTGTATTGCTACTTGTCCATTCCACATTTTTATTTGTTGCATTACTTGGACTTATTGTTGCTACTAAACTTTCACTAGCTCCCGTTACTAAATTCAGTGCTGTTTTGTTTAAAGTAACTCCTGTTACTGGTATTACCGAGTTTTTTACTGTAACATTACATGTTGCTATTTTAGCTCCATCTTTTGTTTTTACCGTTATTGTTGCACTTCCTGCTGATACACCTGTTACTTTTCCTGTTGTATCTACCGTAGCTACGTTTGTATTGCTACTTGTCCATTCCACATCTTTATTTGTTGCATTACTTGGACTTATTGTTGCTACTAAACTTTCACTAGCTCCTATTGTTAAATTCAGAGCTGTTTTGTTCAAGGTAATACCTGAAACTCCAACTATTTGTCCTGTATTTGATTTTTCTAATTGTCTCGATTTAATTAATAATTTTTTTGATGCAGTTGGATTAATTGCAACATACGCTTTATTATTACTTATTTTAAAATCAAGTTTACTTAAATTCTCGTCTGATACATTTAATCCTTCTTGTACCCATTTATCACCATTAATTTTTTTAACTATTGAACAACCCTTTACACTGTCAACATAAGCTACATACGGTATTTTACCATTAACATCTATAAGTAAATTTGTTACTTCACTTCCACCAACATCTTCTCCAAGTTTAGTCCATTTGTTATTTTCATAAACATGAACTTGCGAAGAGTTTGTTCCATTTACAAAAGTAGTTGCAAGGTATAATTTTTTATCAGTTACCTCAATAACAGCTCTTGATGCTGATAAATTTATCCCCTCTATATTTTTCCAAGTATTATTTTCATACTTCTGTATGAAAACTTTATTATTCTGTAAAAAATCTGTATATGACACATATACATTTCCGTTACTCTCACTTAAAGAAGGTTCTACTACATACCCTGTATGTATATTGTTTCCAATGCATTCAAACTTATTTGTATTTGAATTTAATTTAAATACTTTTAAATACGCCTTACCTTCATTCATAAATGTTGTCTTACCATTTGTAATTGCAATATATACTCCATTATTAGTTGCAATCATATCTGAATACTGACTTAAATCGCTTGTTAGAGTTTGCACAGTTTCCCATTTATTATTCGTAAATTTTGCAACTATACTTTTATAAGCAGAATCATGATATAAAACATATGGTGTATCATTGTACACTGTAATTGTTGGGTTATTTCCTTTATTATTTATTATACTATCTCCTAAACTAACCCAATTTGAACCATCAAACATCTTAGCTTTTAACTTATTATCCTCATTATATACTGTATAAACTTTATCTCCAACTACATCCATATCAATATCATTGTTTGTTCTATTTGATACTTCTTTATTTCCTACTACATCCCATATATCTAGATTTGATGTATCTGTAAATTTAACATCAAAAGTGATTTCTTCTCCTGCATTTGAAACATTCTCTATAACTATTCCACTATTTTGCCCGTTAGAATAAGTTATTGCTTTGTCACTTATTTTTTTACTAAAATCAGAACTACCATAAGTTGTTCTTCCAGATTCTTTAGATAAGAAAGCTTCTGATAATTTTCCATTACCATCACCTTCTCCTGTCTCACCTGGTCTAAATACATAAATATAATCTTTGTTACCATGATAGTTCGAAGTTTCTTCTGTATTTACTCTATAAATTATTAAGCCACTACCTGGTATTTTTTCATCAAGCTGATCTTTATATGGTGTTCCAGCTTTTCTATACTCAACAACAAAAAACTCTTTTTCTGAAATAGGAGTTTTTAAAATTAAAGCTTGATTATCACCTGAATTACTTGAAGGCTTTAATGTGTATGTTCCATTTTGAGTTATAGTATCTATTGATATCCATCCAGATATGGCACTTCTTAAATAAGATAATGGGTACTGAACAAATGATGAAACACTAGCCATTATGTCCCATCCTCCAACTGGTGCACCAGTTCCTCTTGAACGATATAAATCTGGGTAACCTATTGAGTGCATAAATTCATGTATAAGTACTCCTCTTTCCCTTAATACAGAGTCAATCAAACCATATGAGTTATGTATATTGTAGTTATTTACTTTTTTACCGTTTACTTCTGTTGCACCATTATGATTAGCTTTATGTGCCCAAAGCACATCACCATCTTCACCCTTTTTTGCACCAAAAATAAATATAACATTATCAACATATCCATCATTATTCATATCAATATTGTAACTTGGGTCTACAGGAACATTTTCAAGTACATTTGATATTAATTCAGTTTCGTTACTATTGTTATAGTAACTTCTATTATTCGGTAATCTATATGGTGTTATTTTTCCATTTTGTTCTTGTGGAAAGTAATTATGCACATTCATTTGATTATAAGATATAATTTTTATATAGTTACTTAATGAAGTATCCTTATTTCCATCAAACATATCTTTAACCTTATCAACTTTGCCATCCATAAAATTTGAATTGCTATCTTTAAAATCAACAAAATAAACTACATTTGCAATATGCTCAGTAGGTTTATTCAAAACAGCTGCATTTGCTGTTATACTTACATCTAAGCACATAATTAATGCTAAAAAAAGCGCCATTATTCTTTTTATCACCTTTAATATTCCTCCAATATATTTTTTATTATAAGTACTATAAATAATAAATTTTTAATTTATTTTCTAATATTATATATTAAATAATATAGTTTTTTCAATGATATTGTAGGTTATTTTGTCGAATTTTGTAGTTTGTTTTTAAAAATAGTAACATAATCTATCATTTTAATATATTTTCAATTAAATAATAAAAACTCCTAAAAGTAAATTTACTTATAAGTACCTTTCATTATCTAAAATTTATATCAAAAGGCTATATTAAAAACAACGTAATTCTAATTAAAGTATGCAATTTATAAATTGTTAAAATAAAAAAATTGCTTTATTAATGTCCCTCAAAATGTTCATCAGAAGGAAAATTTAACAGCATTTTATAATACTTAGTTTGACAAACTTAAGGAAGATACTCTAAATGACTAGTAATTCATCATGTACTTTTTAGCTTAATTCTTACTATATTTAATCTTAACTTTCTAATTTATATTTCATATTTTATGTCTTTATAAAATCAATTTATTGCAATAAAAAAACACATTGATAAAATTATCAATGTGTTTTTCGTGGATTTCAATGGTGGAGACGATTCACAAGAATCATACCCACAATTAACTTATACTCAACTTTATAATAAATGCCTAATAAAACTTCACATTCATTTATAGCTTATTTAAAATGCTATACGTCTAGCATTACAATAAATATACTCTAGCTATACTAAGTATATGTATAATCTATCTGAATATATCACACTTTAGTATTAATCATTAACGAAACCTCTGCACCAACTTTGTCTTCTCTATTTTTTAAGATTACAAAACCACCATGCTTTTTAGCTACGGATTCTGCAATATACAATCCCATACCATAATGTTCTCCAACTTTTCTTTCATTTGCTTCCATATAAAATTGACTTGTGGCATTTTTGAGTCCACCCTCAGTAAATCCTCTACCAGAATCCCTTATAGTAAATATAAACATACCTTCCTTCTCACTTACTACAAACTCAATCTCACTTTTTGTAGGTGAATAGTCAACTGCATTTGACATTATGTTTACAATAGCTCTCATTAAGAGTTCTTTATTCCCTATAATTATTTTTGTTTTATAACTCATCTTATTAGAAACTGCTATGCTTTTTAATGAACACAATGCGTAAAGTTCACATTTTAATTCTTCTACAAATTTATCTATGTCAATAGCTTCTTTAGTTTCATTTTTTTCTAAAGGTGATTTTGATATATCAATTAATATAGATATATATTTTTCAACTTTATCTGCATTATTAATAATGTAGTCTGTAAACTCTCTATCCTCTTGACATAGTTGACTCTCCTTTAAAAGTTCTGCATTTCCTTTTATTATAGTTATTGGTGTTTTTATATCATGAGCTAGAGCACATATTTGATTTTTCTTTTCCTTTTCCATATGCCACTGCATCATTAACGATTCTTTTAAGGCTATTTTCATATTTGAAATGGAAATTAATACTTCATTAAATTCTTTCACATCACTATTTTTCACTTCAAAATCTAAGTCTTGATTCATTATTTTCTCAGTTGATAATTTAAGAGGATACAATTCTTTTTTTAATTTTTTACCAAACTGTATTGCTATGATAAGTGCTATAAATATAAATCCTGTTAAAAATACAACTATTAATAGTTTTTCTGGGTATGGTATTAAGTCATGCAGTATCCTTGATGTAAAGTGTGCTTTAATATCATATCCAATTATACAAGTTCCATCTTTAAAGATTATTTTATCGTAAACATATTTACTGCTGAATTTTTCCCCATCTAAATATTTATTTATATTCTTTGTTTCATCTTCATTAGTGTTTGATTTAACCACTTTATTTTTATTATCAAAAAAAATGTAATTACTTGAATAAGGTATTTTACTTGAATCAAACTTCAAACCTTGCTTTGCTTCTAGTTTTAATTTTTCTACTTGATTTTCCATATAGTTAGCAGGCTTTATTATATCCTTATTAACAGAAATATTAATAAAAGCTACTAATGAAAAAATCCATATTATGCTTAAAATACAAAAACTAATCAAGTATCCTAAAAATATCATGTACAGACTTTTTCCTCTTTTTATATCCATTTGTATCCTATCCCCCAAACTGTTGTGATGGGGCTTTCTATATACTTAGTAAGCTTGGCACGTATATTTTTTATATGTTCTCTAATGCAGCTACTGTCACTATCTTTATCAAATCCATAAACTTCTATAAAAATTTGTTCTAATGTGAAAACTTGTCCCTTGTGTCTTGCTAAATACTCACAAATTTTATATTCACCTTTTGTAAGTAGTATTTTTTCATCATTAAAATATATTTCTTTTGATTTCAAGTTAAATTTTAATTCATTTGTTGATAAAACTTGTTGTTTTTCTCTATGTTCTCTTCTGAGATGAGCCTCTACTCTTGCCCTTAATTCCAAAATACTAAAAGGCTTTTTTATATAATCATCTGCACCTATAGAAAATCCTTCTAGTATATCTTCCTCCATCGTTTTGGCAGTTATGAAAATTATTGGACAATCAACTTCATCTCGAATATATCTACATAAAGTAAATCCATCTACGGTTGGCATCATTACATCTAATAGTATTAAATCAAATTTATTAAGTTCTTCTTTACTAATATCTATTGCATTATTTCTTACAGTAACTGCGTATCCCTGCTTTTTCAATGCACTTTTTATCAAATTACAAATCTCAATCTCATCATCAACTACTAAAATATTTATACTATTCATAAATACTCCTTGCTCTAATAATTTTCTCTGTTCCCTTCCCAATGATTACTAAATATTAATTGTGAAATAAAAGTTATAGCTATAAATATTATCATTATAAATATACCTTGTATTATCTCACTATTTTGAATTAATATATTTTCCTTATACAATATAAAGTAAGAAGATAATCTCATTGAATATGCCCAAGGTATCACTTGCCATATTCCATCTCCTAAACCAGTTAACATCAGTGCTGAAATAAGGCTTCCAATTATTCCAATTCCAATTGATGCACCTTTGCCAAAATAAAATACTACTAAATATTGTATCATATATAAAAGTATGTTACTTGAGAATACTATCAAAGTTTCTTTATAATAAAAACTTATCTCTATAGAGTCATTTCCCATAATATAAAACATAATTCCAAAACCTAATATTGCTATAAGTGTTGATACTAACCCTAAAATAATTATTGATATTAACTTGCTAAAATGGGGAAGGTATTTTTTATTCGGAGTAGTTAAAAAGTATTGAAATCCTCCACATTCTTCTTGTTCATATACCATATTCAATATAATAGATATTATTAAAGGAAATGACATTGAAATAATTTGAATATATGAAATAACTTTATCCAATTCATTCCATGGAGAAACTGAATAGTACGATAAAAAAGGTATCATAGCTAACACTGGAATAATAAAATGCACTTTAATTATTTTTGAATGATAAAATTTATAGAAATCTATCTTTATATAATTTATAAAACTTGGCATAGTTAAACCTCCTGTTTTTCAAACCATTTTGCAGTTAAATATGACGTGACAATATAAAGTGTAATAGTTACTAATACACCTATTAATATAACTTTTATATCAAATGGATAAGCTCCAGCCTCAACAGATAAACCATTTGGCATAACTCTTATTATATAGCACATAAGTTTTGATGGTATCGCAAATGGAATCCACCATATTGGTGTTAACGCTAATAGTATGCCACCAAGAAAATTGCATAAAATACTAATAATTATAGTAAATCCAGTACTAAATTTCATGGTTAAGTACATCAGTACCGGTATTTGCCACGAGAACGTTATAAATAATATTGTAGATGCTAATAAACTATTTTGAACTTGAATAGCAGTTTCAAATATAAATCCCATAATTGTTATTACTACGAAAAACACTAAACAACTTAACCCTAAATACATAGTACTGATAATAATTTTAGAATACCAAATTTTTTGTTTATCCACTATAACACTAAATAATCCATTGAATTTTCTTTTCCTATCATTAGATATAATAAATGAACATATCATAGTAAAACTTCCTGGTAATATCAATGTATACCACCAGTTATACGCACTTTTTTGTATATAGTATCCTCCCATTAATACAAAAGCTATTGCTATACTTACTAATGGAGCTAAATATATTAATTTTTTTTGAAAAGTATGCTTTTGTTTTAAGTGCTCTGATTGTAGTATTTTATTCATATTTAGTACCTGCCTTTTTAACAACTTCTAAAAATAACTTTTCTAAATCTATATCCTCTTGAACCTTTTCTTGATACCAAAGTTGACCATTTGCAATTATTCCTATATAATCTGCAATTTGCTCTACTTCAGATAAAATGTGGCTAGATATGATTACTGTTATTCCTTTTTTGGGAAATGATTTAATTAATTCTCTTAAATCTCCTATGCCTATTGGGTCTAATCCATTGGTAGGCTCATCTAAGATTAATAGTTTTGGATTATTTAATAAAGCTATTGCAATTCCTAGTCTTTGTTTCATTCCCATTGAAAATTTGCCTGCTTTTTTGTTTCCTGTATTTGTAAGGTTAACAATTTCTAGAACGTCTTCAATTCTTGAATCTGGTAAGTTGTATAATAGTGTACGTACTTTTAGATTTTCTCTTGCGGTTAGGTTTTCATATATTGGCGATTGCTCTATAAGTGAACCTATTTCTAATAAGTCATTTCTTGACCATGGTTTTTCTTTGTATATTATTTCTCCTGATGTAGGATTTATCATTCCTGTAAGCATTTTAAGTAATGTTGATTTTCCAGCTCCATTTGGACCTAGTAATCCATATATTGAATTCTTTGGTACTAGTAAAGATATATCTTTATTTACTTCTTGTTTTTTATAGCTTTTATTTAAATTTTTTGTCTGTATCATATATTTCATAAAAAAACATCCCTTCTACTTTTTGATTTAATAAAAGTATAAAGAATGTTTATAAGGATTTTATAAGGATTAGTATTTTTTATACTATAAATAAAAAAACACATTGACTATTATATCAATGTGTTTTTCGTGGATTTCAATGGTGGAGACGAGGGGAGTCGAACCCCTGTCCGCAAGTCTTTTCCCTGTTGCATCTACGTGTGTAGCCAACTGTACTAAAGTCTCGTCTCACACATCGCCCAGCGGCAGGCTATGTGATTGACCAGTCCCAATTAGTCCGCTTTTGGTCGAGACACCCCAAAAGTAGTACCCTGCATAAATGACGACCAGGCCTAACCGGCAGGAGGGCGAGGCGGGTCGAGCAGCATTATTAAGCTGCTAAAGCGTAATTATCGTTTGCGTTTATTTTAAGTTCCCCAGTTTTTACGTGACCCAGAGTAACACGACACGCAGCCCCAAGTTCCAAACCCACGTCGAAACCTTTACGCCCCCGTGGTAATTTTAAAGTCCTTGGACTGTTTTCGCAAACTTTTTATTCACCATTTATATTAAGTTGTTCGTTGTATTTATATATTAATACTTTTTAGCATTAAAATCAAATGTTATTTAGTGGGTAAATTAGTATTTTCCTCTAAGTTCTCTTTCTATAGTTCTTTGAGCATCTTTTTTAGCTAAGTCTTGACGTTTGTCGTGTAACTTTTTACCCTTTGCTAAGGCTAATTCTACTTTTACCTTACCATTTTTAAGATACATACTTAAAGGAATTAATGAGTATCCTTTAACAGTTGTAGCCCCTATAAGCTTTCTTATTTCATGCTTATGAAGTAATAATTTTCTTACTCTTAAAGGGTCAACATTAAATCTATTTCCTTGCTCGTATGGGCTTATATGAACTTGTTTTATAAATACTTCGCTATTATCTACAGATGCATATCCATCAGTTAAGTTTACTTTTCCTTGTCTGATTGATTTTACCTCTGTCCCTTTTAATTCTATACCACATTCATAAGTTTCTTCTATAAAGTACTCATGTCTTGCTTTTCTATTTGTAGCTAATGTTTTAGTTCCTGCCATACGTTCACCTTCTTACTTTAAATTCTTATTTAGTATATATCCTATTAGTAAAAATATACCATATATATACTTATTAGTCAAGGTTGCTAGTTTAATACAGGGTGTCGAGAAAACCGACACCTTATATTTGCTACTCTTCTATATCATCAAAAGGTTGATCTTGCTGTTCACCTTCATTTTGTGGTCTATCTTCTAATTTGTAAAGTATCTTAAAGTCTATTTCTCTTAAATCTACATTTACATTAGCAACTTTTATTCTAACAGGGTCACCTATTCTATATGTCTTTCTTGTTCTTTCTCCTATTATAGTATATGTCATTTCGTCATAAATATAATAGTCATCACCCATATTTGCAAGTCTAGATAATCCTTCAACAGTATTAGGTAATTCTATAAACATACCAAATGAAGTTACACTTGATACAACACCGTCAAATTCTTCTCCAACTTTATCTTCCATATAAACTGCTTTGTAATAGTCTTTAACATCTCTTTCAGCTAAGTCTGCTGCTCTTTCTCTTTCTGATGATTGAGTTGATGCATAATCTACTATGTTTACAAGTTGTTCTTGTCTTTTCTTATTTATTTTATTATTTAAATGTTCCTTCATTATTCTGTGTATTTGAAGGTCAGGATATCTTCTTATTGGAGATGTAAAGTGGCTATAGTATTGTGCCGCTAATCCAAAGTGCCCGCTACATTCTGGTGAATATCTAGCTTGTTTTAATGAACGTAGCATTATTGTACTTATAGCTTCTTCTTCTCTTTTTCCTTTTATTGCACTTATTATTGATTGTAGTGATTTTGGATGAACTTCTTCTAAGTCACCTTTTATAGTATATCCAAATATAGATACAAATTTTCCTAGTTCTTGCATTTTTTCAGGTGATGGAGTTTCATGTATTCTATAAACAAACGGTATATTTAACCAGAAGTAATGCTCTGCTACTGTCTCATTTGTTATAAGCATGAATTCTTCTATTATTCTGTTTGAAATTCTTCTTTCATATTCTTTTATATCAGAAACTTTTCCTTCTGGAGTTAATATTATTTTAGCTTCAGGGAAGTCAAAATCTATTGCTCCTCTTCTACTTCTTCTTTCCATTAGTATTTTTGCTAGTACTTCAGCAGTTTTAAATTCTTCTACTACATTAGAATATTTAGCTTTTAATTCTTCATCATCATGTTCTAGTATGTCTGATACTTCTGTATAAGTCATTCTAGCTTTAGAGTTTATTATTGTTTCTTTTATATCATATTGTTTTACATTACCTTTTCTATCTATTTCCATAAATACTGATAATGTAAGTTTGTCTTCATGAGGATTTAAACTACAAACTCCATTTGAAAGTGTTTTAGGTAACATTGGAATTACTGTGTCTACTAAGTAAACAGATGTTGATCTTTTTAAAGCTTCTTTATCTAATTTACTTTTTTCATGTACATAGTGTGTAACGTCAGCAATGTGAACACCTAATTTGAAGTTTCCGTTAGATAATCTTTCTATAGATATAGCATCATCTAAGTCTTTTGCATCTTCACCATCTATAGTAAATATATTTAAATCTCTTATATCTAATCTTCTATCAATTTCTTCTTGCGATATTGGTACTGCTACTTTTTGAGCTTCTTCTAATACCTTTTTAGGGAATTCTTCTGGAAGTCCATGTGCTCTTATTATAGAAAGTATTTCAACTTCCTTTTCGCCTTTTGGTCCTAATACTTCTATTATTTTACCTTCTGGCTTTCTTCCAGCTTGTGGCCATACAGTTATTTGAACAACAACTTTATCTCCGTCTTTTGCACCACTGAAATATTTTTTAGGTATATATATATCTTGATTGAATTTCTTTTCATCAGCTATTACGAATCCAAAAGTTTTGTTTGATTGAAATTCACCAACCACCTTTGTTATTTCTCTTTCAAGTACTTTTATTATTGCACCTTCTGCTCTTCTTTCATCAGTTGCAGGTTTAGTTATTTCTGCTACAACTCTATCATTGTGCATAGCTCCATTTACATCTGCTGCTGGTATAAATAAGTCTTGTGTGTATTCCTCATCTGACTCAACAAATCCAAATCCTTTTCTATGAGCCACGAATTTACCTACAAAGTATCCCATTGATTTCGGTGAAGCTATTTTTCCTTTTTTAGTTTTCCCTATATATCCGTCTTCTTCTAATTCCTCTAAGAAGTTATAAAACATTGGCATCTCTGTTGGATGTATGTCAAATATTAAGGCTAATTCTTCCTTTTTTAAAGGTGTATATGCTGGGTCATTTATTAATCCTAATAATCGTTCTTTAAGTCCTGGTAACATTAATGTACCTCCTTTGTTCTGTATTTTATATATAAAGTCTTTTATATTTTATCTTATTATATAAATTTATATAATTGATAAAAAATAATAAGATAGATTTCAATTTCCATTATTATTTTATTATTACCATTTAACTATTATACACTATTG
>ERZ894199.870-NODE-870-length-12013-cov-10.531109_pt1 | contig 12013 bp, 10 predicted proteins | sample MGYA00380285_ERZ894199 | MGnify/ENA primary metagenome ERZ894199 (study PRJEB32331, sample SAMN06328447) | human gut metagenome | biome: human gut microbiome; feature: stool | host: Homo sapiens | collected 2012-01-17 ... | reverse complement strand
CCACAATCTGGCTAGAGGTTAATCCTCGAAAGAAAATGTTAGAAGGGCTCTGCTTTTGCAGAGCCTTTCTTAATCTAAAGAAGTAGTGGAGAACTGTAATGAGAAATGTTATAGATTGTATAAATGCCTTTATTCCGCTATTATCGACAGAATATGAGCTTGTGTTGGGCAGAAAAGGTGTTGCAGTTACATTAAGAATCTTATTTGACAAAAAAGATTGTTTTCATCTTATGGGACTGCAATATCTTGTTGATAGACCTGAATTGAGTAGAGACAGAGGCAAAGTATTTGATGAAATAGCAGATGGAACAATTGCAATTTAGAAAATAGAATCATCTGATTTTTATAAAAAGATAGAGCAAAGAATACATTTTTTGCCATTACTTGAACAAATGATAGATAGTAATGATACAGTGTTTAAATACAATAAAAAGGCAAATATGTATTCAATGATTGAGGCTGATTACCTTATGGAAAATAATATTTTTTTTACATAAGCCATTTGGACTAACAATCTAGATGGCTATTTTTTACCCATTACCAATAATGCTAAAAAGGTATTATCAGAGGCACAGGAGCAATTTTATACCAAGTGTGAGCTGATAAGGTCGCAGGTATCTGAGGTGAAAGAGCAGAAACAGAGGATTTATTTATAGCATTAATCTATTATGGAACAAGTTTATTGTTATAGGAAATTACCTGCCAAAGATTAAGCAGAACAATACGATAGGAATCAGGATCGTATTGACATTGCAGGATGAAGAAAACTGGAATGCAACTCATAGCTTTAGTGGAAGGATATGGAGGACATCAGGTATTTTATGTATGCTATGCACATTACATTTGATAAAATCTGTGAGTAAAGAAGCTTGCATAAAAGCTAAGTAAGTTATTAATAAAATTGTGTAATTTATTTCTCATGGAAATTCATCTCCTTTCTGTTTACGATGTCATTATAGAATACGAAAAGAATTATTACTTGCCAAAATAACAGAATATATAGTCAAAAGTTGCTTAATACAGTGACAGGTTAAAATATCCTGCAATACTGTCATTGGTCAGTTTATTTATACAATTTAATATTGGAATATTTTACAACTATGACACAAGTATGCAACATAATAAACGAATGCTTTTGATAGAGTAATGATACACAATATCAGTTACAAAGAAGCAGGAGGGTAGAAAGTGGACATGACACAAAATAAATGTTGCAGACATGGGACAAATTTACGTCGAAGGAGACGCAGGCGCGGAAAGATACTGCGTTTTATCATATTTTCCTGTAGTATAATAGCTGTGGCTGTATTTGTGGCTGTTGGAAGCCGTATGATAAGATCCGGTGATGGCAGGACAAATAAATATGATGTTGAAGCCGGAAATAATACATATGATAATGCTGTTATAGAAAATAGCAAAATCTATGAAAAGAATAAGATACAAAATAATCAGTCGATGCTTGATGATATAATGAACAGCACCCAATATCCAAAACAGCTAAAGGAGCTTGCTTTGAAGAATGAAGAGGCACTCGAGTTTGTGTATGATTATCCGGCGGAACATGTGAAGGAACACACAATTGATTTGACAGAAGAAGCGTCTATGGATAGTGTTCCGTTATTTGTGCAGTGGGATAAACGCTGGGGCTACGAAAAATATAGCGGCAATTTCTTTGCAGCAAGCGGATGCGGTCCCACTACACTTTCGATGGTAGTGGTTTATCTGACGCACAATAGGGAGGCATCACCTATTGCAGTAGCAAAGTATTCAAAGGAAACCGGTTACAGTGTGGATGGATCGGGAAGTTCATGGACGCTTATAAGTGAAGGCTGCATGCACTACGGCGTAAAAGCAAAGGCAGTGGCGCTGGATGAGAGCAGAATGAAAGCAGAGCTTGATGAAGGACATCCTATTGTGGTAAATGTAGGACCGGGAGATTTTACCGATACAGGACATTTTATGGTTATAACAGGCTACGATGATGAAGGATTTTCAATAAATGATCCAAACAGCATTGAAAAAAGTGGCAAAAGGTGGTTATTCAAAAATATATCATCTCAGATTAGAGCTGTCTGGAGTATGTATGTGTGAGAATATATTTGTATAAGTGCCGGTAAAACATCCTATTATTGAGTTAAATAATAGGGTGTTTTTACAACTATGACACATCTTTATGCTATAATAATTCTATCGTAATCATAGAAGAGGAGCAGCTTATGACCAGTATTCTCATAGTGGAAGATGACAACGACATAAATAATTTAATATGCAACACCCTGAAGGCAGAGGGATATCAATGCGAAAGAGCGTTTGATGGCAAGGAAGGGGCGGACAAAATTGAGCAGAACAGATATGATCTGCTGCTGCTTGATATTATGCTTCCTGAGATAAATGGTTATGAATTGCTTGACTATGTCAGGAGAATTGGGGATACTCCGGTCATAATAATATCTGCTATGGGACAGGTGGATGAAAGGATACGCGGGCTTCGTATGGGCGCTGATGATTACATATGCAAACCATTTCAGATAGGGGAGCTGCTTGCGAGAGTGGAAACCGTATTAAGGCGCACTCAGCGCATGGCAGAGCGTCTGGAAATAGATGATGTAGCTATAGATCCTAAATCACGTACGGTGACAAAGGCAGGTGAGCAGGTAGAGCTCACAGTAAAGGAATTTGATCTGCTGTATGAGCTTATGAAGAATAAGAATGTTGCACTCAGCAGGCGCAGGCTTTATGAACTTGTATGGCAGGAGGAGTATACCGGGGAGACAAGGACACTGGACTCACATGTACAAAGACTAAGAAAAAAGCTTGACTGGAATGAAAAGATTGTCACAGTTTTCAGGATTGGCTATCGTCTGGAGGTTCGCGGATGAAATTTTTCTATAAAATGTTTCTTGGAATGACAGTGATACTGGCTGTTGCCCTTGGAATGATAGAATATGTGACTCTATCATATTCACTGGAGCATGCAGTGAAAAGGGAGCAGGACAGTGCACTTTCACAGCATCAGATGATAAAATACTCGATTGAAACTGTCATACTTAATATGAAGAGTGAGGATGTGGATAAGGAGCTTACAGATATGATGTCGCAGTCGGCAAAATCCATTGTTGGAGATGAAGGAGGAATGTATCTTGCTGATGATGATGGAAAAAGGATATATGCCAATTCATGTAATTATGAGCAAAAGGATATAAAGGTAAAGGATGGTACGCTTACATACAGTATAGTGTCAAAAGAGAATACTAAAGATACCGGTGAAAAGCAAAGCAGCAGATATATCCATGTCAAAAGCAGCTTTAAACTGAATGATAACAGGTATATTCTGATAACGGAAAGTGATATTACACCGGTTTTCGATGAGTCAAAGGAGCTTAGGTATAGATGCAGCATGTACTACATTGTTATATTTGCTGTTGGTATGATGGTCATATTGATACTTTCCTGGATGATTACAAAGCCTCTTGCCGGATTAACAGCCACCACCAAAAAATTTGCAGATGGTGATTACACAGCAAGAAGTGATGTAAAGACAAAGGATGAAATAGGTGAGCTTGCGAGGGCTTTCAACGAGCTTGCGAAAAACCTTGAAAGCAAAGTTTATGAACTTCAGATGGCGGCAAAGAAGCAGGAGGATTTTACTGCAAACTTCGCACATGAGCTCAAGACCCCAATGACATCAATTATCGGATATGCAGATACCCTGTATCAGAAAAAACTGTCTGAGGATGAGGTGCACAGTGCTGCCGGAGTCATACTGAATGAGGGCATGAGGCTTGAAGCATTATCATTTAAGCTGCTGGAGCTTATCACTCTTGATAAAAATGATTTCAGGCTTGAAGAAACAAGAATATCTGAGATTATAGCAGATTGTGTGGAAACCGCACATGAAGCGGCAAGAAAGCATAATACAGAGATTGTGTACAGTGCGGATGAGGCATGGGTGTGGCTGGAATATGATCTGTTTAAGACCATGCTTCTTAATCTGATAGACAATGCAGTGAAATCAGGAGGCAGCAAGGTAGATGTATCAGGCAGACTTATTTCGCACAGTATTTATCGTATTGCAGTTTCGGACAATGGAAGAGGAATACCGCCTGAGGATATAGAGCGCATTACAGAGGCTTTTTATATGGTTGACAAGTCACGATCAAGAAGTGAGCATGGAGCAGGGCTTGGGCTTGCACTTGTATCAAGGATTGCTAAGCTGCATGATACAAAAATCCATTATGAAAGTGAGTCAGGTAAAGGAACCAAGGCGTATTTTGACATGAAAGCGGAGGCATTGGATGAGAAGTAAGCATTTATCAGTGCGCAAATGTATTGATAAAAAACCGGATAAAATCAAGAGAATAGTGTGTATATGCATTATTCTGGCAGTTGTATGTGCCGGAAATATGATACCAAATTATCTGATTTCACTTAAAGCAGCAAAAATTGCCAAAACGAGTACTACGATAAGCAACGCAGATATAAGCCCCTACAGCCACTCTATTTCAGCTGAAGAGAGGCTTACAAAGATGATGTCTCTGATGCAGGACAATGTAAATGAGCTGTGGAATGGAAAATATAATGAGAAAAGGGAACCGTTGGATACTGAGATTCCGGTGGGACAGGCTTATACGGCTATTCAGAATTTTCTGAAGGGGGCCTGTGAGCTGCAGAAGCAGTCAGGTATTATGCAGATGCTCGGTGAAGACGATATAGTTATGCTGCAAAGCCTTGAAAGTAATTATTCAAAGGATACAGACAGCGAAACAGAACAGACATATGAAGCAGTTCCTGGGCAATATGATGCAGCAGTTGCTTTGGGTGATAGTATTGACAACACAATATCAGATTATTTTGTAACATCGGATATAAGCAAGGAATTGTCGGCGTGGGTATTTATAATATCATTTGAAGATACGAGAATGCTGGCTGCTGTTGATGCGGTGCTTGGAGTACCGTTTTATATTACATATTATTGTGCAGATGTGGATAGCCCTAAGGCACAGGCTGCAGTGATGAGAGATTTATATGCAAAGACATATGGCAGTGATTATTCTATGGGTGATCCAAAAGAGGCTGAATCAAAAATAGATTCTTCCTTTGAGACAAATATAATAGAGAATTTTTATTATGGGAATAATTATACGCAAGGGGATGATGAATATACCGGTTTTGAACCTTGTGTATACTCTTGTTCATCGGACAAGCTACAGATGGAATATCAGGTTATTACAAGAATCCAAAGATTTGAAAAAAAGGAAAAGCAAGTGTCATCATATAATTCGCGTGTTAATATATGTTTGTACTAACCGGACTAAAAAGCTCTCTGTGCAATGCACGGGAGCTTTTTAAATTGCATGCAAGCATCAATGATGCCTTTTGACCCTCATTTTATAATACAGTAATTATAACAGTATCATTTAGTGCATGATTTGTACAATTTATTACATTGCTCTTTGCAAGGGTTTTGTTATATCTTAGATGTAGTAAAGCAGTTATTGTTCTTGGTTTTATATATCAATAATTGGAAAGTGAGGAAAAAGATGAACGCTGATATGAAATGGCTTGATAATCCGGAAGTGTTTAAGGTAAATCAATTGGAACCACATAGTGATCATTGCTATTATCTGGATTATTCTGACATGAAAAAAGAAAAAAATCCATTATTACAGTCATTAAATGGTCAATGGGAGTTTGCTTACAGCAAAAATGTGATGGAAAGACCTGTTGATTTTTATAAGGAAACATTTGATGCATCAGGATTCGATAAAATTATGGTTCCCGGACATATTGAACTGGCTGGATATGATAAAATACGCTACATCAACACTATGTATCCGTGGGAAGGAAAAGAGTACCACAGAGGAGCATATAGTATGCAGGCAACCGGAGCAGAAGAAGGAATGTTCTCAGAAGCACAGTACAATCCGGTAGGCTCTTATATCAAATACTTTGATTTGGATAAGAACATGTGTGGAAAAAGAATACATATCTGCTTTGAAGGTGTAGAAAAAGCTATGTATCTGTGGCTTAATGGTCAGTTTATAGGTTATGCAGAGGACAGCTTCACACCTTCTGAGTTTGATCTGACACCATATGTTAAGGAAAAGGGAAATGTTCTGGCAGTGCAGGTCCATAAGATGAGCACGGCGGCATTTTTAGAGGATCAGGACTTTTTCAGATTTTTTGGAATTTTCAGAAATGTTACTTTGAAGGCAATTCCGGATGTTCATCTGGAGGATGTATGGTTCAAACCTGTGTTAAATCAAGATAATGAAAGCGGAAGCGTATCTGTCAGCATGAAGGCATCTGCTACTGACAGTCAGAATGTAACTGCTGGCTTTATTTTAAAGGACAGAGAAGGAAATATATTAGTTGAGAAGTCATTACAGTTAAATAAAGAAAACAACCATTTGGAAGGCACGATTTGTGTTGACTTGGAAAGTGTCAAGCTGTGGGATAATCATAATCCATATTTATACCATGCTTATGTTGAGCTTAAAGCAGAGGATGGTTCACTGGCCGAGGTAATTCCTTATGATATCGGTTTCAGGAGAATAGAGATTATAGATAAAGTGGTCTATTTGAATGGAAAACGTCTTGTTATCACGGGAGTAAACCGTCATGAGTGGAATGCAAGAACAGGAAGATGCATTGGTATAGAAGACATGAAGGCAGATATATCATGTATGTTAAGAAACAATATTAATTCTGTGCGTACCTGTCACTATCCTGACCAGATACCATGGTACTATATGTGCGACGATGCAGGTATTTATGTGATGGCAGAAACGAATCTGGAGAGCCATGGCTCATTCCAAAAACTAGGGGCAATCGAACCGTCATGCAATGTACCGGGATCTATTCCACAGTGGAGAGATGCAGTGCTTGAGCGTGCAAAAAACAATTTCGAAACTTTTAAAAACCATACATCCATCCTTTTCTGGTCATTAGGAAATGAATCCTATGCAGGAGACGACATTGAGGCAATGAACGTTTATTTTGCCGAAAAGAAGGATGGAAGATTAGTTCATTATGAAAGCGCTTATTATAATAGGGCATATGAGGATACTATTTCTGATTTTGAGACCAGAATGTATGCAAAACCGGAGGATGTAGAGGAATACTTGAATAACAGTCCGAAAAAACCGTATATTTTATGCGAATTCATGCATGATATGGGAAATTCAATGGGTGGACTTGGCTCTTATATGAAGCTGATTGACAAATACGATATGTATCATGGCGGATTTATATGGGATTTTATTGACCAGGCAATTATGGTAAAAGATCCCGTTACAGGAAAAGACGTTTTACGCTATGGTGGAGATTTTGATGATAAACCGGCAGACTATGAATTCTCAGCAAATGGAATTGTATTTGCTGACAGGAAAGAAAAACCGGCAATGCAGGAAGTGAGGTATTACTATGGCTTATACAGATAAATTAAGAGTGGTCTATGGTGACTATACATTAGGTGTACATGGTGAAGGCTTTGATTATATTTTCTCTTATGCACAGGGTGGACTGGAATCTATCGTTAAAAATGGATATGAGTGGCTGTATCGTTGCCCAAAGCCTACTTTCTGGAGAGCGTTGACAGATAATGACAGGGGAAGCAAGTTCCATATTAAAAGCGGAAGCTGGCTTTCGGCAGATATGTTTATTGACTGTAAGGGAATACAGGTGATCATGGATGGCAAGGAGCAAAAACCATATGCACCTGATAATAACAGCTATGGCGGTGATGTTTATGCTGATGAAATTATTGTAAAATATACATACGAGACCATAACAACTCCGGCGACAACTGTTCTTGTGAGCTATAGCGTTGATGCGTCCGGAAAGATTCGCGTGGATGTACATTATAATGGAGTACAGGGGCTCCCTGAATTTCCTGTATTTGGAATGAGATTTATTATGCCAACATTGGCTGACAAGTATTTATATAAGGGACTCTCCGGGGAAACATATCCTGACAGAAAAGCAGGTGCACAAGAAGGCGTCTATGAGATCGGTGATCTGAGTCTTACACAATATCTTGTTCCGCAGGAATGTGGTATGAGAATGGATACAGAGTGGCTTGAAATTACAAGACATACGTCTCTTGATAACAGCAGGACAGATAGCTCATCACAGACACTGCGTATTGAAAAGAATGATGAAAAATTTGCATTTTCTTGTCTGCCTTATACCGCATCTGAGATTGAAAACGCTCTTCACCATGAAGAACTGCCACCGGCAAGAAGAACTGTTTTATGCATATATGGCGCAGTAAGAGGTGTTGGAGGTATCGACAGCTGGGGAACTGATGTGGAAGAGGATTATCGTATCAGTGCGGAGACTGATAAGGATTATTCTTTTACAATCTGTTAGTCATTAATTAAAACGAAAAGTACAGTGATAAAATTAGCATTATAATATTGCTGACGGAACAATATGATTTTGGTAGAAGTGGTTTAGATTTTTGCTTAAGCCGGATAAAGCAGGAGCATTTGCTCCTGCTTTTGTCTTTTTATTATGTATTTCTGGCTCTGTATTCAGAAGGAGAACATCCTTTTTGTTTATGGAACAATCGACTGAAGTATAGTGGATTATTGTATCCGACAATGCCTGCAATCTCGTTTATAGAGTAGGATGTCGTTTCAAGCAGCACCTGTGCGTTTGTCATCCTTAGTGCTGTGAGAAATTGTACTGGTGTATTACCGGTATATTTCCGAAAGCTCCTGATAAACCAGCTTATGCTCATACCAATTGATGAAGCATATTCCTCCACGTTAATAGCGCGGTTGTAGTTTGTATTGAAATATGTAATTGCTGTATCCATCTGGCTGTCAAGGAATTCATTTCTGATTACATGCTCAGTTGTTATTTTACGGTTAAATATAATCAAAAGGTGTCGTAGCAAAAGCATGAGCATTTCCTCATAATTGTCCTGACATCTTTGAAGCTCTGTAATAATCCTTTTGAAAACCTGTTCATATTCAAGAGACGTTCCAACATTAAAGACTCTTTTATTGTCTGTAAATCCGTATTTTCTTAAAGTGTTTTTTACGTCGCTTCCGGTAAAGTGAATCCAATATATCTGAGTCTTATCCTTACCATAAAATTCATATTTTTGAAGCTCTTTTGGGCGAAATAACACTATATGTCCTGCTGGAATGATTGTCTCATTTTCAGGATTGTCAAAGTGGAAATGAACAAGACCGGATGATATGTATATAATCTGGTAATCCAGTCTTCCTCTGGGCCTGTATGTAGGCATCTTAGGATGCTGTGACAGGCGATAGGTTCCGCAGCTTCCTACAATCAGAGGGCGGCTTTTATCTTTAAAATCTTTATGTGAATGATTCAAATATCCCGTGTTAATATACATTATACACCTCCATTCGAATTATAGCATTTTATGCATGCTTTGTCTATTTGCATTTATGGACAAAATGTTTAGAGCATGATATTGTGTATTGATTACGTTTCAAATGGAATTGAGTCAAATAGCTGTGAAACTGTAGTGTTTGAAAAGTATCATTTTGTGCATATTACAGCCTATTATGTTTATAGACAAAATTTGCACAAATATATAAAATTAGTATAGCTGTTAAAGATAAAACAAAGTAATTAATTGGAGGTTTTTCATGGAAGAAAAGACGTACTTAAAGTGGTACAACAAAATTGGTTATGGTTCTGGTGATATTGCAGGAAATGTAGTATATGCATTCCTGACATCCTTTGTTATGGTATATCTTACAGATACTATAGGACTTGCATCAGGAATCGTTGGAACATTAATCGCAGCATCAAAATTATTTGATGGTTTTACAGATGTTTTCTTTGGTTCACTTATTGATAAAACACATACAAAGCTTGGAAAAGCAAGGCCATGGATGATTTATGGCTATATAGGTTGTGCTTTGACACTTGTAGCAGTTTTTGCAATTCCTACAAGCTGGGGCAGGACTGCTCAGTATGCATGGTTCTTTATAGCATATACATTATTGAATGGTGTATTTTATACAGCAAATAATATTGCATATTCTGCACTTACTTCGCTGGTTACAAAGAACAGCAAAGAGCGTGTACAGATGGGCTCTTACCGTTTTATTTTTGCCTTTTCAACCAGTCTGATAATTCAGTCTATAACAGTTGCATTTGTTGATGTATGCGGTGGAGGTGCTGCTGCATGGAGAGTCGTAGCTATTATTTATGCTTTGATAGGTCTTGTAGTAAATACGATTTCAGGATTGTCGGTTAAGGAGCTTCCGGAAGAGGAGCTTAACTCCGGAATAGAGAACGATGAAGAAAAGAAGTATGGTCTTGTTCAGGCATTTAAGCTACTTGTTAAGAATAAGTACTATATGATGATTTGTGGAACTTATATTTTGCAGCAGTTATACAGTGCTATGATTGGTGCAGGTATTTATTATTGTACATGGGTTCTTAAGAATAAAAATCTGTTTGGTGTATTTGCATGGGCTGTAAATATTCCTCTTATAATAGCACTTATTTTCACACCAACTCTTGTTGGAAAGTGGAAAGGAATGTATAAGCTTAATAAACGTGGATATATTCTGGCTACGATAGCAAGAGCACTTGTGATTGTAGCAGGATACATGGGAAGCGTTCCACTGATGATGCTGTTTACTGCAGTTGCAGCATTAGGACAGGGACCTTGGCAGGGAGACATGAATGCAGTAATTGCCGAGTGCTCTGAGTATACTTACCTGACTCAGGGAAAGAGAGTAGATGGAACTATGTATTCATGCACATCACTTGGAATCAAAATTGGTGGTGGAATTGGAACAGCTATTGTAGGATGGTTGCTTGAAATCAGTGGTTATGTAGGTACAAATGCGACTCAGCCGGCATCTGCAATTACTATGCTTCAGGTAATGTATTTATGGTTACCATTTGTATTTGAGATTCTTATTACAATTCTTCTTTCAAAGATGAATGTAGAAGCTGCAAATGAAAAGCTTAGAAGAGAAAAAGGAATTGAATAATTATCGTATAATATGGGAGAGATGATCTGAGTGCATTTAACGTATGAAAACACAAATGAAGAGATTATTGCAGTAAAGCGGAAGCCACGGCACCAGCCACCACATCTGCATAATGCAATGGAAATTGTATGCGTTACGAAAGGAACATTAGAGCTTGGTGTAGGACAGGAGCTGTATCACATGGAAACAGGTGATATAGGAGTAGTATTTCCTGATGTTATACATCATTATCAGGTGTTTTCGTCAGAAGTCAATGAGGCGGTTTTTATTAATGCTCCACAAATGATTTTTGGTAGATTTGAAAATGTACTGCGGAATAATGCTCCACAATATCCTGTTGTAAAAAGTGATGTTATTCCGGATGAAGTGTACAGAGCAGTGGAATCCATAATAGATACCGGGCAGAATGATATATGGGTTGTTCAAGCTTATTTGCAGATTATACTTGCAAGATGTATTCCGATGATGAAATTGGTGGAAAAGAGCAAAATTGGCAGCGATGATATAATATACCGTACCGTATCATATATTTCTGCCAATTTTAATAAGAGTATATCACTTGATGGAATGGCACATGACCTTGGCGTGAGCAAATTTTCATTATCCAGATTGTTTTCAAAGACATTCCATAGCAGTTTTAATCAATATGTGAATGAGGCGCGTCTGGGGTATGCCTGTCAGAGAATTGAAACTACAGATGATACCCTGACAGAAATCTCGATGGACAGTGGTTTTGGAAGTCTTAGAACCTTTAATCGTGTTTTTAAAGAAAAATATAGATTGACACCAAGCGAGTATAGAAATAAATTACAAAAATGATAGAACATTCCATTATTGAGTTTAAGTAATTTCTAATGTAATTTAATGGTGTATGCATTACTTAGTGGGTATGGCATACACCATTTTTATTGGAGTCAAATTATTCATAAATCGTATTATTTCAAGTAAAGTAATTTCAAATTGCGGATTTGCAAGGTCAAGTTGGTAGATGTTATGAATGAAAAAATGTATTATAA
>ERZ894199.866-NODE-866-length-12070-cov-11.629630_pt1 | contig 12070 bp, 9 predicted proteins | sample MGYA00380285_ERZ894199 | MGnify/ENA primary metagenome ERZ894199 (study PRJEB32331, sample SAMN06328447) | human gut metagenome | biome: human gut microbiome; feature: stool | host: Homo sapiens | collected 2012-01-17 ... | reverse complement strand
GTTTTATTGGCTTGTTTAAGGGTGGCTTTAAGGCTTGTGCGGTCGGAGTGTCGGCAGCACTAATCTTTTCGTATATCGCGGCACTCATCACGAAACCTAAGTTAAAAAGCTGATTAATTTCAGAATAATGCATAATTAACAGTAAATTGCCCATACTATCTCCAAAACGAAAAGGAGACTGATACAATGAAGAAAATGAAATATTTATTGGCACTTTGCCTGATACTCGCTGCTGCAAGCGCTTTTGCAGCATGTGGAAATAATAGTAATGTGGCAGACACTTCAATGGTTGAAAATACACAAAGAGGTGGCTCTGTCGCCGACGATGCCGGTAAAGCCGGAAAGGATATCATAGATGGCGCCGGAAATGCCGGCAAGGATGTGATAGACGGAGCAGGCGATGCCGGAAAAGATGTGATAGACGGAGCAGGCGATGCCGGCAAGGATGTAATAGACGGCGCAAAGGATGCCATAGATGATGCCGGAAATGCCATAAAAAAGAGTGTTGATGGTGGAAACAACAACTAACAGCTATTTATAAAAAGAAAACAGTCACTATATATGCTTCAATGACTGCAAAAACAAAAGCACCAACAACATCGCTGATAAAATGCACACCTGATATCACACGGACACAGGCAATGATAGCTGCAAGGACTGCAAGCAAAATGCCGGTGAACCATAAAGGCGAGGCAGCAGGTGAGCATATTAAAACGGTAAATGCAATTATAAATGCAGAAAAAACGTGCCTGCTTGGAAAAGACCTGCCGTGGGTATCCTTTGTAATGACAGGCGGCATATCAAATTTTTCGTATGGGCGTGGTCTGTTTACGATATATCTGAAAACCGATACTGCAATAAAGCCGACAAGCGGAGCAATGATTGAGAGTGCAAGCATATGACCGGCTGTAAAGCACAGATACAGCACGTATACAGGGTATGTGATAAAAACTAAATAGGTGCATATTTTATTGATTAATTCAAGCTTTCGGGCTGCCCTGTTGTTTTCACGGAATGGGGCAGTCATTTTTATGTATGTATTTTTTTTCATGATTATTTTCCATCGTTTATTTAAGAAATATTGTATTGTAACTGTCTAGAGTGGTGTCAACTGCCCTTGCGGTACTGCAGAGGTGTCATGCCATAGTGCTTTTTGAAGGCTCTGTTAAAATATGACAGGCTTTCAAATCCCACTTCACCGGAAATAGAAAGCACCGAGCTGTCTGAGCTTTGCAAAAGTCTCGCAGCCATGGTAAGGCGGTAGTCATTTAAATAGTCAACAAACGATGTGCCCATGGTCTCTTTAAAATATCTCATAAAATGAGACTCGGAAAATCCGGCTACATCAGCGATATCGGCAATGGAGATTTTGTCAGCATAATTATTTTCCACATATTTGAGCACAACCTTCATCTTATCAAGAGTCTTTTTGCTTTTTAGTGGCTTTGTCAGATTACGGCAACGGTTATCAAGCACAAAAAAGAATTCGTAGAGCTTGCTCTTTATATAAAGCTGATAGCCCTGCGGCATCGTCTTGCAAATCTCATCGCATGCATCTATTGGAGCCACGACATCCTCGTAGTATGGATACACCGGTGTAAAAACCGTCGGAACTGTGAATCTGCCGGTTAAGAGAGGTGTAAGAAAATCCTCCTTGGTGTAATCGTACTTTCCGGGAAGCAGCATCGACAGGGAAAATATGATATTTTCGTACTCCATCGATTCATCCATATATTGGTCTATAGAGTGAAGCTGTCCCGGCAGTATCAGCACCAGGCTTGGCGCTGTGACATGGTACTCCTTAAAATCAACAGATATATGACCGCAGCCCTTCTTTATATAGATAAGCTCCATGTCGTCGTGCCAGTGCAGCGGAACTCCGGAAAAATCAAGAGGAATAGAGCACAGGTAGGTATTGTATGGGAACGTAAGCTCCACATGTGTTTTGTCTTCGTGATAATTTTCATATTCTAATATATTCATGATGATATTTTAGCATATTATTTATTGAAAAGCCACTAAAAATACCGAAAAATGATAGGATTGTGCAAGTTTTCGACTGTATACTGCAAGAATTGTGCAGTGTAATGGATTATACTTGATTCATCAAATGACACAAGGAAGTAAAGCACGCTAAATGAAAATTAGTTAATTTGACACATTGGCGTGTACACATGATAACAGATTTGGGAGGAAATCAAAATGGCAATCATGCAGGAAATCGAAACAAAGCTTCAGAAGGGAATCAGCGTTAGTACAGACGAGGAAGTATACTACGCATTACTTGAGCTTGTAAAAGACAAGGCAGAGAAAAAGGTTTCAAACAAAGGAAAGAAAAAGCTCTACTATATCTCAGCAGAGTTCCTTATCGGAAAGCTTTTATCAAACAACCTTATCAACTTAGGTATCTACGATGAAGTTAAAGAGACTCTTGAGAAAAACGGAAAGTCACTTGCTGAAATCGAGGAAATCGAGCTTGAGCCTTCACTTGGAAATGGAGGACTTGGACGTCTTGCAGCATGCTTCATAGATTCAATCGCAACACTCGGACTCAACGGAGACGGTGTAGGCCTCAACTACCACTACGGATTATTCAAGCAGGTATTTGAGAACAATCTCCAGAAGGAGACTCCAAACCCATGGATTACAAAGGAGAGCTGGCTTACAAAGACAGATATCACATATCCTGTAAGCTTTGGCGGATTCACAGTACAGTCAAGACTTTACGATATCGACGTAGTTGGATACAACAACCGTACAACAAAGCTTCACTTATTCGACATCGAGTCAGTTGATGAGTCAATCGTAGGCGACACAATTGATTTCGACAAGGATGATATCAAGAAGAACCTTACATTATTCTTATATCCTGATGATTCAGATGATAAAGGACGTCTCCTTCGTGTATACCAGCAGTATTTCATGGTATCAAACGCAGCAAGACTTATCATTGCAGAGGCAGAGGCAAAGGGCTCTAATTTACATGACCTTGCTGATTATGCAGCAGTTCAGATTAACGATACACATCCATCAATGGTTATTCCAGAGCTTATCCGTCTCCTTCAGGAGAAGGGCATCCTGATGGATGAGGCTATTGAGATTGTATCAAAGGTTTGTGCATACACTAACCACACAATCCTTGCAGAGGCTCTTGAGAAATGGCCAATCAGCTTCTTGGAGAAGGCTGTTCCACAGCTTATGCCAATCATCCGTGAGCTTGACAACAAGGTTCGCGCAAAGGTAGCTGACGAGAGCACATACATCATCAAGGATGGTCTTGTACACATGGCACACATGGATATTCATTTCGGATATTCTGTAAACGGTGTTGCATACCTCCACACAGAGATTTTAAAGAATACAGAGCTCAATAACTTCTACAAGTTATATCCTGAGAAGTTCAACAACAAGACAAACGGTATCACATTCCGTCGTTGGTTAATGTCTTGTAACCCGGAGCTTTCAGCATACATCACAGAGCTTATCGGTGAAGGCTGGAAGAAGGATGCAAACGAGTTAGAGAAGCTTGGCAATTTCATCAATGATGACACTGTTCTCACAAAGCTTGTTGACATCAAGAACGCAAAGAAGACAGAGCTTGCTTCTTACTTAAAGAAGACTCAGAATCTCGACGTACCTGACAATTCAATCTTTGATATCCAGGTTAAGAGACTTCACGAGTACAAGAGACAGCAGCTCAACGTGCTTTACATCATCCGTAAGTACTTTGAGATCAAGGCAGGCAAGAAGCCATCTACACCAATCACATGCTTCTTCGGTGCAAAGGCAGCTCCTGCATATATCATTGCAAAGGATATCATCCATGCAATCCTCTGCTTACAGCAGATTATCAACAATGATCCTGAGGTAAGTCCATACCTTAAGGTATTCATGGTTGAGAACTACAACGTAACATTAGCTGAGAAATTATTCCCGGCTGCAAATATTTCAGAGCAGATTTCTCTTGCTTCTAAGGAGGCATCAGGAACAGGAAACATGAAGTTCATGCTTAACGGTGCTATTACACTTGGAACAAGTGACGGAGCAAACGTAGAGATAGCTGAGCTTGTCGGCGATGAGAACATCTATGTATTCGGTGAGGATTCACAGACTGTTATCGACAGATATGAGAGAGGCGACTACTGCTCTAAGGATTACTATGACAAGGATGCAGACTTAAAGAAGGCTGTTGACTTCCTTGTAAGTGATGAGATGATGAAGGTTGGTTCTAAGGAGAACTTAGAGAGACTTTACAACGAGCTCCTCAACAAAGACTGGTTCATGACATTCCCTGACTTTGAGGATTACTGCAAGACAAAAGAGAAGGCTTACGCTGATTATGAGGATAAGAAGGCTTGGGCTAAGAAGATGCTTGTCAACATCAGCAAGGCTGGTTTCTTCTCTTCTGACAGAACAATCAAGCAGTACAATGATGAAATCTGGCATTTAGAGGCTTAGAATTTTTCTTCCTCCTTTAAATACAAATTGGGCTTAAGAACTCCTGCGGGTGCATCCCGCGGGGGTTCTTTTTTTGCTAGAGTACGGGACGTAAGCGCAGGGGACGGCAGGCTCCCTGGCAGAAATGTAAGGGCGGGATTTACAAGTTTGGCAAATACATATATAATAAGGGGAAGAATATACACATGGAGAACTATTATGATAAAGAATAAATTTATGGCACTCACGCTTACCGTAGTGCTCACAGCAGGCATGCTTACTGGCTGTGGCTCCGACGACAAGGCAAAGGACAAGGATGCGTACAGACAGTATGGCATCAACTGTATAGAGAACGGCAGCTATGATGATGCGGTCGATGCTTTTCAGAAGGCACTGGACCAGTCGGTGGGCTCAGTAGGCGCAGAGGAGCTTGACATATGTTATTATAAGGCAAAGGCACAGTATTTAAGCGGTGACGTGGATGGTGCGATTGATACATATACGGCTATTATCGATTATAATAAGGATTCTGACGCATACTATCTGAGAGGCTGTATATATTTTGCCAAGAATGATACAGACAAGGGCTTGAAGGATTTTAAGACGGCGCTCAGTGAGAATAATGATAATTATGAGCTCTATCTTGGCGTTTATGAGACCATGTCAAAGTATGGCATGAATGACCAGGGAAAGGAATACCTGGATAATGCCTTAAAGCTTAAGGCAAAAACTGCTGATGACTATATGCAGAGAGGCCGTATATACACCATGCTTGGAGATTATGATTCAGCAATAAAGAGTCTGCAAAAGGCTATTGATGAGAAGCTTGTCAAGGCAAACTACTATATGGGTGAGGTATATCAGAAGAAGGGCGACAATGACAGCTCGCAGAAGTATTTTAAGAAATACCTAGACAGCGGTGAGGCGGATTCGTATGATCTGATGAATATGGGACAGGCGCAGATGGACAATGGTAACTATGACACTGCGATTACTTATTTTCAGAACGCACTTGAACTTGAAAGTGTGCCGAACAAGCAGCAGATAACAAAGGCTATGATTATAGCATATGAGTATTCCGGCGATTTTGCCACAGCAAAGAGCAAAATGGAGGAATACATGAAGGATTATCCTGATGATGAGGATGCAGCAAGAGAATATCAGTTTTTGGAGACCAGATAGATTATGGCAGATACTATTAAGATAGAGGATATTGAGGAGAGAGTGGTGCTCGTCGGAGTAAGTGAGCAGGACGGTGATGATGCAGATGATTCACTTTCAGAGCTTGCGGAGCTGGTAAAGACAGCAGGTGCGACAGTTGTAGGCACGCTTATCCAAAGAAGAGAAAAAATTCATCCGGGCACGTATGTCGGCACCGGCAAGGTGGCAGAGATTGCAGAGCTTGTGGAGAGTACAGGGGCAACAGGCATTGTGTGCGATGATGAGCTGAGTCCGGCACAGCAGAAGAATCTGGAGACGTACCTTGACACAAAGGTTATGGACAGGACACTTGTTATTCTTGATATTTTTGCATCAAGGGCCACAACAAGTGAGGGTAAGATACAGGTTGAGCTTGCTCAGCTCAAGTACAGATTAAGCCGTTTGTCGGGACTGGGAAAGTCCATGTCGAGGCTTGGCGGTGGAATAGGAACAAGAGGTCCCGGAGAGAAAAAGCTTGAGGTGGACCGCCGTCTCATAAATGACAGGATAGCACAGCTTCGGAGAGAGCTGAAAGAGGTTCAGAAGCACAGAGATATCACAAGGGCAAAGCGTGAAAAAAATAAAGTACCGGTTGTTGCGATAGTAGGATATACTAACGCAGGTAAATCCACGCTGTTAAATCACCTGACAGAGGCAGATGTGCTTGAGGAGGATAAGCTCTTTGCAACGCTTGATCCTACAACGCGTATTCTTGCGCTTGATGGCAAGCAGCAGGTGCTTTTAACTGATACGGTCGGGTTTATCAGAAAGCTGCCGCATCATCTGATAGAGGCCTTCAAGAGCACCCTTGAGGAGGCAAAGTATGCTGACATCATTTTCCATGTGGTGGACGCATCAAATATGCAGCGGGAAAAGCAGATGTTCATAACTTACCAGACATTGGATGATCTTGGTGTAAAAGACAAGAAATTTGTCACACTTTTTAATAAGCAGGATGCCCGCACAGACAACGAACCGCTGCATGATTTCAGGGCAGATTATACTCTTAACATTTCAGCGGCAAAGGATCTGGGATTAGATGAGGTAAAATCTCTTTTAGAGGAGATATTAAGAGAGAACAAGGTATATATTGAGAGAATTATCCCATATGATAAGGCTGGCGTGATACAGCTCATCAGAAAACAGGGCGAGCTTGTGTCGGAGGAATATGTGGCTGATGGGATACAGATAAAGGCATATGTGCCGATGGAGGTGTACGGCAGGCTCGATTAGGGTGCTGCTTCGCTATATCATTATATTAAGCGAGGAATTTAAAATGTCGAAAACGCGTTCAATCCGCTGGGACAAGCTGGACAACACAGCAAATCTGTTCCCTAGTATAGCGGGGGAGAGCATGACAAATGTATATCGGATCTCAGTCACCTTAACTGATGAGATTGACAGTGAAAAGCTGCAGGAGGCACTGGATATAGTGCTTCCGAAGTTTGGTCTGTTTAATGTGAGACTCAGGATGGGAGTATTCTGGAACTATTTTGAGGAAAATGGCAAAAAGGCACCAAAGGTGCATGAGGAAAATACATTTCCGTGCAGATTTATAAGACCGAACAAGAATCACAGCTATCTTTTCAGGGTGACATACTATAAGAACAGAATAAATCTTGAGGTATTTCATGTGCTGACAGATGGCATGGGCGGCATAAATTTCCTTAGGGAGCTCACCTACCAGTATCTGCGTCTCACACATCCGGAGATTGCAAAGCTAAAGGGCGATTCATTGACGCAGGGCACATCCTTAAATAGAGAGGACAGCTTTGTAAAGAACTACAAGTCAAGTAAGCCAAGTGGCTTTAACAGGCAGAAGGCGTATCTTTTAAAGCTGGAAAAGGTACCTGATGGAGAGTTTGGGCTGATACATGGCATGATGCCTGTATCACAGCTGAAGCAGGTCTGCCACCGCTATGGAGTTTCCATAAATGATTATCTGGTAGCATGCTTTGTGTGGAGTGTGTATCAGGAGTGTTTTCACGGCATGCCAAACGATATGCCTGTCAGGGTTGCAGTTCCTGTGAATCTTCGTCCTTATTTTGACTCCGTGACCACAAAGAACTTTTTTGTCATGATATCTGCTGAGTTCAGACCGCAAAACAGCTCCTACACATTTGAGGAGGTGCTTAAAATAGTGACGGATTCCATCAATTCACAGATTTCGAAGGAGCATCTGGAAGATCTTTTCTCATACAGTGTGTCAAATCAGAAAAATATCCTGATGAGACCGGTGCCTCTTTTTATAAAAAATCTGGCAATGAAGGCGGTCTATACGCAGTCGGCACTGGCAAACACCACCACTATCACCAATATTGGAAATATAAAGGTGGAGCCGGAATACGAGCCGTATATAACAGGATTTTATTCCTTTATACCAATGTCCAAGGGACAGCCTATGAAGGGCACCATATGCTCCTACAAGGACACGCTGGTGTTTACTTTCTCATCTATTCTGGCCGATACGATGATTCAGAGAAGCTTTTTTAAGAAGCTTGTAAATGACGGAGTGGAAGTGACAATTGAGACAAATGGAGAGTATTATGACTAAATGCATGAAATGCGGTGTGTATATTGCAGACAATACAGATAAATGCCCGCTCTGCCAGCAGGTTGTGGCACCGGTTGAATTGTCATCGGACAATCATCAGGGCACTGAAGGGGTTTTTGAACAGCATAATGATGTGCCGGATAAGTGCGTAAACGATACAGATAGTGCAGCAAAGAGGGCAGATAGTACAGCAAGCCATGACAACGGTACGAGATATCCTGACGTCAAGGGCGCATCAAGAAAATACAGATTATTGGAAAATATCATATTGTTTCTGTCTATAGTAGGACAGATTGTGCTGACAACTGTTGATTACATGACAGACAATGAGATAAACTGGAGCTTTATAGTGCTTCTTGTTGTAATCTATGCGAATGTGACGCTGCGTCTGGCAATAGTCGGAAGAAACGGATATATTTTTAAAATTGTAAGCACATTTGTGTTCACGGTGTTGTTTCTCGAGGGCATAGACCTGCTCACAGGAGCCAGTGGCTGGGCACTTACATTTGTTTTCCCAAGTGCCATACTGGCGATGGTTCTTGCAACAATTATACTTATGATAGTAAACATAAGAAACTGGCAGAGCTACATGATGATGCAGCTTTTTCTTGTGCTGATGAGCGTGATTGCGATGATACTTGTGGCAGTCAAGGTCATATGGTTCCCATATCTGGCAATGGGAGCGATGGGCGCATCGCTGTTTTTGTTTCTCGGAACACTGATTATCGGTGACAAAAGAGCCAGAACAGAGCTGAAACGGAGATTTCATATATGATAGGCTTTCATGGAATAGGAAATTCGCATATGTTTGAGGATGAAGAGATGGGAAACTACCATCCGGAAATTGAAAACGGCGATAGTAATGGTGATAATGAAACTGGAATAATAGGAGCTTTGGGTAATAAGCTTGAAAAGACCTTTAAGAACTCATTATCTGTCATGAAAAGTGAGCATGCGGAAAAAGTCCATAGCAATGCAGCTGTGGCAGATGAAGAAGTCAGTATACAGGGCAAAATCCTTGCAAATCTGATGGGACATATCACAAATGACCTTGCAATCGGCAAAAAAATAAAATCCGGAGAGCTCAGGAAGCGCATGAAGGAACCTGCATGGTTTGTTCCGGACTGTTTTGTAACAGAGGATATAGATATGGGCGGTTTCACTATGAAGCTTTTATCCTCAAAGGAAAACCCAAATACAGAGCGTGTGATACTGCAGCTGCATGGTGGTGGATATATGGGGGCAGTGCGCAATGCATACTATGTATTTGCAGGCCTTTATAATGAGGTAAGTGAGGGCTGCTCAGTGCTCACGCCTGACTATCGCGTGGCGCCGGAGCACCCGTATCCGGCAGCACTTGAGGATGCCATAGCCTGCTATAAATGGCTCTTGTCACAGGGCTGGTTTGGCTCGCAGATTGTGCTGGCAGGAGACTCAGCGGGAGGAGGACTTGCAATGTGCCTCACCATGTATCTTCGAGACCACGTCATGCCGCTTCCGGCAGGAATAGTAGCCATGTCACCATGGACAGACCTCACAGCAGGCGGAGAGTCATATGAGACAAACTACGAAAAGGACCCACTGTTTGGGAACACAAGGGACAGTCTCATATACGTGAATGACTATCCCGGTGACCACGATAAAATGGATCCATACATATCGCCGCTGTTTGGTAATTTCAGAGGCTTTCCACCAATGCTCATACAGGTAGGCTCGATAGAGATGCTCTTATCTGACTCGGTAGAGGCCGCTGCAAAGGCAAGAATCCAGGGCGTTAAGGTGCGACTGTCAGTGTATGAGGGGATGTTTCATGTGTTCCAGATGGGATACCTCAATTTCCCTGAGTCCAAGCGTGCATGGGCGGAGGTCAAGCGTTTCCTAAAGGTGATTAAAGAGGAAGAATAAATGAAGTAATATAGGAGCATTTATGGATGTAAATAGTACCTTTGAAAAAACAGGAATAAAATGTAAAGTATTACAGGAAATTATCCAGCTGGCGAAGAAGAATTGTGTTGAAAAAGTAATTCTTTTTGGTTCAAGAGCGCGAGGTGATTATAAAGAGCGAAGTGATATAGATCTGGCTTTTTGCGGTGGTAGCAGTAGTCATTTTATTTTGGATGTAGACGAAACAACTTCAACGTTGTTGGAATTTGATATAGTGGATTTGGATAAGCCTGTAAGAAAAGAATTGTTGGAATCAATAAAAAGAGAGGGGGTAGTGCTATATCAAAAAATTTGAGAAGGATATTGGTATTTCGAAAGGAGATGAGCAAGCATGACAGAATCAATTAAACTACCGGTGGGAATAGAGAGCTTTGAGGAAATCCGTTCAGATGGATATTACTATGTCGATAAGACAAAGCTGATTGAACAGTTGGTTGACAGCCGGGGAAAAGTCAACCTTTTTACCAGACCGCGTCGTTTTGGCAAGACTCTAAACATGAGTATGCTCAAATCTTTCTTTGAAATTGGAGCAGCTTCTGAATTATTTGATGGTCTTTATATATCGCACAACAAAAAACTGTGTGATGATAATATGGGCAAGTATCCTGTGATATTTCTATCTTTAAAGAATGTGGAAGGACTAGATTTTCAAGCTGCAAAGTATCAGATGATAGAGATAATTGCAAAGGAAGCTAAGAGATTTGCATATTTGAAGCAGAGTGACAGGCTGGACATTGACGATAAGTCGGCGTATGCTTCTTTAATCCGATTAGAGGATGGCAGATATGAAATGAGAGATGAGGCACTGTATGCTTCGCTTCAAACTTTATCTGAGCTGTTATATAAGCACCATTGCAGAAAAACGGTTATTTTAATAGATGAATATGATGTTCCACTGGATAAGGCATTTCAGAACGGCTATTATAAAGAGATGGTTTCTTTGATACGTGCCATATTCGGAAAAGCATTAAAGACAAATGAGGCATTGGATTTTGCTGTCTTAACAGGTTGTCTTCGTGTTTCAAAAGAAAGTATTTTTACAGGATTAAATAATTTCAAGATTTTATCTATTACGGATACAAGATTTGATGAACACTTTGGCTTTACGGATGAGGAAGTAGAGCGTTTGCTGGAATTTTATCATATGGAAAACAGGTTTGCAGAGACAAAGGAATGGTATGATGGTTATCATTTCGGAAATGTTGATGTATATTGTCCGTGGGATGTAATCAATCATGTTGACAGAATAAAAGATGATCCAATGGCTGGACCGGAAGCGTATTGGATTAATACAAGCGGAAATGAGCTTGTTAAGAGGTTTATAGATAAGGCTGGTAAGACAACCAGAGATGAAATTGAGCGTTTGATCGCGGGAGAAGCCATAGACAAGCAAATCCGTCTGGATATGACCTATGACGAAATAGACAATAATATTGATAATCTATGGAGTGTTCTGTTTACAACAGGTTATCTGACATATACAAAGATAAGTGAGGACAAAAAATATAACCTTGTAATTCCGAACAAGGAGATTAAAGAAGTATTTAAGCTGCAGATACAGGAGTGGTTTAGAAATAAAATATTTTCCAATACCGAGCAGTTGCAGGACTTTTGGAAGGCTTTCAAAGATGGAAATACACAGATAATGGAAATGTATTTAAACAAGGTGCTGAGCAATTCGGTGAGCGTTTTTGACACAAAAGCGAGAAATGAGGAAAAGGAAAGCTCCTATCATAATCTGCTTATTGGCATTTTGAGTGGCAATGAGGACTGGCTGGTAAAGTCAAATGTTGAGGCAGGAGAGGGCTTTGCAGATATTATTGTGGAGACAGATGATCCGGATGAAGGAATTATTGCAGAGCTTAAATACACAAAAGATTTTAAAGCTATGGAAAAATCCTGTGAAAAAGCTCTGAAACAGATAAAGGATAGAAG
>ERZ894199.860-NODE-860-length-12194-cov-7.705330_pt1 | contig 12194 bp, 8 predicted proteins | sample MGYA00380285_ERZ894199 | MGnify/ENA primary metagenome ERZ894199 (study PRJEB32331, sample SAMN06328447) | human gut metagenome | biome: human gut microbiome; feature: stool | host: Homo sapiens | collected 2012-01-17 ... | reverse complement strand
GCATAAGATTTTAGCAATTATATATGAGATGATCCGGAGAGATGCGGTGCTTCTTTTAGAGGAGAATGCGCCACTTGCTGCGAAGTGGAAGAAGAGTGCGATTGCGGAGGTGATGCTGCAGGTGCAAAGGACGGCTGGTTTTCTGGAGCTGTATCAGAAGCTTCAGAAGGAAGGAGTACATCCGCTGGTTGTGAAGGGGCTGATTTGCCGGTCTTTTTATGAAAAGCCGGACTTTCGGATATCAGCGGATGAAGATCTGCTGCTTAGGAAGGAAGAGTTTGAGACCTTTGACCGCATTTTGTTAGAGGAAGGATATAAGAGGCAGGAGCTGGATCCTAAGGATCTGCCGTATGAGATTCCATATCGGAATCCGATAAATCAGGTATACATAGAGCTTCACTTTTCGTTGTTTGCAGAAGGCGAGGGTGCATATGGTCATCTGAATCAGGAATTTGCAGGGGCGTTTGACCGATGCATTTGTGAGCAGATTGAGGGAGTGGATATTAAGACACTTTCGCCGACGGACCATATGTTTTATCTGATTTGTCATAGTTTTAAGCATTTTTTACATAGTGGATTTGGAATCAGACAGGTCTGCGACATGGTGATGATGGCAAAGCATTACACGACGCGGATTGACTGGAGAGAGATTCAGGATAAGCTTGCACAGCTTCGGATGGATACATTTTTCAGTGCTCTGGCAAAGATTGGCAGAGAGTATCTGGGATGCTCCTGGGAGAAAACCGGATATGTGGATTATACGCAGGAACGTGTAGACTGTATGCCGCTTCTTGTGGATCTGCTGGAAGGCGGTGTGTATGGCGGGAGCACGATGGCGAGAAGGCACAGCGCGAATATGACGCTGGAAGCTGCTAGGAGAGGCAAAAAGGCGACGGCGTCGTCGGTTTGGTCATCGTTGTTTCCGGGTGTTTCTTATATGAAGGGGCATTATGTGTGGCTCTGTAAGTATCCGTGGCTGCTTCCGGCAGCATGGGTGATGCGGCTGTTTGGATATGCGGCAGACAGGAAGCATACAGAGGATCAGAGTAGTTTAGAGATTGGAAATAAACGTGTGGAACTTCTTCGGAAGTATCATGTGATAGATTAGGGGACAGATATATGAAGGTGATAGATACAAGAGAATATGTGTCGGTTCTGAAGCAATTGACGGATGATGGACGGGAAGTCAGCATGCGGATTGCGGGAAATAGTATGGCGCCATTTCTGATTCATGAGCGTGATACGATCTTCTTTCGGAAGCCGGAGGCAAAACTGAAGAAGGGCGATATGGTGTTCTTTAAAAGAAGAAACGGACAGTATATCATGCACAGGATTCACCATGTGAAGCCGGATGGGTATTATATCGTGGGTGATGCGCAGTGTATGATTGAGGGACCGGTCGCAGGGGAACAGATATTTGCGGTTGTGACGAAAGTCATAAGAAAGGGAAAGACGATACAGCCGGGGGACTTCTGGTGGGAGTTCTTTCGTCATGTGTGGCTGCATATGATTCCACTTCGAAGACCGGTGATGGCTCTTTATACGAAGCTTCTTTTTAGAGGAGGCAGATCATGAGAGAGAAGAAGACACATTTTGAATCGGTCAGAATATTAAAGAAACGATGGAAAGATGGTACATTTTCGGAGATTTTAGAGGACTGGAGATGGATTCTTGGGTATAGCGCAAGGTATAAGGGAGCGATTCTGTTTTATGTTGTGCTGGGAATCTTAAGTACGTCGTTTGGACTTGCGAGCAGTGTGGCGAGTAAGTATCTGATCGATATCATTACGGGTTATCAGACGAGTAAGCTTGCAGTGCTGTTTCTTGTGATGGTTGGCGGACAGGTGTTCAGTCTGTTGTTTGAGAGCCTGATCAACCGGGTTTCCACGAAGCTTAGTATTGATATTAACAATGATATTCAGGCGGATATTTTTGATAAGATTATTGATGCGGACTGGATGGAGATCAGTAAGTATAGCAATGGAGACATTCTGAATCGTTTTAATGGCGATATTCGTACGATCAGCAGCAATGCCATCAGCTGGCTTCCGACGATTATCATTGCACTTTATAAGCTGGTGGCGACATTTATGGTCATCCTGCATTATGACTGGGTGATGGCTCTGATTGCGCTTGGCAGTGCGCCGTTTCTTCTTCTGCTGTCACGAACGGTGCTGAAGAAGCAGAGGGACTTTAGCCAGAAGGTGCTCGAGACGAGCAGTAAGCTGATGGGATTTGAGGTCGAGACGTTTTATAACTTTGATACGATCAAATCTTTTGGTATTGCGCCGCATTATAGTAAGAAGATGAGATGGTGGCAGAAGCGGTTTCGGGATGACAGCCTGAAGTATAATTATTTTACGATTAAGACGAATGTAGTTCTGCAGGGAATTGGAATGGTCGTGCAGTTTATTGCATTTGGATATTGTCTGTTCCGGTTGTGGACGCATGATATTACATATGGTACGATGACATTGTTTCTGCAGCAGAGAAGCAATCTGTCGGCGGCATTTAATAATCTGGTGACGATTGTTCCGACATTTTTAAACAGTTCAGTATCGGCGCACCGTATTCGTGAGCTTGTGGAGCTTCCAAAGGAAGTACATATTACAGAGAGTTCGGTGCTTGATGCGTATGCGGCAGATGGATTTTCCATTTCTTTGCGGGATGTGGATTTTTCTTATGTGAAGGAAGAGCGTGTGATCACAGATTCTTCGTTTGAGGCAAAGCCGGGTGAGATTGTTGCACTGGTGGGTCCTTCCGGAGAGGGTAAGACAACATTAATCCGTATGTTTCTGGGGCTGATTCATCCGCAGAGCGGGCAGGCAGTGATGTCTGCGGCAGGCGGCATGGAAGTGGTACTAAATGCAGAGACGAGACACCTGTTTGCATATGTTCCGCAGGGCAATACGATTCTGTCGGGAACCATCGCAGAGAATCTGCGGATGGTAAAGGAAGATGCGACAGAGGAAGAGATGATAGAAGCATTGGAGATTGCGTGTGCGTGGGACTTTGTGAAGAAGCGTCCGGACACGATAAATAGCAATGTGGGCGAGCGTGGCCGTGGACTGTCGGAAGGGCAGGCACAGAGGCTGTCGATTGCAAGGGCACTCTTAAGAGATGCGCCGGTGCTGCTGTTGGATGAGGCTACTTCCGCACTGGATGTGGAGACGGAGCGCAGGGTGCTTCGCAATATTATGACACAGAAACCAAACAAAACATGTATTGTTACAACGCACAGACCAAGTGTGTTAAATATGTGCAGACGGGTATACCGTGTGATGGATACCAGGGTGACAGAGCTTTCGGAAGAGGAAGCTGCAAAAATGGCAATGGATTTTTAAGGTAGAGAGTGGTAAAATGATTGATATACATACGCATATCCTGCCGGGGATGGATGATGGAGCAGTAGATATTTTAGATACGATAGAGATGGCAAGGCTGGCTGCTATGAGCGGAGTAACAGAAATTGTGGCAACACCGCATTTTAATATTCCGGGACTGTATGATAATGCATTTGGAGAGCATTATGTGAATACGTTTAATCAGGCCGCAAGGGCGATTAAGGAAGAGAAGATTCCAATCAGGCTTTTTCCGGGGATGGAGGCATTTTCTACAGAGGATCTGCCACGGCAGATGGCAGATGGAAAGGTAATGACGATCAATCAGAGCCATTATATTCTGATGGAGTTTGCATTTGATGAGGATCCGGACTTTGCAACGAGGCTTCTTGGTAAGGTAAGGGAAGTTGGTGCAAAGCCTGTGATTGCGCATGCGGAGCGTTATTATTTTGTGCAGGATGATCCGCAGATTGTATATCAGTGGAGGAAGAAGGGATATGCCATTCAGGTCAATAAGGGAAGTTTTCTTGGACGGTTTGGTGAGTCGGCAATGGAGACATCATACCGCCTGCTTCGTCACCATCTGGTATCGGTTGTGGCAAGTGATGCACACAGCGCGGTGGAGCGGACGCCTTTTTTGATGGATGCGTATGAAGCACTTAGTGAATGTTGTTCAAAGCGGCATCTGGATGTGCTGTTTCGAGACAATCCCGGCAGAATCTGTCAGGATAAGCCGGTACTTGAATTGGAGCCGCTTCCATTTTTACCATACTATTTTGATTAAAGGAGAAAACATGATTAGATTGAGAAGAGCCATATGTCTGATATTTGTGTTGGCATGTGCGGTATTCGTTGGATTTTTAATAAAGGAAAAGATGGTGGAAGACCATGTGCCTCCGGTGATTACCTGTAGTGATGATGAGCTTGTACTCAGTGTCAATGAGAATCAGGAAGAGGCACTGATGAAGGGAATTAAGGCTACGGATAACAGGGATGGGGATTTGACGAAGGAAGTTCGTATTTCTTCTATCTCTCATTTTATTTCGGGTAATGAACGCACGGTCACTTATGTCGTTTTTGATAAATCGAACCAGATGGGAACGTTAAAAAGAACGGTGAAATATAATGATTATACGCCACCACGGATTAAGATGCTTCATGCACCAAGATGTAGCGCGGCAGAAGCGGCGAATACAGACTTTGTATCTTATCTGAGTGCAACAGACTGTCTCGATGGAGACCTGACCAGTCAGGTGAAGCTTTCAATGAATGACAGCCTGTATAATCCGCAGCCGGGAGATTATCCGGTTACGGCACAGGTAAGCAACAGTGCGGGAGATGTCTGTTCGGTATCGTTTGAGATTACGATTACGGATAATGAGGACGAAAGTATAAAGCAATATCCGGCATTATCGGAGTATATTGTTTATACAACTGTTGGAAATATGATAGATCCGATGGGTTATGTGGTCGGACTGGAACAGAATGGGCAGATTACAGAGTGTAATGAAGATGCCGGTGTCATGGGGTCGATTAGTGTGAATTCGGAGGTGAATTACGAAGTGCCTGGAGTATATCCGGTAGAATTTTCGTATACCGGAGATGGAACTTTGACGGCTGTGACAAAGATGTTTGTAGTTGTGGAGGGAAATGAAGATGGAAAATAATCGGGAGAATGCATCCGCACAGACGGAGACAAAATTTGAACCGGTTTCATTGTTTTGTGATATTTTTAGAAACTGGTGGGTCATCCTGTTTGGAGCGCTGGCCGGTGCAATGCTTTTTTATGTGGCAAGCAGCATGAAATATGTTCCGAATTATCGTACACAGGCAACATTTGTTATCACATCCAGAGCGAATGCCAATGCATACAATAATCTTTCTTCTGCCAATTCGATGGCAGAAACATTCCAGAAGATTCTGGAAAGTACGATTATGAAGAAGACAATCTGTGAAAAATTGGATATGGATAAGCTTGATGCGGATATCAGTGCCAATGTTGTAAAGGGAACGAATATGCTGACCCTTTCTGTTACTGCACATTCGCCAAAGGATTCGATTGATATTATCAAAACGGTGATGGACAACTACACCAGCATTTCTTATTATACAGTTGGAACGACAGTGCTTGATGTTTTGGAAGATCCGAAGATTCCGTATGCACCGGTCAATCCACTACAGAACGGTGAGATGGCAAAGAAGGGATTCTTCCTGGGAATGGCTGTCTGCATACTGTTATTTGCTATCTGGTCTTATATGCATAATACGGTGAAGCAGGAAAGAGAAGTAGAGAAAAAGCTCGATGCCAGAAGTCTTGGAGCGATTAGTTATGAATGGAAGTATAAGACGATAAAGGAATGGATCAAGCACCGGAAGAAGGCAGTTCTGGTGGATAATCCTCTGGCAAGCTTCCGGTTCGTGGAAAGCTTTAAGATGCTTGCGGCCAGGGTGGAATACCATATGTCAAAGATCAACGGTAAGATCCTGGTAGTTACGAGTGTCTGTGAGAATGAAGGAAAGTCATCCGTGGCAGGGAATCTTGCAATCACACTTGCGAAAAAAGGCAAGAGAGTCATTTTGATTGATGGCGATATCAGATGCCCTGCACAGTATCTGTTATTGGGAATGAGTCCGAAAAAAGAAAATGAGCTTGGAGAGTTCTTAAATGGCAGAACAGGTGCCAATAACATTTTGTTAAATACGGAGCGTAAGCGGCTTGGATTTATAGGTGGAAAGGTGTCCTATTCTGCTTCTACAGAGATGCTTGGAAACAGACAGCTTCCGGTTCTTATAGAAGCCTGCAGTAAGATTGTGGATTACGTCATTATCGATACCCCACCATCTGGAATGATTGGAGATGCACAGATTTTTGCACAGCATGCAGATGCCGTAATGGTCGTTGCCAGACAGAACGTTACACTTGCAGAAGATATCAACGAGATGATGGATGATTTCCGTGACAATCATACCAAGGTACTTGGAGTTGTTTTAAATGGTGTCATGACGTTTCAGAGTATCGCGGACAGCCCGGTGGGAGATCATTACAGCAGGTACAGCAGATATGGGCGATATGGACGTTATGGGAAATATACGAATAATAAAGAGGTATAGCAGACATGGATGAGATGAGAGAAAAATCTGGGAATGAACAACAGGGTGAAATCGAGAAGATTGATCTGATTGAATTCCTTCGTAGTTTCCAATATGGAATCAAGAAAATGTGGTGGCTGGTTTTGGTTCTCGCATTGATTTTTGGACTGAATAGTTATATCAAAGCAAGAAAGAATTATACCCCTGTCTATACGGCATCAGCGACGGTGGCAGTAACGACAATTGATGGAAGTCCGGCTTACCAGAACAATGCGTCTGCACAGCAGATGGCGGATGTTTTCCCATACATACTGACAAGTGGTGTGCTAAAAGATGTGGTAGCAAAGGATATGAAGCTGGACTCTGTTCCAGGATCCATTTCTGTTAAGGCGGAAGAGGGAACGAATATGCTTACGATATCTGTTTCCGGTACGAATGCAGAACTTTCCTATAAGACATTAAAGTCAGTCATTAAAAATTATCCGGAAGTGGCACAGTTCGTACTTGGAAATACGACTCTGAAGATCCTGGATGAAACAGGTGTTCCGGATGATACGACAAAGCAGGGAGTCATTTCTTCTTCCTGGAAGAGAGGGGCACTTAAGGGTGCCATTATTGGTCTTGTGATTCTGTTTCTTTATGTACTTACCAGACGTACCGTGAAGACAGGTAAGGAGATTAAGACCCATTTGAATCTGGTTGATCTTGGAACATTGCCGGAAGTACATGTAAAGAAGAGAAATAAAGAAAGTTTTTATAATTCAGTCAATGTATTAAATAAAAGAATTCCGCAGGGATATCTGGAAGCGTTCAGAAAGGTCGGAATTAAGGTAATGAAACAGATGGAGGAAGAGGAGTTTAAGACGCTTTTGGTCACCAGCTCTGTGCCGGAAGAAGGAAAGACGGCATTTTCTGTGAATCTGGCAATCATAGAGGCAAAACTAGGGAAAAATGTCATACTTGTAGATTGTGATATGAGAAGACCATCTGTTGCAAAAGCCATGAATCAGGAAGGAGAATTTCCCGGACTTCAGGCGGTGCTTCAAGGTAAGGTGAAGATCAGTGAAGCAATGACAACGATAGAACTTGAGAAGTGCCCGGGATCTTTGCAGATTCTGTATGGCAAAACGACAGAAGGAAGTTCTTCCGACCTGCTTGAGAGTAAGCAGATGGAGAGACTCATTTCCATTTTAAAGAAGAAAGCAGACCTTGTAATATTTGATACGGCTCCTTCTGAGATGCTTGCAGATGCGCCGGTACTTGCAAGATATCTGGATGCTGCAGTCTATGTGATCCGCTATGATTATGCAAAGATGCGCCAGATTCGTATGGGTGTGGAGAACATTTCGATGAGTGGAATCCATATGCTGGGTTATGTATTAAATCGCGACCGCTCTACGGGTGGTGGATATGGATATGGTTATGGATACTATGGACGCTATCGTTATGGAAGATATGGAAGATATGGTCGTTATGGCGGATATAGACATTACAGCCGCTATGAAAAACAGTTTGATGAACCGGAAGAAGAGACAGGTGCGGTAAATCAAAAAGAGGTATTTACAGAGACGAAAGAGAACTGATTGCCAAATCATGTGAATAGTGGTACGATATAAAACTAGAGTGAGAAACTATAGAATTTGAGGAAAAGAAACAACCTGAGTATGAGGGGGTTACTTATGAAAAATGTTACAAAACTGTCCGCAAGGCAGAAAAATTATTTAAAAACTAAGAGCATGGTAGATATGATCCTGGGCTCAGTGGGAATGGTTGTGCTGTCGCCGGTATTTCTGGCGATAGCGGCAGCTATTAAGTTGGAAGATGGCTTACGGGCACCGGTATTCTTTTCACAAAAGAGAGTCGGTGTTCATAAGTCATATTTCAAGTTATATAAGTTTCGTTCCATGCGGCTTGACACTCCGCATGACATACCGACGCATCTTTTGGATAACCCGGAGCAGTATATCACAAAGGTGGGTCGTTTCCTGCGTAAATCTTCTTTAGATGAACTGCCTCAGCTCTACAACATTGCAAGAGGCGATATGGCAGTCGTCGGACCAAGACCGGCACTGTGGAATCAGACGGACTTAATTGCAGAGAGAGACAAATATGGTGCAAATGATGTGAAGCCGGGCCTTACCGGCTGGGCGCAGATCAATGGACGTGACGAACTCGAGATAGACGTAAAAGCAAAGCTTGACGGAGAGTACGTAAGCAAAGCAGGACTTGCGATGGACATCCGGTGCGTCTTTGGCACCATTTTTTCCGTACTCCGTGGAAGCGGCGTTGTAGAAGGTGGAACAGGAACAATGGAGCGAGAAAAGAAAAATAAAAAAGTAGTGATTATCACGAATCATTCTTATATGCTGTGGCAGTTCCGAAGAGAACTCATACAGATGCTGATGGAAGATGCAGAGGTCTATATCAGCACTCCATTTGTCGGCCACGAGAAAGACTTTGCCGATATGGGATGCCATATGATCGAGACTCCGGTTGACCGACGCGGCATCAATCCGATGACAGATCTGCGTTTATATAAGCAGTACCGTGCCATGTTAAAGAAAGAAAAGCCGGACATGGTCATCACTTATTCGATTAAGCCAAATGTTTATGCCGGTTATGCGTGCAGACGCCTGCACATTCCATATTGCGTAAATGTACAGGGACTTGGCACCGCATTTGAAAAGCCGGGACTTTCCCAGGTCGTAACCATGATGTACCGCACTGCTTTAAAGGGCGCAAAGACCGTATTCTTTGAAAATGAGCGAAATGCAGCACTCTTCCGGGAAAAGAAGATCACTCCGGAAAAGCAGCAGACGATCCTTTCCGGAGCCGGCATCACTCTCGACTTCTATCAGTACGAAGCCTATCCGGAAAATGAAGCATTTCACTTCCTGTATCTGGGCCGAATCATGAAGGAAAAGGGCATAGACGAGCTCTTCTACGCCATTCGCAAGTTACACAAGGAATATGGCAAGAAAGTCGTTCTTGACATTGTCGGATTCTTCGAAGACGAATATAAGGGTGAAGTAGAGAAGTTAGTAGAAGACGGCATCGCAGTCTTTCATGGATTCAAAGAAGACCCGAGACCGTATTATAAAGCAGCAGACTGCATCGTCCTTCCAAGTTATCATGAGGGCATGTCAAATGTCCTGCTAGAAGCAGCATCCACCGGCAGACCGGTTGTTACAAGCAAAATTCCAGGCTGTATGGAAAGCGTGGAAGACGGCACAACCGGATACCTCTGTCAGGTGAAAAATGCACATTCTCTGTACCAGAAGATGAATGAAATCTATCATAAGAGCCGCGCCGACCGAGAAGAAATGGGCAAATGCGCAAGAGATAAGATGGCAAGAGAGTTTGCGAAGGATGAAGTGGTGAAGATGACGGTGGCGAAAGTGAAGGAGTAGAGATGCAGCCAATCAGAGTATTACATATCGTAACCTATATGGGACGAGGTGGTTTGGAAACGATGCTTATGAACTACTATCGTCATATTGACCGCACAAAGGTACAGTTTGATTTCCTTGTACACAGAGACTTCGAGGCGGATTATGATGCAGAAATCTTATCGCTTGGTGGAAAAATTCATCATGTATCCAGACTGGTACCGTGGAGTAAATCGTATCAGAACGAGCTGCGTACTTTTTTTAAGGCACACCCGGAATATCGAATCGTGCATGTACACCAGGACTGTTTGAGTTCAGTTGCCTTAAAAGTGGCGAAGGAGTGTGGAGTACCGGTACGGATTGCGCACAGCCATAACAGCAATCAGGACAAGAATCTAAAGTATCTGATTAAGCTGCATTACATGAAGAAGATTCCTGCATTTGCAACTGCACTTTTTGCATGTGGAAAAGATGCGGGGGATTGGATGTTTGGAGGAAAACAGTATCATGTTATGGCAAATGCAGTGGAAGTAAAGAGATACCAGTACAAACCTTCTGTTGCAGAAAAAATAAGAAATGAATGGAATATTTCTGATGAACTTTTGGTTGGACATGTGGGAAGATTCAATCCACAAAAGAATCACACGTTTCTAATCGACATTTTCTATGAAGTACAGAAAATAAATCCATCTGCCAGATTACTTTTAGTCGGAGACGGAGATGGGAAAAAGGAAATACAAGAAAAAGCCAGAAAGCTTGGTATTGCAGATCATATCATCTTTGCGGGTGTCAGAACAGATGTAGAGGAACAGATGCAGGCAATGGATGTATTTGTATTTCCATCTTTGTATGAAGGATTGCCGGTTACTATGGTCGAAGCACAGGCAGCAGGCCTGCCATGTATCATATCTGACAAGGTTCCGGAAGAATGTATTATTACAACTAATCTTGTAACGACACAAAAATTGACCGATAGTCCTAAGATATGGGCAGAACATATCATAGGGAGGGCAAAGAACACGCGAACGGATCATTACGATGAGATGAAGTCTCATGGTTATGATATTGAAGAGGCAGCAAAATGGCTGCAAAACTATTATATTGCACACAGTGGAGAATAAGAATGGCAACACTTACAGTTTTTACTCCGGCATACAACCGGGCGCATACGCTGCCAAGAACCTATGAAAGCTTACAGAAGCAGTCATGTAAAGATTTCGTCTGGCTGATTGTAGATGATGGATCGAAAGATCAGACAGCAAAATTGGTAAAAGAGTGGCAGCAACAGGAAAAAACGTTTGAAATCAGATATATCTATAAAGAAAATGGCGGGATGCATACGGCGCATAATGTAGCTTATGAAAATATCGATACTGAGCTGAATGTCTGCATCGATTCAGATGACTGTATGGCTGACGGGGCTGTGAAGAAAATCATAGATACCTGGGAAAAGGTAAGAGACAAAAACTATGCCGGATTAATCGGACTAGATGCAGACTTTAAGGGAAATATCATAGGAAAAGGATTTCCAGAGCACCTGAAAGAGACGACACTTGGTGACTATTATGCAGCAGGAGGACAAGGGGATAAGAAACTTGTTTACCGCACAGATGTAATAAACAGTGTGCCACCGTATCCGGTATTTGAGGGAGAAAAATACGTAGGACTGGTATATAAATATACGTTAGTCGATCAAAAATACAAATTATTTGTAATGAATGAAGTATTGTGTGATGTGGAGTATCAGGCTGATGGGTCAAGCAAAACGATGTGGAAACAATACTTAAAGAATCCAAATGGATTTGCATTTCTTAGGAAGGTATCGATGCAATATCCAAAATCAACAAAAAGATTAATCATAGACTGTATTCATTATTGTTCAAGCAGTCAGATTGCAGGAAACAGAAAATATATAAAAGAATCGCCCAAAAAGCTATTAACTGTTTTGTGTACACCCTTTGGGTGGTTATGGACGGCATATGTGAGATATAAGGCAAAGAGGATATAGAGGACAAACGATGTCAAATTATATTTTGATACTGGTGTGGATTGTAATATTAGGAATTGCAGCCATGTTCATAAATGTGAAAAGACCAGAAGTGGTCTGTGGAGAAAAAGTAGAGCGCTATTATGTGGTGTGGGCATTTTTGATATTTGTTCCACTGATTATCTGGTGTGGATATAGAGGAAATATAGGAGATACATCCATGTATATCTCTAGTTTTTATGATATGCCAAGTGATTTTGGTGGTATAGAAACTTATATGCAGGGAGTAAAAAAAGATAAGGGATTTTTTCCCTTATCTTTTATATTATTTTTCATTTTTTCGTTTTATTCTTGTCAAGAATCCTAAAAGAACAGCCGTTAAACCAT
>ERZ894199.853-NODE-853-length-12247-cov-10.119177_pt1 | contig 12247 bp, 9 predicted proteins | sample MGYA00380285_ERZ894199 | MGnify/ENA primary metagenome ERZ894199 (study PRJEB32331, sample SAMN06328447) | human gut metagenome | biome: human gut microbiome; feature: stool | host: Homo sapiens | collected 2012-01-17 ... | reverse complement strand
GTTCTTCCGCACGCTGTTGACCACCATCATCTCTGCCTCCGCCGGATATGGGCTTTCCTCTTTTTCTTCAACAGTATCCGGGATTGTAAATACTCCCGCTCCGGATGCATTTGTAACAGCGAATAATCTCTGCGCTTCTTCGAAACTTCTTCTGATTCCGCGGATCCCTTTATATGGTTTGGATATTGCTGCAATAACCGGGCTGTTCTCTTCTTTTTTTACCTCTTCCAGCAGTTCTTTCAGCTCATGTACCGCTGTATTCTCCTGCGTCTTTATAATAAATGTACGATGTCCTTCTTCACTTTCGAATTTCCAGTATGTGAATCTCTCTGCGATCTTTTCTTCAATCATTCTGACCATGGAAAATCTCGAGGCTTCATATTCCAGTTCATTGGTAATCTTATAGGCCAGATCAAGATCTGCATATACTGTAATAAACCGGTCTCCTTCCTTCATGACATCCTGCAGCGTATGGAAGACTTCATCTACTTTTTCTTCCGGCAGCCGGTTCTGGACATATTTTTGCACGACAACCTGCAAAAATCCATCTCCGTCCTTTTTCAGAAGTCTCTCCCAGCGGTCATACTTTTCCTCATTTCTGATCTGATCTTCACAGATTTTACCGACATCTGTCATCGTCGCCTGTAATTTTTCATCTTCAATCGGCTTCAGAAGATATGCGAATGCCCCCAGATCACATGCCTTCTTCGCATATTCAAAATCCCTGTATGCACTTAATACCACGAACTGACATTCCGGGTTTTCTTTCTTGATTTCTTCCATTACCATAAGTCCGGAAATCTGTTTCATCCTGATGTCTGTCAGCACTACGTGTGGTTTTTTTTCGCGTATTACCTTTAACGCCTGCTCGCCGCTCTGCGCAAAACCAACCACCTCATATCCCATACCGTTCCAGTCATACGTCTTCACCAGACCCTCCAGCAGGATCGGCTCATCATCTACGATCACCAGTTTTAACAACCCCATAGTACACCTCATACCTTTTATTAATACCATCTTAACATATTACAGTCTCATTCTATAATTTTTTATACTTTTTCTTTACCAAAAATCATATCTGTTATGCAAAAAATCATACTTTTTATATCAAAAATTATACTTTTATGAAAAATCAGAGGTTTTGACATATACAAAACAAAAAGAAAAACACAATATCCAAAACGTTTCCATTCCCTTCTCAGTGAATCCATCGTTTGAATATTGTGTTTTCTTTTTGTTTCCTGTTATGTTTATCTTGCGCAAACTTCTGTCGTTTTTCTGATCTTCTTGATCAGTTCATCTGTAAATGCGCCTTTTTTCATTCTCCACATCCAGTTACCGCCGAGTGTAGATGGCATATTAATTCTTGCCTTATTACCAAGTCCTAGATAATCCTGCACCGGAATGATGCACGTATCTGCCACACTTCTCATCGCCAGACTTATGAAATCCCAGTGTACCTCTTCATCCGGAGTGTATGGATTATTCAGATATTCCTTTGTCATCTCTTTATCTTCTTTGGAAAGGGTCTGATACCATCCCTGAAGGGTATCGTTATCGTGGGTTCCCGTATAGACTACACAGTTTTTATCATAATTATGCGGAAGATAATCACTGTCCTCTCCTGCCACAAATGCGAATTCCAGTACTTTCATTCCCGGATAGCCACTGTCTTTTAACAATTGTCTCACCGTATCCGTCAGGAATCCCAGATCTTCCGCAATGATCGGAAGGTCACCTAATGTTTCCTTCATCGTACGGAACAGATCCATGCCCGGTCCCGGCATCCATTCACCATTCTCTGCCGTCTCATCTCCATACGGGATTGCATAATATTCATCAAACCCACGGAAATGATCGATACGGATGATGTCATATAATTTAAAGCAGCAGGCCACCCGCTTCATCCACCAGTCATAGCCTGTCTTCTTATGGTAATCCCATGCATACAATGGATTTCCCCACAGCTGCCCGGTTGCCGAAAATGCATCCGGCGGACATCCCGCTACCGCAACCGGCAGATTCTCTTCATCTAACTGGAACAGCTTCGGATTCGCCCAGGTATCTGCACTGTCAAATGCTACATAGATCGGGATATCCCCGATAATCTCAATGCCTTGTTCATTGGCATATGTTTTCAGTCCGGCCCACTGTCCGGCGAACAGATACTGCAGAAATTCATAAAAATCAATCTCTGCACTTAATTGTTCCTGATATGCCGCAATTGCTTCCGGCTTACGCAGCCTGATGTCTTCCTCCCACTGATCCCAGCTTTTTCCGTCAAATGAATCTTTCACTGCCATATACAATGCATAATCCGCAAGCCATGCTTTTTCTTCTTCCAGATAAGTACGGTATGCCTTACTTTCCATCAATCCGTTCTTTTTGGCTCTTTTATATGCAAGCTTTAAGACTTTAAATCTTGCATTATATATTTTCTCATAATCGATTTCTTCTTCATTCTCTCCGAAATCTGCCTGGTCACACTCTTCTTTTGTCAGAAGTTCATCCTCAATCAGCGTCTCTAGATCGATAAAATACGGGTTTCCCGCAAATGTTGAAAAAGACTGATACGGTGAATCACCGTATCCTGTCTGTCCAAGCGGCAGGATCTGCCACAATTTCTGTCCTGCTTCTTTTAATATATCTACAAATTCATACGCTTCTTTTGAAAAACATCCGATTCCATATGCCCCCGGAAGTGCAGAGACCGGCATTAACATTCCACTCTTTCTCATTAACTTTCGTTCCTTCCTCGTTATGATACTTATAATTAAGTATAGCAGTGTTCTTTGGATGCTTCAAATAAAAAGTATACTCTGTATATAAGAAATCATAGATTATTCCACAGATGTCACCGTATAATCCTTGTCTTCTACTGTCTTCTTCAGCACATCATCTGTGATCTCTGCATTTAATGTCAGCTCTGCTGTTCCTGCCTCATGACTTACAACCGCTTCATCTACCTGTGGAAGTGCTTCCAGTGCTTTCTTTACGGCTGCCTCACAGTGTCCACACATCATTCCCTCAATATGCATTATTTTTTTCATTGTCTTGTCCTCCTTCTTGGATCTCTTTTTTTCTTTTTTGGCTTTTAATTTTTTATCTTTTGATGCATCATACATCTTAAAAAGATTCAATCTCAATGCGTTCGATACTACGCAGAAGCTTGATAAACTCATGGCTGCCGCACCGAACATCGGATTTAATTTCCACCCGAACAGCGGATACCATACACCAGCCGCAAGCGGGATTCCGATAATATTATAGAAGAATGCCCAGAACAGGTTCTCATGAATATTACGGAGTGTCGCACGGCTCATGCGGATTGCTGCCGGCACATCACTTAACCGGCTCTTCATCAGAACAACATCTGCCGCATCGATCGCAACATCCGTTCCGGCTCCGATCGCAATACCCATATCGGCTCTTGTAAGTGCCGGCGCATCGTTGATACCGTCTCCGACCATCGCAACTTTTCCTTTTTCTTTCAGCTTACAGATCACCTGCTCTTTTCCTTCCGGAAGTACGCCTGCAATCACTTCATCCACTCCGGCCTGCTGCCCGATGGCTTTTGCAGTACGTTCGTTATCTCCGGTCAGCATGACTACATGGATTCCCATGTTCTGTAATTCTTTGATCGCCTGCGGGCTGTCTTCTTTGATGACATCCGCCACTGCGATTACACCTAATAAACGGTCTTCATTTCCGAAGAATAATGGTGTCTTACCTGCTTCGGCAAGTTTCTCTGCTTTCTTCTGCATATCTCCATCAACGGATACCTTACTGCTGATAAATGTATGATTTCCTCCATATAATGTATGCTCATCCAGTATGGCTGTCAGACCGTTACCCGGAAGAGCCTGGAATCCGGTAACTTCTTCGATGTCGGCATTTTCCTCTTTTGCATTTTCAAGAATTGCTCTTGCCAGTGGATGTTCACTCTTATTCTCCAGTGCATACGCACATTTTAATAAGGTATCTTCTGTCACTCCCGCTGCCGGAATGATATCTGTCACTTTCGGTTCTCCACTTGTGATCGTACCAGTCTTATCCAGCGCAACAATTTGCATCTTTCCAGTCTCTTCCAGCGAAACTGCTGTCTTGAACATAATACCATTTCTGGCGCCCATTCCATTTCCGACCATAATTGCTACCGGTGTTGCAAGTCCGAGCGCACATGGACAGCTGATCACCAGCACCGCAATTCCTCTGGATAATGCAAAGCCAATACTCTGTCCTGCGATCAGCCATACAATAATTGTGATCACTGCAATCATGATAACCGTTGGCACAAATACTCCGGATACACGGTCCGCAATCTTTGCGATCGGTGCTTTTGTTGCAGCCGCATCACTTACCATCTGAATGATCTGCGAAAGTGTCGTATCCTCGCCGACTCTGGTCGCACGGCACTTCAGATATCCGGACTGATTTACGGTTGCGGCTGATACCTTATCACCGACAGCCTTATCTACCGGAATACTTTCACCTGTAAGAGCAGATTCATTGACCGCACTGTTTCCTTCTATGACTTCTCCGTCAACCGGAATATTCTCTCCCGGCTTTACAACAAAGCAATCTCCCTTTTGTACCTGTTCAATCGATACCTGAACTTCTTTTCCAGCACGGATCACAACCGCTGTCTTTGGCGCAAGCTTCATCAATCCTTTTAATGCGTCGGTCGTCTTTCCTTTTGATCTTGCCTCCAGCATCTTTCCGACCGTGATCAGTGCAAGGATCATAGCTGCTGATTCAAAATAAAAATCATGCATATAAGACATTACTGCATCCATATCCCCATGCATCTGCGCATCTGTCATTGCAAACAGTGCATACGTACTGTATACAAAAGACGCTCCGGATCCAAGTGCCACCAGGGTATCCATATTCGGTGCTCTGTGGATCAGTCCTTTGAATCCACTGATGAAAAACTTCTGGTTGATCACCATGACTGTAATCGTCAGAAGCATCTGTAATAGTCCCATCATTACATGATTGTCTTTCATGAATCCCGGGACCGGCCATCCCCACATCATATGTCCCATGGAGAAATACATCAGGACGATCAGAAATCCAAGTGATGCAATCAGACGCTTCTTTAATGCCGGTGTCGTTCTGTCTTTTAACATATCTTCTCCGGCAGATACTGATGATGACTGTGTCTTTGCCGCTCCTTCTCCTTTTTTCGATGCTCCGTATCCGGCATCTGTGACTGCCTTAATGATCTCCTGTTCACTTGCAGTTCCCTCTACTCCCATAGAGTTGGTAAGCAGACTTACCGAGCAGGATGTTACACCCGGCACTTTCGAAACTGCTTTTTCAACTCTTGCACTGCAGGCTGCGCAGCTCATGCCGGTTACTATATATTGTTCCATTGTTGTCTTGTTCCCTCCTGTCATTATTATTTGTCTTATTTCTTTATAGTAAACTCAGAAAATGCTTTCCGAGCAGACTATACATCTATAAACTTTACTTACCGCATCAGCTTCTGTAACACCTTTACCAGTTCATCAACCGTCTCATCTTTTCCGTCCCGGATGTCATCTGCCACACAGGTACGGATGTGATTCGCCAGCAATACTTTATTAAAGCTGTTCAGTGCCGCATTCACCGCTGATACCTGTACCAGAATCTCCGGACAATAAGCGTCCTTTTCCAGCATTCCTTTGATGCCGCGTACCTGACCCTCAATCCGGCTCAGACGATTCATCAGATCCTTGTATTCTTTATCCGAACGATGCTTGGACGAGTGACAACAGCATTCTTTTTCTGATTTGTTTTCCATATTATCTGTATTCTTGTCTTCCATAAGCATACTCCTTTCACATTTATACCCTTACGGGGTATATGTATTTTATCTCTTATTATCACATAAGTCAAGGAATATATGCGTTCTTGATATATGTTTTCATTTATTGGTAGTTCCAATACATTTTTTTAAAAATGTCTATTTTATTTGACTTTCAAAATTTATAAGGAATATAATTCTTGCTGAAGGAAATAATGATAGCAGAACTGGAGGTTATATTATGCTGGAAGAACAGGCTATGATAACATTCTTAAAAAAATTCGATGAACACCCTTTCCTGGTCAAAATTAATGGACACGAACATCTGATTGGCGAAGGCGCACCTACATTTACCGTAAATTTCAAAAAGGTCATCCCATTAAAGGATCTGGTCACCAGTACTTCTCTTGCACTTGGAGAAGCTTACATGGATGGTGATCTTGATATTGAGGGAAACCTTTATCAGGCACTTGATAACCTTCTTGGTCAGATGGGTAAATTTTCAACTGATGAACATCATTTGAAATCTATCATGTTCCCATCTTCATCAAAGAAAAACCAGAAAAAAGAAGTCAGCAGTCATTACGATATCGGAAATGACTTCTACAAACTCTGGCTCGATGAAACAATGAGTTATTCCTGCGGATATTTCAAACATGAAGATGATAGCCTGTATCAGGCGCAGAAGAATAAAGTTGATTACATTCTTGAAAAGTTATATCTGAAAGAAGGTATGACTCTTCTTGATATCGGATGCGGCTGGGGATTCCTTCTGATTGAAGCTGCTAAGAAATATAAAATTAAAGGTACCGGCATCACCTTAAGTGAAGAACAATACAAAGAATGCCAGAAACGTATCAAAGAGGAAGGATTGTCCGACTATCTGGAAGTCAAGCTAATGGACTACCGTGATCTTCCTTCTGACGGCAAGATGTATGACCGCGTTGTCAGCGTCGGTATGCTCGAACATGTCGGCCGTGAGAATTATCAGTTATACTTAGACTGTGTCAGCAAGGTCATGAAAGACGGCGGTCTGTTCCTGCTCCACTTCATCAGTGCATTAAAAGAGCATCCTGGTGATCCATGGATCAAGAAATACATCTTCCCGGGCGGATCTGTTCCCAGTCTTCGTGAAGTCATGAACTGCATGGCAGAAGATAACTTCCATACCCAGGATATCGAGGACTTACGTCTTCACTATAACCGTACGCTTCTCTGCTGGGAGAAAAACTTCAAGGATCATATTGAAGAAGCACATACAATGTTTGATGAACGTTTCTTAAGGATGTGGGATATGTACCTCTCTGCATGTGCCGCTACCTTCCATAACGGAATTATTGATATCCATCAGATTTTAATGACAAAGGGAATTAATAATAATCTTCCTATGACGAGATGGTATTAAAAAAATGAATCAGCCGGGGATATGAACAATATTTCCCGGCTTTAATAAAGATGAATACCATGCCGCACTTGGCATCTAATACACATGCATAAAAAGGAGCGGAGCCGGAATCCTGTCACTCCTGACAAAATCCCGGCTCCGTTCCTTTTCGATATGTATTCATTTCAATCAGAACGTCGTCTAATTTACCATACTATCCTTTATTCATTCTCCGTTCGATACCTACTCTTTGGATTTACTTCTTTCTTTTTTAAATACACGTATCATGAAATAACTAAATCCGCCAATATATCCAACCAGTGTAATCACCATCATAATAATTGCATCCATCGTCATAGTTCATACCTTCTTTCTATTATTTTGCAGCTTTGTTATCTTTCATAGCTCCCTTTGCAGTCTTTGTATTAAAGAACCTGGAAAGTGCAAGACCTACAATGATCACTACTCCGAACTGAAGTAATACAGTTCCTGTATTATCCTGTATAATAAACGGATTCAGCCATGTATCCGGGAACCATTTCTTTGTCTGTAATAACCAGTAAACTACCATGATCACTACCAGAACCGGTATCAGATACATACATCCGGTATAATATGCTTTTGGAAGATGTACATCTGCACCTTTTGCATTTACTTCCTGTGTACGTAATTTTTCCACACCATATTTCCATGCCAGGATTGCAATAAAGGCACCACTTACCAGAAGTCCGATTCCCCATACCCAGTCCTGATTATCAATGTTAACCAGTGACCAGCATGAGAAGCATCCTACTAAAAATCCTGCGAAGCAGACACTGACAACTGCTTTCTTCCGCGGCAATCCAAGGTCAACAACACATTTTACTCCAACTTCGATCATAGAGAACAGTGATGTGATTGCTGCAATTGCAAGTAATCCAAAGAAGATAAAGGAAATGAATCTTCCACCCGGAATTGTTGTAAATAACTGATAAATGTAAATAAATGTAAGTCCGAAGTTGCCCTGACTGAGTGCTTCATTCGCTGCCTCCGGTGTAGCTGAAAGTGCACAGATTGCCGGGATAACTACCAGTGCCGAGAGGATTGCTCCAAGGTTATCACCAAGTCCCATGATCAGACAGCTTGTCGGAACATCTTCCTCTTCTCCTACGTAGTTCGCATATGTAATAATGAATCCCCATCCGGCTCCGGTGCTCCATGCTGCCTGGATGAATGCCTGAATCCATGTATTCGGGCTTAAAATGTACTCTTTCTTAACAGTAAAGAGATACTGAAGTCCCTGACTTGCTCCATTTAATGTAACTGCGTAAATTGCTAATCCCACAAGGATAATAAACAATGCCGGTATCGCTACTTTACAGAATTTTTCAATTCCACCTGCAATTCCCTGATAAACGATGAAACATGCAAGTGCAAATCCGATCGCATGGAATAAAATAACCTGTGCCTGCGAATCTGTAAATGCTGTCCACATTGCCGACGTCGTCTCTGTTGACAGATTCGGTTTAAATGCTGAAGTAACAGAATTAACTGCGTATTTCATACAATATCCCTGAAGTACACAATAATAACTCATCAGGAAGAAACATACTGCTGCAACAAAGAATCCCATCCATGTATATTTCTTTCCACCTGCATCACGGAATGTACCGATACATCCAAGTCTCGTCTTTTTACCGAATGCCATCTCTGTAGAAAGAAGCGGTACAGCAAATACCAGCATTGCAATCGTCCATGCTATGATAAATGCTCCACCACCGTTTGCCGCACACACTCGTGGAAATCGCCATACATTACCAGTACCAATACACATACCTAACGCGGCGGCTATGTAACCTATGGTACTAAATTTTTCTTGTTTCTGTTCCATAACTCAAACCTCCATTCGAATATCGAAATTAATTAGAAATGAATACCTTGTAACCATAGTGTAAAAGATGGTTATTAAATTGTCAATGGGAAATATTAAGTTTTTTTATACAAATATAATAAATTGTAATATCAAATGCATTTTATTATATTTTTTATTAATTTCTGATAATTCAAAAGTTAATAGACCGTTTTTCATACTTTAGTCTAATTCATCTACAATTCCAAAAGTTTCTCTTGTATATTGGAGATATAAAAAAACCGTATCAGACTTTTTATCATCTGATACAGTTTTCTTCTTTTCAATATAAATCTTCTTCTATATGTTCTCTTCCCTGATCCACAATTGTACGCACATGATCGTCTGCCAGTGAATAGAACACGGATTTTCCCTCTCTTCTGCTCTTGACCAGTTTGTTCTGCTTCAGAATCCTAAGCTGATGCGATATTGCAGACTGTGTCATATTCAGTGCCTCTGCAAGATCACACACACACACCTCTGCTTCAAATAACACGAACAGGATACGCATTCTGGTCGAATCACCGAATACCTTGAACAGTTCCGCGAGATCATATAATTCCGTTTCTTCCGGCATCTTTTCATTTACGATTTTCAGAAGATTTTCATGTACCTCACATGATTCACATACTTCCATTCCTTCTTCTATTTTTGCCATCTGCCCACCAGCCTTTTCTATAAGTGTTTTACGAATAATGCACGGATTGCATTCAATACGGCAATAACCATGACACCGACATCTGCAAAGATTGCCATCCACATATTTGCAATTCCAAGTGCTCCGAGGATCAGGCAGACTGCCTTGATTCCAAGTGCAAAGTATATATTTTCATATACGATACGCATACATTTTCTGGAAATCCTGATTGCTTTTGCGATCTTCTTCGGATCATCATCCATCAGGACAACATCTGCCGCCTCAATCGCTGCATCTGATCCAAGCGCTCCCATGGCAATTCCGATATCTGCCCTTGACAATACCGGTGCATCATTGATTCCGTCTCCGACAAATGCCAGCTTTTCTTTCTCTGATTTCTGTTCCAGAAGTTCCTCTACTTTCGCAACCTTATCTGCCGGAAGGAGTTCACTGTATACTTCGCCGATTCCCAACTCTTCTGCGACCTTATCTGCCACTCGTTTCATATCACCGGTCAGCATTACGGTCTTGGTGATGCCTGCTTTTTTCAGATCTCTGACAGCTTCTTTCGCATGTGGTTTTAATTTATCTGAGATCAGGATATGTCCCGCATACTTACCGTCCACCGCAACGTGAACGATTGTACCTGTTTCTTCACATTCACTGTATTCCACATTCAGATATTTCATAAGTTTTGCGTTACCGGCTGCCACCGGAATACCATCGACCTTCGCTGTCACACCTTTTCCGCTCAGTTCTTCAATTTCTGTCACCCGATCCCGGTGGATCTGTTTTCCATATGCTTTCTGGAGACTCTTACTGATCGGATGAGATGAGGAACACTCCGCAAGTGCCGCATACTCTAATAACTGTTCTTCCGGCATCGTATTGTGATGCACTCCGCTCACCTCGAATACACCTTGTGTCATCGTTCCGGTCTTATCAAATACCACATACTTTGTCCGTGCCATCGTCTCCAGATAATTCGATCCTTTGACCAGCACACCTTCATGACTCGCCCCGCCAATTCCTGCAAAAAAGCTGAGCGGAATACTGATCACCAGTGCACATGGACAGCTGATAACCAGGAAGGTCAGCGCTCTGTAGACCCAGTCACCCCATTCCGGTGCGAGTCCCATTGCCAGCATCCTTACCAGTGGCGGCAGGATGGCAAGTGCAAGCGCACTGTAGCAGACTGCCGGTGTATAATATCTGGCAAATTTTGAAATAAAATTCTCTGATCTTGACTTCTTAGAGCTTGAATTCTCCACCAGATCCAGAATTTTTGATACCGTAGATTCTCCGAATTCTTTTGTTGTACGAATCTTCAGAAGACCTGTCAGATTAATACATCCACTTATGACTTCCTCACCGGCTGCTGCTTCTCTCGGAACACTTTCTCCGGTCAGTGCACTGGTATTCAATGTACTGCTTCCTTCTTCGATCATACCATCGATTGGAACTTTTTCTCCTGGCTGAACGACAATGACAGTTCCAACTTCCACTTCATCCGGATCCACCTGTTCCAGCTCTCCGTCTTTTTCAATATTCGCATAATCCGGGCGGATATCCATCAGTTCACTGATATTCCTGCGGCTCTTTCCAACCGCATAGCTCTGGAATAGTTCTCCGATCTGATAGAAGAGCATAACCGCCACACCTTCTGTATAATTTCCAAGTGCAATGGCTCCTATGGTAGCAACTGCCATCAGAAAATTCTCATCGAATACCTGCTTATTCAGGATTCCTTTGAATGCTTTCCTTAAAATGTCATATCCCACAACAAGATACGGAATCATATAAAGTACGAACCGCAGCCATCCTTCTGCTGGTAAGAACTTCAATATAATCATAAGTAATGCTGCAATAATAATTCTGGTAAGCGATTTCTTCTGCTTTTTTGTCATATTTTTTCCCAACCTTTACAGAAATATCTCACAATCATCTTCTACTACTTTACAGTTCTTCTGTACCTCTTTCATTACCTTCTTAGGATCTGCGCCTTCTTCAAATTCTACGATCATCTTTAACATCATAAAATTCACAGTTGCATCCTTTACTCCGTCAGTGTTCTTCGCTGCCTGCTCCATCTTATTTGCACAGTTTGCGCAGTCTACGTCGATTTTATAAGTTTTTTTCATGATAAATACTTCCTTTCCTGTTTTTATTTGATTATTTGAATATATGAACAGTTATTCATATGTTTGTTTTAATTATAGCACTGCGCTGCATAATGTCAATACATTTTTTTGGGATTTAATTTATTAACGGGGAAGCGGCCTCTCAGTCCATGAAGGAAACAATAGATAAGGCTTCTTGTTCAGGTTCCATACCATAAGAAGCCTTATCTATTGTTTCCTTCAAGTCGTGACTGGCAGCGGATGTTAATAAATGAAATGCCCGGAAGTGTAACCCGGTGAAGTCTACTACGGTTACGCACTTGCCATTCATTCGTAAGGCATTTGATACACACGGAATAAAACTTGGAAAGGCGTTCCAGTGAATGTAGAGTAGGCCAGAGGTTTTACCCTCTGGCCCCTCATCAAA
>ERZ894199.851-NODE-851-length-12268-cov-33.061901_pt1 | contig 12268 bp, 9 predicted proteins | sample MGYA00380285_ERZ894199 | MGnify/ENA primary metagenome ERZ894199 (study PRJEB32331, sample SAMN06328447) | human gut metagenome | biome: human gut microbiome; feature: stool | host: Homo sapiens | collected 2012-01-17 ... | reverse complement strand
AGATTTTGAGTAACGGACGAAGTCGTTGGCGACATGAGCGAAGCGAATTTTTTATTTATATATTAGGGATTTTAAATTATCTATTAATTTAAAATGAATTTTTTAAAAAGAAATTTAAATTTGGAATAATAGTCCCACTGTGAAAATATAATCTATTAAGAAACTATATGCAGGAGGGGAACTTGATGAATAACATATATGAAGATATAGCAAAAAGAACTCAAGGAGATATATACATAGGAGTAGTTGGCCCTGTTAGAACAGGTAAATCTACTTTTATAAGAAAATTTATGGAGAATCTTGTGTTACCAAACATAGAAAATGAATTTAAGAGAGAAAGAACACAAGATGAAATACCACAAAGTGGATCAGGTAAGACTATAATGACTGTGGAACCGAAGTTTGTTCCAGCAGATGGAGTAGAAATAAAAATAAAAGATACAGTATCTTTAAAGGTTAGAATGGTTGATTGTGTAGGGTACATAGTAGATGGAGCTTTAGGACATGAAGAAGAAGGAAAACAAAGATTAGTATCAACTCCTTGGTCACAAGAAGCAATGACTTTTGAAAAAGCAGCAGAAATAGGAACTAAAAAAGTTATAAGAGATCACTCAACATTAGGTATAGTAGTTTTAACTGATGGATCTGTAACAGGTATAGATAGAAAGAATTATCTTTCAGCTGAAGAAAGAGTAATAAATGAGTTAAAATCTTTAAATAAGCCATTTGCAGTTGTTTTAAACACATTAGATCCATATAGCGAGTCTACAGAATTATTAAGATCAGAGTTAGAGGAAAAATATGATGTACCTATAGTTCCTTTAAATGTTTTAGCTATGGATGAAGAAGATATAGAAAATGTAATGGAAACTGTACTTTATGACTTCCCATTAAATGAAATAAGAATCAACTTACCTAAATGGGTAGAAGGATTAGAGAGAAATCACTGGATTAAAAATAATATAATCTTTACATTAAAACAAAGTATAGCAGAAATAGGAAAATTAAGAGATGTAGATAGTATAGTTAAAGGATTCTCAGAGCTAGAATTCTTAGAAGATACAGAAGTAGAAAATGTAGAACTTGGAGAAGGTGTTATAAGCATTGATTTAACAGCTAAACAAGATTTATTCTATAATGTATTAGAAGAAAAAAGTGGATTTAAAATAGATGGAGATCATCAATTATTAAACCTTGTAACTAAATTATCAAGAGTTAAAAATGAATATGATAAAATAGAAAGCGCTTTATATGATGCTAAAACTAAGGGATATGGAGTTGTAGCACCTTCATTAGATGAACTTAGCTTAGAAGAGCCAGAAATAATAAAGCAAGGTAAGCAATATGGAATAAAATTAAGAGCAAATGCACCTTCACTTCATATAATAAAAGCTGATATATCAACAGAGGTATCTCCTATAGTTGGAAATCAAACTCAAGGTGAGGAGATGATTAAATATTTACTAGATACGTTTGAAGAAAATCCTAGTGAATTATGGGCATCAAATATGTTTGGAAAATCATTAAATGATTTAGTTAAAGAGCAATTACAAAGTAAGCTGTATACTATGCCAGAAGAAATAAGAGTTAAAATACAAAAAACATTACAAAAAATAATAAATGAAGGAAGTATGAACATAATAACTATATTATTATAAAACTTCTACGTTAAAAAGGCTAAATATAATTATTTAGCCTTTTTAACGTAGAAGTAAACTATAATATGGAAATTTATCTTAATAATTAAAAAATAGAAGAGGGATTAATAACTTTAGAAGTATTAAATAGATATTTTGAGCAAAGTGAGTTTTTTTATTTACACGAAAATCTAATATTAGATTAATAAATATAAAAACTAAATATTTTAATATATATTAAAGAAAAACAAAAATTAAATTAGTAGAAAATAGTTAAACTATGTAGTGTTTTTGAAAATTTAATTAAAAGGAAATTCAATATTATTTGAAGAAATAGTATAAAAGTTTTAATGAAAGGGATTGGGGAGAGTTAGCCTTGAGAAAAATAAGAAAAATAAAGTACTCTAGATTATTTATTATTATAATATTTGCTTATATACTACTTCAAATTACTATAAATATAATAGGAAAAAATATTGAGACTTTGGTAATAGAAAGTGAAACTATAGAGCTAAAGGTAAGAGCAAAAGGATTAGTTATAAGAGATGAATATTTAATAAAATCAAATCAAAGTGAAAATATAAAAAATATGGTTAAGGATGGAGAAAAGTTAAAAAAAGGTGATGCACTAGCAGCTATATATAACAATAGTAAAAGCTTAGAAGAAAATAAAAATAAAAATAAAATAATTCAGTTGAATAAAGAAATTGAAGATTTAGAGGCTGAATATTCAAATAGTAAATCTAATTTAAGTAAAGAGTTAATAGATATTAAGATTAAAACTAAAAAAGAACAAAGAGCAGTTCTTAATTATGAAAATAATAAAAATGTAAATTATTTAAGTATGCCAACATCAGGTGTAGTATCCACTAAGTATGATGGATATGAGGATATATATACATTAGATAAATTAGAAAATTTAACAGCTAAGGATATAGAAGATGTAGAAGATAATTATAAAAAACTAGATATTGAGAATACATTTATAAAAGAATCAGAAGTAATAGCTAGAGTAATACAAAGTGACTATTCCTATATAGCTATACTTACTGAAAATGATATTTTTGAAGATAATCAAAAGGTTGAAATAGTATTTGATAGTGATAATGTACAAGGAAATGTGGAAGAAATATACAGAAATGGAGATAATAATGTAGTTATATTTAAAATAAGTAATCAAAATGTAGAAATTTATGATACAAGAGTAAAAGAATTTGATATAATATATAAGCAAATAGACGGTTTGAAAGTTCCGAAACAATCTATAGAAGAAGTAAACAATCAAAAGGGTGTATATGTATTAAATCAAGAGACTAGAAAAGTAGACTTTGTTGAATTAAAAACTATACAATATGAAGATGATGAAGTTATATTTATAGACTATTACAAGAATCAAAAAGAAGGTATAAAAACAATTGACAGACATGATGAAATCATTCTAAAGCCGAACAGTATAAATAAAAATATAAAAATAAGTAGGTGGTAAAGTGAGTGCAATTAGAGAAAATCTTGAATCAATAAAATTTAATATAAAAGAATCTGCTAATAATGCTAAAAGAAGTAGTGAAGATATAACTTTAATAGCAGTTACTAAAACAGTAGATGTTGATAAAATATTAGAAGCCATAGAATATGGAGTTACAGATGTGGGAGAGAATAAGCCACAAGAATTAGCAAGAAAATATGATATTATTGGAGATAAAGTTAAATGGCATTTAATTGGAAGCCTTCAAACTAATAAAGTTAAGTATATAATAGATAAGGTGCACATGATACACTCTTTAGATAGAGAATCTCTGTGTGAAGAAATTCAAAAAAGAGCTGAGAAAATAGATAGAATTATTGATTGTCTAGTTCAAGTAAACATATCTAAAGAAGATAGTAAACATGGATTATATGAAGAAGATGTTATAGACTTTATCACAAATATTTCAAATAAGTACACTAATATTAGAATAAAAGGACTTATGACTATGGCACCATTTACTGAAAATGAAGATGAAGTAAGAGAAGTATTTAGAAGTCTTAAAAATTTATCACTAGATATAGATAAATTAAATATACCTAATGTGTCTATGAAATACTTATCAATGGGAATGAGTAATGATTATAAAATAGCAGTAGAGGAAGGTTCCACTATTGTTAGAGTAGGAACATCAATATTTGGTGAAAGAAATTATAATAATCAATAAATTAAATAATAAACTAAAGAATAAATGAGTAGGAGGATGTTAATAATGGGAGAAGGAATATTCAATAAATTTAAAAATTGGATAACTGAAGAGGAAGAAGATTTTGATGGTGTAGAAGAAGAATATGAGCAAGAAGATGAAGAGGAAGTAGAACAATTTACATCAATACCAAATACTAAAACGGCTAAAATTGTTAACTTGCATACAGCAAGCCCAATGAAAGTTGTTATAGTAGAACCTAAAAAATATGAGGAAGTTACTACTATAGCAGATCATTTAAAACAAAAAAAGGCAGTTATAGTTAATTTAGAAAACTTAAATGATCTAGGGATTCGTAAATCAATATTTGAGTTTATGAATGGAGCAGTATACGTTTTAGATGGTGGAATACAAAAAGTTTCTAAGGGAATCTTTATACTAGCACCTAATAATGTAGATATAGATTCTAGTATAAAAAAAGAATTAGAAAGTAAAACACTTTTCCCTTGGCAAAGTAAATAGTATTTGATTAAGTACTATAAGTACTATATTAAAAAGATAATTCAAACTTAAAAGTTATATTTTAAAATACCTATATAAAAATAAAGGGGTGATAATATGAGCACAATAGGAATAGCGCTATATTATTTATTTGATATATTATCATGGATTATAGTTATTAAAAGTTTTATGACATGGTTACCAAGTGGCGGTGGAAAATTTTATGATGTATTATCAACAATAACAGAGCCTATAGAAGCACCAATAAGATCAGTGATGTATAAGTATACAAATGGACCAGTGGATTTTTCTCCAATGGTAGCTATACTTGCACTTATGCTATTAAAAAATGTAGCATTGAGAGTATTTATTTAAGGCAATTATTATATGGATAAAATAAAACTTACTAATCATATAAAAGACATAGATTTAAAAAATAAAATGTTTAAAGTAATAGACAAAGCTAATAGTTGCTTAAAACATTATGATGTAAAATGTACTGATTTTTTAAATCCCTATGAAATAAAAAATGCAATAGCTATTTTAAATTCATTTAATGATATTAAATATAGTGTGGATGGAGGGTATGACAATGCAGAAAGAAAAGTTATATTTATATATCCATACTATATGGAATATGAGGATATAGAATGTCCTCTAGAGATAGTTCAAGTAGAGGGAAACTTTAAATTTAAAGAAATATCTCATAAAGACTATCTAGGTGCGATACTTAACTTAGGTATAGTAAGAGAAAAAATAGGAGATATAATAATACATGAAAATTTTTGCCAAGTTGTAGTAACTAGTGGTATATGTGATTTTTTAACTATAAACTTAAATAAAGTATCTAGGAATAAAGTTATTGTTAAAAAAATTTCTAGAGATGATATTATACCAAATTCACCAAACTACAAAGATATATCTTTTACAGTTTCATCACAAAGGTTAGATTGTATAATAAGTGGACTTTATAATATATCAAGACAAGATAGCTTAAAGTACATAAATGGTGAAAGAGTCCATGTAAACTATGAAAAAATAACTTCGCCGTCTAAAGAAGTTGAAGATAATTCATTAATATCTGTAAGAGGCAAGGGTAGGTCAATTATCATCAATGTAGGAGAGATTACAAAAAAGGGCAGAATAAAAGTTCAAGCGAAGTTAATAGTATAGGAGGGAAATAGATGATAGCTCCAATAGAAATAGAAAATAAAGAATTTAAAAAAGTATTAAGGGGTTATAAAGAAGAGGAAGTAGATGAATTCTTAGACTTAGTAAAAGAAGACTATGAACAACTATATAGAGAAAATGCAGAGTTAAAGGAAAAGGTAAGGTTATATCAAGACCAAATTAATAAATATGAGAATATAGAAGAAACATTGAATGCTACTTTAATAACTGCTCAAAGAGCTGCAGAAGATACTTGCAATGCGGCTAATAAAAAAGCTAGAATTATAGTTGAAGAAGCAGATTTAAAAGCGAGACAAGTTATAGAACAAGCTAATAATAGTGTTATAGAAATAAGAAAAGAATACGATTTAATGGTTAAGGAATTTAAAGTATTTAGAAATAAATTTAAATCGTTACTAGAAGATGAAATAAAAAGTATAGATGAAATATTCTATAATGTAGATGAAAATCCTAGTGGATTCGAAAATACTATGATGTATAACTTACAAAATGAAGCTGCAATTTCTAGTTTAGACTAAAAGATTATTCAAAAAAACATTGACTATTCAGAAAAATTATTATAAAATTTTTATTATAAAATAAAATACTATTTTAAAAGCAATGATGGAGACAGTAGACTTTAGATAATTTTACAGAGAGTTGGCATAAGCTGAGAGCCAATAAATTTATAAAGTTGAATATCACTCCTAAGCTGCAGGCTGAAAGACATTTGTTTATTAAGCTGTGCCGGTTAATGCCGTTAAACTATAGAGTGTAATATATATTAATTTAAATTTTAGTATATATTAAATTAGGGTGGTAACGCGATTAATACTCGTCCCTTTTTTAGGGGACGAGTTTTTTTATATTCAAAATAGTATTATTTATTAAAACATCTTGTTTAAGCTTATTAAGATTAGATAAAAATTATAAATATAAACTTTAGAAAGGGTGATTTTATGTCTAAATTTAAGTCATTAGTAGACAGTTCTGTAAAGCAAGCAGAAGCAGAAGTTTCTAAGTATTGGAATGAAGTAAATATACTTGAGAAAACTTTAGAAAAAGGTAAAAATGATCCAAGTTTCGTATTTTATGAAGGACCTCCAACTGCAAACGGAAATCCTGGAATACACCATGTTATAGCTAGAACTTTAAAGGATTCTGTTTGTAGATATAAGACTATGAACGGATATCAAGTAAAAAGAAAAGCTGGATGGGATACTCATGGTTTACCAGTAGAAATACAAGTAGAGAAAGAATTAGGATTATCAGATAAGCAACAAATAGAAGCTTATGGAATCGATAAGTTTAATGAAAAATGTAGAGATTCAGTATTCTCTTTTGAAAAGCAATGGAGAGAAATGACTGAAAGAATGGCTTATGAAATAGATTTAGATAATCCATACATAACTCTAGATAATAACTATATAGAATCTGTATGGTGGATACTAGATAAGTTCAATAAAGAAGGATATATCTATGAAGGTCATAAGATACTTCCATACTGCCCAAGATGTGGGACAGGACTAGCTTCACACGAAGTTGCTCAAGGATATAAGGAAGTTAAAAATAATACAGTAATAGCTAAATTCAAGAGAGTTGATGCAGATGAGTACTTCTTAGCATGGACAACTACTCCTTGGACTTTACCATCAAACGTTGCATTAACAGTAGGTCCAGAGGTTGACTACGTAAAAGTTAAGCAAAATGATGAAGTATACTATGTTGCTAAAGCATTAGCTAACAAAGTATTAGGTGAAGACTATGAAGTATTAGCTGAAATGAAAGGTAAAGATTTAGAACATGTTGAGTATGAACAATTAATGCCTTTCGTTACAACTGAAGAAAAAGCATTCTTTGTAACTTGTGGTGATTATGTTACAACTGAAGATGGTACAGGTATAGTTCATACTGCACCAGCATTTGGTGAAGATGACTATAACTTAGGTAGAAAATATAACTTACCAGTTTTACAACCAGTTGATGAAAGTGGTAAATTTACAGCAACTCCATGGGAAGGTAAATTCGTTATGGAGGAAGGCGTAGACGTTGAGATAATAAAATGGTTAGCTCATGAAAATAAATTATTCTCTAAAGAAAAAGTAGCTCATAACTACCCACACTGCTGGAGATGTCAAACTCCACTTGTATACTATGCTAAGCCAAGCTGGTATATAGAAATGACTAGATTAAAAGACCAATTAATAGCTAACAATAACACTGTTGAATGGTATCCAAACTTCGTTGGTGAAGGTAGATTTGGTAACTGGTTAGAAAACTTAAATGACTGGGCTATATCTAGAAGTAGATATTGGGGAACTCCACTTAATATATGGAAGTGTGAATGTGGTCATAAGCAATCAGTTGGTTCTAGGGCAGAACTTGCAGAGAAGGCTATAGAAGATGTAAATCCAGAAACTGTAGAACTTCATAGACCATATGTTGATGATATACACTTAAAATGTGATTGCTGTGGAAAGCCAATGACAAGAGTAACAGAAGTTATAGACTGTTGGTTCGATAGTGGATCTATGCCATTTGCACAACACCACTACCCATTTGAAAATAAAGAAAACTTTGAAGAATTATTCCCAGCAGACTTTATATGTGAAGGAATAGATCAAACTAGAGGATGGTTCTACTCATTACTTGCTATATCTACATTCGTTATGGGTAAAGCTCCATATAAGAGAGTTTTAGTTAATGACCTTGTACTTGATAAAGAAGGTAAGAAAATGAGTAAGTCTAGAGGAAATACTGTTAACCCATTTGAGTTATTTGACCAATATGGAGCAGATGCTTTAAGATGGTACTTATTATACGTATCTCCACCATGGACTCCAACAAGATTTGATGTTGATGGATTAAAAGAAGTTCAAAGTAAGTTCTTAGGAACTATGAAAAACGTATATAACTTCTTTACGTTATACGCAAATACAGATGAAGTAAATCCTAAAGATTTCTTCGTTGATTACAAAAATAGACCGGAATTAGATAGATGGATATTATCTAAGTTTAACAACTTAAAGAAAGAAGTTGAAGAAAACTTAGAAATATTTGAATTAAATAAAACTGTAAGAATGATACAAGATTTCATAAATGAAGACTTATCTAACTGGTATATAAGACGTTCAAGAAGAAGATTCTGGGCTACTGAATTAACAGAAGATAAGAAATCAGTTTACAACACAACTTATGAAATATTAACAGAGCTTTGCCAACTTATAGCTCCATTTGCTCCTTATATATCAGAAGAAATATACAGAAACTTAACTGGTGAAGTATCTGTACATTTAAGTAATTATCCAAAAGCTAACTTAGAATTAATAAATCCAGAATTAGAAGAAAAAATGGATTTAGTTAAAAACTTAGTTACTTTAGGTAGAGCATCTAGAGAAGCTACAAGAATAAAAGTACGTCAACCAATACAAAAAGTATTAGTAGATGGTAAATTTAAAGATACTATAAGTGATGTAGTAGATCTTATAAAAGAAGAACTTAATGTTAAGGAAGTTGTATTCGCTAAAGATTTAGGTGAATATATGAACTTTAGCTTAAAGCCAAACTTCAAAGTATTAGGACCTGTACTTGGTGCTAAGATGAAATTCTTTGCTGGAGCTTTAAATAAATTAAATTCTAATGAAGTTGCTCCAAAGCTTGAAGTAGGAGAAACTTTAACTGTAGATATAGATGGAGAAAACTTTGAATTTAACAAAGATCATGTATTAGTAAATATATCTGCTAAAGAAGGATTTAATGTATCTATGGAAAATAACTTATTCGTTATATTAGATACTACATTAACTACAGAGTTAATAGAAGAAGGATATGCAAGAGAATTTATATCTAAAATACAACAAATAAGAAAAGCAAGTAACTTTGATGTATTAGATAATATCGATATAGATTTCTGCGGTGATGATGAAATAGCTCAAGCTGTAGAAAACTTTAAAGATTATATAAAATCAGAAACTTTAGCTTTAGAAATAAATAGAGTAGATGATGAATCTTTAGAAAAACACAATTTAAATGACCATATGACTGGCATAAAGGTTACTAGAAAATAATTTTATAAACACCTTATGGAAATTTCCATAAGGTGTTTTATTTTTTACCTTTAAGGGAATTATATAGCTTTTTAATAGCTAGGATAAGTTAGAAAATACAGTTATATAAATATATATTAATTTACATAAAATTAATTTAAAGAATTAATAAATTATATACAAAGGGAAAATTTAATAGATATTAGGAGGCAATATATGGACGTAGGAGTAAAGTCACAGTCGAAACAAAAAAATCTAAAATCCAAGGGTTTATGGATAAGATTGAAATGCTTGGAAATAAATTACCGCATCCAGTGTTAATGTTTATATACATTTCTATATTTGTATTATTAGCATCAGCAGTATTAGGTAGTTTAGGGGTTGTAGCACATACAACACTGGGGGATTTCCCAATAAATAACTTACTAGGTCAAGAACCAATAGAAGTTTTAAAAGTTGGAGCTAGTGGTGCTACTGTATCAGAAAGATATTCAAATGGTCTTTCTTACATAATAGGAACAGCTATAAATAACTTTATGGATATGAAAGCTATAGGTTCTATACTTATAATAATGTTAGCTATAGGTCTTATGGAACATAGTGGATACTTATCGATAGCAATGAAAAGTGTAGTTAAAGCAACACCAGTAAAACTTGTTACACCAGTTGTTATTTTCTTAGGAGTTATGTCAAATCTAGCATCAGATGCAGGGTATGTTGTTCTTATACCACTTGCAGCTTTAATGTATTATACCTTAGGTAGACATCCACTTGCAGGTCTTGCAGCAGGATTTGCTGGAGTTTCGGGAGGATTTAGTGCAAATCTTTTTGTAAGCTCAACTGATGCATTATTATTACCATTTACGCAAGCAGCTGCTGAAACTGGGGATGCACTTGCAGGAACTAATTTAGCAGGAAGTCTATCAGTAACTAGTAACTGGTTCTTTATGATGGCATCTACTGCAGTTATAATGTTATTAGGTACTCTAGTTATAGATAAGTTTGTAGAACCAAGATTAGGTAAATACAATAAAAGTGAAGCTAGCATAGATCAAAATCACAATGAAACTGAAAAGGAAATAAAAGCTTTTAAATTTACTAATAAAGTAATGTTAGTAGTATTAGGACTTATAGTATTAGCAGCTTTACCTTTAGATAAGGGAAATAAGATATTCTTATTAGGCGATTTATCAACTAATGTACCTTTATGGGGAACTAATGCTGAAGGATTACCAGCATTAGTAGAAGTAGATGGATTCTTAAATTCTATATTTTTCCAAGGTGACATAGTAATGATGATAATGTTCGTTATATTTGCTGCTAGTGGATTAGTTTATGGATTTAAGTCAGGTAAATTTGCTAAACCTGCAGATGTAGTTCCAGCAATGGTTAAAGCTATGGCAGATATGGCACCTATAATAGTTATATTATACTTTGTTGCACAGTTTTTAAATTATTTTAATGATTCTCACATAGGTATATTAATAGCATCAATGGGAGCTAAATTAGTTGAAATGATACCTCAAGGTAATATGTTTATGACTATAGTATTAATGGTTGCATTTATATTTTTAACAGCATTTGTTAACCTATTTATGGGTGGAGCATCTTCTAAATGGGGCTTACTTGCACCAATATTTGTACCAATATTGATGGTTGCAGGATTTACACCAGCAGGTGTTCAGTTAATATATCGTATAGGAGATTCAGCTACAAATGTAATATCTCCACTTATGAGCTACTTAGGAGTTATAGTAGTATTTGGTCAAAAATATAAAAAAGAATTTGGTGTTGGTAACTTAATATCAACAATGATGCCAATATCTATGGCGTTCTTATTTGGATGGACTGCATTTGCTATAATTTGGGCATTATTAGGATTCCCAATAGGTCCTGGGACAACATTCTTTATATAATTAATATTGATAAATAAAAAATTATACTTATATAATTTAGAATATATATTATATAAATTGTATATAAAAATTGCGAATATAATTATTCGGCACGAGATTAGTAAATTAGTCTCGTGCTTTATTTTTTTAAACCTGAATTGTCAATTTAAATCAGACAAATTACTTATGAATCACTAAGCAACTGGAAGTAAGCTTTCAAATCCAGTTGCTTCTTTTATAACCTCATTTGGTGTTTTATAGTCTAGTGATTTTCTAGGTATAGAATTCCATTTATACGCAATCATATTTAATTCTTCTTGAGAATATGCAGATAAATCTGTAGACTTAGGTAAATCTTTTCTAACTATTCCATTTGAATTCTCATTTAGCCCTCTTTGACCTGGTGATCCAGGGTCTCCAAAGTAGATTTCAATATTAACTGAACTATCTTTTTCTATGTCTGACCATTTTGAAAACTCTTTACCTCTATCAAATGTAATAGTAGATATACACGACTTATGTAAAGATGATAGCCATTTGCAAATTGCTTCTTTAACATCCTCACTCTTTCTACTTGCTTTAAGTAATACAATATATTTTGAATACTTTTCTACTAAAGTAACTATAGCTGATTTTCTAGCTTTTCCTACAATAGTATCTCCCTCAAAATGGCCATATTCTATACTAGTTTTAGCATTAGGATACTTTTCATCTCTTTCATGAATTGTTTTACATGTATTAATTTTACCTCTTGTTTCGTTATGACCCTTCGGGTTATTTTTACCCTTACGTCTCAACTTATTTATATCTATTACACCTTGTTTTGCTAATTTGTATAATGTTTTTGT
>ERZ894199.850-NODE-850-length-12278-cov-9.809539_pt1 | contig 12278 bp, 8 predicted proteins | sample MGYA00380285_ERZ894199 | MGnify/ENA primary metagenome ERZ894199 (study PRJEB32331, sample SAMN06328447) | human gut metagenome | biome: human gut microbiome; feature: stool | host: Homo sapiens | collected 2012-01-17 ... | reverse complement strand
GGACGACGAAATCGAATTCTAACGAATTACCGATTTCTGTCCCACTCTCTTTTTAGTTGTCTTTCTTTGCTTCTTTTTGTTTTGCATGTTTTTCGTAGGCCTTGAGCTGGCGATCAAGTTCTTTTTTGATGGCTGGTTCTGGAGCGTATTTTTCTTCCCAATCATCTGGCTTCAGAATTTTGTGGGTTACTGGATCAAAGTGCGCCTTTCCATCTGGGAAAATCTTGCCCATATTGGCCCGGTGAACAATCTCAAAGACCTCTTCAGGATCGACCCCCATTAGTACAAAGCTACCATAAGTCAGATAGAGGGTATCAATTAAGGCATCAACCTGCCCTACCATGGAGATCTCAGCTGGATGCTTGCTCCGAACCTTATCTGCAGCCTTATCCAAGGCTTCGTGAAGAGCTGCTACCGAGCGGTCAAATTCTTCCTCACTTGTGCTAGCTGCTCGGACAAATTCAACCAACTCCTCTTGCTTGAACATGGTTCGATAAAGGGCGTCTTGAGGCTGCCAAACAACTGGTTTCTCCTGGGTTTCCCCATCCATCACACCATGGAAGGTTTTGACCTTATTGAAGTGATCATCCTTAGAAAGAAAGAGTTCTTTCTCTGAGAGAATACCAAAGTGTTGCAGGGCCTTTTGGATGCCATCCTTGCCATTACTAGTCGTGGTATGCTTAGCAATTGCCTTGACACTGGTCGTCCCATTTCCCATCGCAATAGACAAGCCAACACCTGACAGCATCTCTAAGTCATTATCCGAATCTCCAAAAGCCATCACTTCATCGATGTCAAAGCCAAATTCTTGACCAACGATGCGGATCCCTTCTAACTTGGAAATCCCTGGGTTGAGGACATCTGCTGCAAAAGGACTAGACCGTGTGAATTTCAGATGTGGAAACTCTTTTTCAATTTTTGCAGTCTCTTCTGGACTCGATAAGATCAACACTTGGTAGATTGGTTCTTGCGCTAGTGCATAGAGGGTGTCCTGATCTTGTGGGACGACCTTGCTGACCACTTTGTTAAATCCACGACTGACTGTACGGGCCATTTTGCGGGGCACAAAGCGACTGGACCAGGTTGAAATAGGACTCATCCCAAAACTCATGATCCGAGAACCGAATACCCCATCCTTGGTACCGAGAGCAATTTCCTTGCGGTGTTCTCGAGCATAGTCAATTAGTTGGTGCAGACTCTTTTTATCAATTGGGCTGGTATACAGTACGCGGTCCTTGGTCAAAATATACTGACCATTATAGGTCACTGCAAAATCAAAGCCATAGCGTTCCATAAACGGTTTGACAAAGGCCGGTCCCCTCCCTGTCGCAAGACCTACATAGATCCCTTCTTCCTTTAAAGACTGAATGGCTTTTTCTGTTGATTTTAGGACCGCTCGACTATCATTGACCAAGGTTCCATCGATATCAAAAAAGACTGCTTTTATTTCCATGTCTACTGTTTCTTTCTTTTTATGATAAAATAAATTATATCACATATTCCAAGGAGCTTCACATGTTTAAGAAAATTTTAGCACTACATACCGGAGGGACCATCTCGATGGCTGCAGATGACTCTGGAGCAGTGATTACCAATGAAGTCAATCCCATGACCCAAATTGCATCACCAATTGAAGGGATCGAGGTTGTTTCGGAGGATATTTTCAATCTACCAAGCCCTCAAATGACACCACGTCATATGTTAGCCTTGTATCAAAAAATCAAAGAGGAAGCCCACAACTACGATGGCATCGTTATTACCCATGGGACAGATACGCTGGAAGAAACGGCTTATTTCTTGGATACCATGGAGTTACCAGAGATCGCTGTGGTCATTACAGGAGCTATGCGAAGCTCTAACGAACTTGGAAGCGATGGCGTCTATAATTTTCTGACAGCCCTTCGAGTGGCTGCCGATCCAAAAGCACGTGATAAAGGCGTCTTAGTCGTCATGAACGATGAAATTCATGCGGCTAAGTACGTCACCAAAACCCACACCACCAATGTTAGTACCTTCCAGACTCCAACCCACGGCCCACTGGGTTTGGTCATGAAAAAAGAGATCCTCTTCTTTAAAACAGCCGAGCCAAGGGTACGCTTTAATCTCGATACCATCGATGGTTTCGTTCCAATCATTGCTACTTATGCAGGGATGAAAACCGATCTGCTGGATATGTTGGACCTTTCAAAGCTCGACGGCCTCATTATCCAAGCCTTTGGAGCTGGAAACATCCCTAAAGAAACTGCCCTCAAACTCCAAGAGTTTATGGATGCCGGTCTTCCAATCGCTTTAGTATCCCGCTGCTTCAACGGGATCGCAGAACCCGTCTATGCCTACGAAGGAGGGGGCGTCCAACTCCATCAATCAGGTGTCTTTTTCATCAAAGAATTAAATGCACCCAAAGCGCGCATCAAACTCCTCATCGCCCTCAATGCCGGCCTAAAAGGACAAGAACTCAAAGACTATATCGAAGGGTAAACTAAGATACAAAGCCCGTAAAATGCCAAGTGAAAATAGGAAATTGTCGCCGAGAGCGAAGCTCACAAGAGAATTTATCTTTTTCACACAGCATTTAGGGCGTGTTCAATTCGTGTAACGGCAAGCACTATGGTGCCTTGCCGACACGACTCACTAACTCCTCAGGTGGATGGTATCGATCCACCTTCGTCCTGTCGCATTTCATCAAGATACAAAGGGCGTAAAATGCCATCTTAAAGGGAGTAGAGTGGAATCCAAAGAATTTCCACTCTACTCCCTTTTTATACTCTAGTCTAAATGTTCTTTCTTTTCTAAGTAAAGCGAGAGCAGATGCCAATCGGAGTGTTCACGCCAATCTGGCGTGGCTACAATCTGGCTGGCAACTTTCCTTGCTTCTTCCAGAATGGGATAATCTTCTACCAAATCCGCCACTTGAAATTCTGGAATCCCAGATTGACGGGTTCCAAAGATTTCACCTGAACCCCGCATTTTCAAATCTTCTTCCGCCAGCACAAAGCCATTGGTCGTCTCTGTCATGATTTTCATGCGCTGCTTGCCACTATCTGTCTTAGGATTGGCTACTAGAATAGCATAGGATTGCTTATTTCCCCGCCCAACCCGGCCTCGAAGCTGGTGCAGTTGGCTAAGACCAAACCGATCTGCATCCATAATGACCATAACGGTTGCATTGGGTACGTTGACTCCTACTTCAATAACGGTCGTAGACACCAAAACATCGACTTGGTGCTCTTTAAAGGCCTGCATGATGGCATCTTTTTCTTCACTTTTCATCTTCCCGTGAAGAAGAGAAACGCGTGCTCGCTGACCAAAGAAGGCCTCTAGCTCTTCTTGGAGAGCAAGGGCGTTTTTCAAATCTAGCGCCTCTGACTCCTCAATCAATGGGGAAATAAAGTAAGCTTGAGAACCTTTGCCAAGTTCTTTGACTAACCAATCGAGGACCACTTCTAACTGCTCATGCTTGACCCAACGTGTGATGATTTCCTTTCGTCCAGCAGGCATCTGGTCAATGATGGACACATCCATATCTCCAAAGGCTGTAATAGCCAAGGTCCGGGGAATAGGGGTAGCCGTCATCATCAGGACGTCTGGATTTTGTCCTTTTTCTCGAAGAATACGGCGCTGGGAAACCCCAAAACGGTGCTGCTCATCAATAATGACCAAGCCTAGATCTTGGTAGTGAACTCCCTCTTGAATCAAGGCATGTGTCCCCACAATCAATTGGGCTTTTCCTGAGGCGATCTCTTCTAAGACTTCTCGTTTCTCAGCCGCCTTTAATCCTCCTGTTAGAAGGGCAATTGGCAAATCTGGAAAAAGATTTTGCAAGCTTTCCTTGTGTTGCTCTGCCAAAATCTCCGTTGGAACCATCAAGGCTGCTTGCTTCCCAGCGCTTAAGGCTGCATACATAGCAAGACCGGCCACGACTGTCTTCCCGCTTCCCACATCCCCTTGTAAGAGGCGGTTCATATGATAAGGAGAGGCCATATCTGTCAAGATTTCATTCAGGCTGTTTTCTTGAGCTTGCGTTAGCTCAAAAGGAAGCTGTTTTTTTCGTTCTGCTAATTTTTCTGGATCCCAGGCCAAGGAAATCCCTTGGCTGGCATCGTGGTTTTCTTCCTTTAACACTTGGAGTTGCAGCTGGAAAAAGAGGAGCTCTTCAAATTTTACCCGGCGAAGAGCTTGCTTGTACTCTGCCAGATCCTTAGGAAAATGCATAGCTTGCACTGCTTGGGAACGAGACATGAGTTGATAACGATCTCGTAAGATTTGGGGTACATTCTCTTCTAAAAGCTGGTCCAAGCCCTGGTCGAACGCTATTTTGATCAATTTCACCAGGCTGTTTTGGCTGACTCCTTGCGTCACTCGATAGACCGGCTGCAAATCATCTTCCACTTGAGCCAGGAGTTTCATCCCTGTCAAACTGCCTTTGGCCTTGTCCCATTTTCCAAAAATCGCCACTGTCTGCTGAACCTCAATTTTGTCTGCTAGATAGGGTTGGTTGAAAAAATTAACCGCAATGACCTGGTCTCCCTGTTTGATCGAAAAACGCAAGCGATTTCGTTTGTAGCCATAATATTGGACATTGGCTGGTGTTGCTACCACCCCAGAGATGACGGCTTTTTTCCCATCTTCCAACTCTAAAACATTGCGCGTTTTGAAGTCTTCATAGCGAAAGGGAAAATACAAGAGCAGATCTTCTAAGGTTTCAATCCCTAACTTTTTAAATTTTTCCGCCGATTTTGGACCGACTCCAGGCAGTACGGATAAGGGTTGGTGTAGATTCATTTCTCCTCCTTTCTTTTATAAAAAAGCAGGTCCATCCGGGAAAATCCCACCTGCTTCTTCTTATTCTTCACCTGTATAGTCACGAGGAATCCGATCACTCAAGAGACAGACCACTTCATAATTAATGGTACCACGGTAATCTGCAACCTCTGTTGCCGTGATTTCTTTTTCGCCCTCTCGTCCAATCAGGGTAACCTTGGTCCCCAGAGGCAATTCTTCAGGAAGGCGAACCGTTATCTGGTCCATCGAAACGCGACCAACAATGGGGCAAAACTCACCCTTGATCAGCACATGAAAGTTTTGCATTTCTCGGATCCAACCATCCGCATAGCCAATAGGAATCGTCCCGATCCATTGGGGTTCTTCTGTCGTATAGGTTGCTCCGTAGCCAATATCTTGACCAGCTTCTAACTGTTTCACATGAACTAACTCACTCACCAAACTCAAGGCTGGCTTGATTTCATAAGGCAAGGCTAACACAGAACCACTGGGATTCAAGCCATACATGACATCTCCCAAGCGCACAGCCGTGAAAATCGTATCCGCATGCCACAAAGAGGTAGCAGAATTACTCGCATGGACAATAGGAGGAAGGGTTTCAAGAGCAGCCAATACTTCTTTGAAAAACTGGTATTGCGCTTGAAATTTTCGATCATCTGCCTCATCTGCTGTTGCAAAATGAGTAAAGATCCCTTCAATTTCAGCTCCAGCTGCTAAGAGGAGGCGTTCAGCCTCTTTGATCTCTTCGATCCTTCGGAATCCAATCCGCCCCATTCCTGAATCCACCTTGATATGGACCTTCAATCCTGAAAGATCTGCTTCTTGTCCAAGCAATTGATCCAACCAAGCAAGACTCGCCACCGTTAAGCGGATGTCATGCTCTTTGGCTAGATTCACTGTTTCACTTGGCACAACTCCCAAAATCAAAATAGGGTGTTGCAAGCCTTCTTCACGGATTTCGAGGGCTTCATCCATATTGGAAACACAAAAACCATCTACCTGAGGCGCCAATTTTTTGGTCACCGCAACGACCCCATGACCATAGGCGTTGGCCTTGACGACTGCATATTTCAAGGCTTGACTCGGAATATGGTCACTGACTTGTTGCACATTAAAGGCAATGGCATCCAAATCGACTCTAGCAACAGTTGGTCTATGTTTACTTGCTTTCATTTTCTTCCTCCAAAATGACACTGGTCGACACTAGGTCTCCCTTATGACTGATCGAAATCCATACCTTCCCAGAAAAAGGAGACTTGGAAAAATAGGGAGCTCCGTGGGCATCATTTAAAATTTCTAACTCTTGAAAACCAACCGGTCCAATCCCTGTTCCCATTGCCTTCGAAAAGGCTTCTTTGGCGGACCATCGGCCCGTTAAATATTCCATTTTCCGTTTTCCAGACAATTCCTCAAAGCGCTCTCGCTCAGCCTCAGTTAAGACTTTTTCAGCGAATCGACTATTCTTCTGATAGGCTTTTTCAATCGCAGCGATCGATTCGATATCGATGCCATGTCCTTTGATCATCTTGTTTTATCCTTATTTATCGTTTCAGTATCGTTTTACTGACAAAAGAGAAGGGGCTAAAGAATCACTCCTTCCGCCCCTGCCTTTTACTTATTCATCGTTGCAATTTCTTTGACCAAGGCCTGTGTTTTTTCCCAACCCAGGCAAGGGTCTGTGATGGATTGACCATAAACCACTGGTTCATTTTGACGACCATCTTCTAGATAGGATTCAATCATGAAACCACGAACTAAAATTGCCAAATCCTTGTTCCAAGCACGGTTCATCATGGTTTCTCTCACGATGCGTACTTGCTCTTCGAATTGTTTACCAGAATTGTCATGGTTGGTATCCACCAGGATGAAGGGATGTTGCAAGCCCATTTCGCTATAGCGTTTTGCTGCCGCTAGCAAATCTTCATAATGGTAGTTTGGAATATTCTTACCACTTGCATCCAAGCCCCCACGAAGGATCGCATGAGCTAAAGGATTTCCTGATGTTTCCACTGCTTGGGCATTGAACAAAAAGTTTTGGGGATGTTGGGCTGCATAAATCGCATTGAACATGACAGAAAGATTTCCAGAGGTTGGATTCTTCATGCCTGTCGGAGCAGAGATCCCACTAGATACAAAGCGGTGCTCCTGGTCTTCAACTGAACGAGCTCCAATGGCATGATAAGAAATTAAATCCTCAACATAAGGAAGACTTGCTGGATAAAGCAACTCATCCGCAGTTGTCAAACCAGTCTCGGTAATCACACGGTAGTGGAGATGTCGGACTGCTTTCAAACCATCCACAAAGCTTGGTGCTGCATGTGTATCTGGTTGGTGCATCAAGCCTTTATAGCCATCCCCATTGGTCCGAGGTTTAGCCGTATAGACCCGCATCACAATGAAAATCTGATCTTTGACTTGCTCTTGCAAGTCTGCCAAACGACGGGCATAGTCCATCACAGCTTCTTCATTATCAGAAGAGCAAGGCCCGATCACAAGAAGGATCCGTTGGTCTTCTCCTTTGATAATAGCTTCCAATTCTCGATCACGCGCTTCTTTGCGCTCCAAGGCTGGACCTTCCAAGCGGTAAAGCGAAGTGATCTCTTGCTCATCAATCTTATTGCTCTTCGTAATGAATACCATACGGCCTCCTTATGCTACCTAGACCCATCCTCTTTCTATTTCAGAGGAGCTCTTAAAATTTACGTCCGTGACAGTTTTTGAATTTCTTACCTGAACCACAAGGGCATAAATCGTTGCGTTTCACTTGTGACAAGTCAATATCTGCTGGAATATCTTGTTGTTGCGCTGCAATGTTGCGAGTCGCAGTTGTTGAAATACTGTGTTCCGTACGTGGACGTTCTTGTTCGTGAATTTGGGCTTTCATCATGAGACGAGTCACATCAAATTCAATCGATCCGATCATATCGTTAAACATACGGAAACTTTCTGATTGGTATTCTACCACTGGGTTATTTTGCGCATACCCACGGAGTCCAACCGCATTTCGCAATTGATCCAAAGCATCGATATGGTCCGTCCACTTGCTGTCCACCACACGAAGGATCAAGACTTTTTGGAATTCTTGCACAGACTCTTCGTCACGCAATTTCGCTACTTGGCTAGCATAGATTTCTTCTGCACGTGCATACAAGTAATCGATAACTTCCTTGTCAGATTTTCCTTCAATATCGCTTGCAGAAATCGTATCTTCCGGAACCAAATTGTATTTGGCAAAGTTCAGAATCGCTTCAACGCGTTCTTCCTTACTTGAGTGGCTGGCTCCTTCAACAATCCGTTTGATGGTCCGTTTGATCATGGCCTTGATTTCAGGTGCCAAGTCACGGTTAGCTGTGATAACATCATAGCGTTCAGCGTAGATAATTTCCCGTTGTTCCCGCATCACGTCATCGTATTGAAGGACTTGTTTACGGGTATCGTAGTTGTTTCCTTCAACCCGTTTTTGTGCACCCTCTACCTGACGGGTGAACATGTTTGAACGGATTACTGATTCTTCTTCGCTCAACTTGAAGCGATCAAGCACTGCTTTGATCCGTTCAGAACCGAAACGACGCATCAATTCATCTTCAAGAGACAAGTAGAATTGAGATTCACCTGGATCCCCTTGACGTCCTGAACGTCCACGAAGCTGGTTATCGATCCGACGGCTTTCGTGACGTTCTGTCCCGATGACACACAGTCCACCGAGTTCGCGAACACCTTCACCAAGCTTGATATCGGTACCACGTCCGGCCATGTTGGTCGCGATGGTAACAGCACCACGTTGACCAGCATTCATGATGATTTGCGCTTCTTTGTAGTGGTTTTTCGCATTCAAAACTTCGTGAGGGACACCTGCTTGAACCAACAATTGAGAAAGGTAATCACTGGTTTCAACGGCAACGGTACCTACAAGGACTGGTTGCCCTTTTTCATGACGAGACTTGACATCTTCTACAACAGCCTTAAATTTTGATTTCAAGCTTGGGTAGAGAAGGTCTGGATGGTCAATACGGGCAATCGGACGGTTGGTTGGAATTGGAATCACGCGAATGTTATAAATTTCACGGAATTCTTCTTCTTCGGTTTTCCCTGTCCCTGTCATCCCTGACAACTTCTTGTACATACGGAAGAGGTTTTGGTAAGTAATCGATGCAGATGTTTTGGTTTCTTCTTGAACTGGAACACCTTCTTTGGCTTCAATCGCTTGGTGAAGTCCATCAGAATAGCGACGTCCTTCCATGGTCCGACCAGTAAATTGGTCGACGATCAAGATTTCTTGATCTTCGCTGACCACATAGTCGATATCCAAAATCATGATGTAGTTGGCACGAAGGGCGTTGTCGATAAAGTGAGTCAAAGCTACATTTTCAATATCGTACAAGTTTTCAAGATTAAAGTAGCTTTCTGCTTTATCGATTCCTGAATCAGACAAACCGATGGTTTTAGATGGGACATCGATAATGTAATCGTCCTCTGTCAAGGTCTTCACATAAGCATCCGCCATGTGATAGAGCTGGCTCGTATCAGAAGCTGTCTGACCAGAAACGATCAACGGAGTACGCGCTTCGTCAATCAAGATGGAGTCTACCTCATCGACCAAGGCATAGTTCAATGGACGTTGAACCATGTTTTCTGCACGCACAACCATGTTGTCACGCAAGTAGTCAAAACCAATCTCTGAGTTGGTTGAGTAAGTGATATCACAGAGGTAAGCTTCTTTTTTCTCAGCTGGAGATTTTGCTGCAAGGTTGATCCCTACTGAAAGGCCAAGCCATGAGTAAAGTTCTCCCATCTCTGTTGCATCCCGCTCTGTCAAGTATTCATTGACGGTAACAACGTGCACCCCTTTACCAGACAAGGCATTCAAGTACACCGGCATGGTTGCTGTTAGGGTTTTTCCTTCCCCTGTACGCATCTCTGGAACGTCACCATGGTGAAGGACGATTCCCCCCATGACCTGAACCTTGTATGGGAACAAACCAAGAACCCGTTTTGCAGCTTCACGAACAACTGCAAAAGCCTCGTACAAGAGATCATCCAAAGACTCACCATCTTGGTAACGTTGCTTAAACTCAACTGTTTTCGCTTTTAATTCGTCATCCGTCAAAGCTGCCATTTGGTCTTCATAAGAAAAGACCTTATCAGCCATTTTTTCAAGGCGTTTGATTTCGCCTCGATCATTTTCAATAATTGTTTTTAATAAATTTGCCATTTTTTTCCTTACTTTGAATTTTTCAAAATCTAAAATGTTCTTTTTATTCTAGCATTTTTTAAACATTTTTTCAAGATCAAGGCTGTATCTTACAAGACTTTCGAGTGGTTTTTTTCGTGTAAGAAAATCCAAAAAGATGCCTGCTCAAGCAGACATCTTTTCTTTAGGCGATCGTTATTCAGACAAATGGTAAGAATAGCTTGCCACAACCACTTCTTCATGCCAACGAAGTGCATACTTCAATTTCAAACTCATTTGGTTGTGGAGAATATTTTGCCAATGTTTTTTAGGGATAAATTGAGGGACTAGGACTGTAACGGTGTTGCCTTTTTCCTTGGCCTCCTCAGCCACTTTTGAGACAAATTCAACTGTTGGCTGGATAATATCCCGGTAACTGGTCATGACATTTTCAAAGCGAATATGAGGGAAATAGTGCTTAAATTCTTCTGCCACCTCTGCATCTTTAACCTTGGTTTCTTCTGTTGAGACGTGCATGGCTATGACGTCGTTTCCTAGGCTATTTGCGTAACTCATAGCTCCCACACTTACCTGAGTGACATTCCCAACAAGGACAATCACGGTATTGCCCGCATAACTTGTCTTTTCGATCTTACCTCCCAAGCGCAATTGAGCCGCAACTTTATCATAGTGATTACGGATACTCAAGAACATCCAAAGCAAGAGACCAATAATAGGGAAGAAGGGCCAGATCTCACGCAAACGGAATAATAAGAGGATCAAGACAATTCCATAACAGATGGCTGCCCCCAGGATATTGGCAAGCGAATACTTAAGAAATCCTTTTTGATATTGGCGTTTCCAGTGGATCACCATCCCTGTTTGAGAAAGGGCAAAAGGAATGAAGACCCCAATGGTATAAAGCGGAATCAAGCTTTCTGTTTGTCCATCAAAAATCAAGAGCAAGACGATGGCACCAATCGCCAAGGTCAAAATCCCATTAGAATAGCCCAGACGATCCCCTTTTTCCATATACATGTGTGGCATGTATTTATTTTTAGCCATGTTAAAGGCCAACATTGGAAAGGCGGAGAAACCGGTATTAGCCGCAACTGCCAAGATCAAGGCTGTTGATAATTGGAAGATGTAAAAGAAGGCTTGTCCAACTGGGGAATTCCCTAAGATGGCTTGGGCCATTTGGGCTAGAGTTGTTACCCCTTTAGCCGGAACGACACCCACCCAGTAATTGAGGAAGGTAATCCCTGCAAACATGATCCCCAAAATCAAAGCCATAATGGTCAAGGTAGAAGCTGCATTCTTTGCTTTTGGTTTCTTAAAGAAAGGAACCGAATTGGAGATGGCTTCAACCCCTGTTAGGGAAGCGGATCCACTCGTAAAGGCCCGCAATAAGAGAATGACACTAACCCCTGAAATGGTTTGACCCACATGAGCAGTTGCGTTATAGGCCAAGTGACCCGTCAAGATTTGGATCACACCATAGCCGATCAAGGCAATGGTACTGACAATGAAAAGGTATACCGGAATCATCAATGATGTCGCTGATTCACGTAGCCCCCGAAGGTTCATCAGCATCAAAATCAAGACCAACAAAATGGAAATGTGAAGATTATAAGGATGAAGAGATGGAATCGCTGACGTGATGGCATCTGCACCGGAAGACACAGATACTGCTACTGTCAGCATGTAGTCAACCAAGAGACTACCACCAGCGATCAAACCCGCTTTGGGAGACAAGTTCTCCGTAGTCACCATATAGGCCCCTCCCCCTTGAGGGTAGGCATGAATGACCTGGCGATAAGAAATCGTTAAACTGGCTAGGAGAACCAGGACCACAATCCCAATCGGAATGGACCACCAAATGGCTCCCGCTGAAACGGTCATCAAGACCAGGATAACTTGCTCTGGACCGTAGGCGATAGAAGAAAGCGCGTCACTAGAGAGCATGGCCAAGGCCTGCATTTTCCCAAGCAATCCGCCTTCACCTTCTGCACCTGATTTCAACGGACGGCCAATAAACCATTTTTTCAATGTTGAAAACATAAAAAACTCCTTGAAAAAAGATCATGAGGCCGGGAATTCCCTGCCTCTTTTTCATAAAACAGGGGTTATTCTACTCCTTTTTTTCAAGACTGTCAACTAAAATTGTGAAATTTTCGTAAAGCTTTCATTGTGTTCATTCATTCAAGCTCTCTTAGATCAGCCAGCTTCTTTTCAAATTGATCCAAGCAAAAAACGAGGCTGGGACAAAAATCCTAGCCTCTCAATTATTTTTGGATTGTCGAACAAGACGCAGTGGTTGAGTGGG
>ERZ894199.814-NODE-814-length-12780-cov-6.613752_pt1 | contig 12780 bp, 9 predicted proteins | sample MGYA00380285_ERZ894199 | MGnify/ENA primary metagenome ERZ894199 (study PRJEB32331, sample SAMN06328447) | human gut metagenome | biome: human gut microbiome; feature: stool | host: Homo sapiens | collected 2012-01-17 ... | reverse complement strand
GTGAAATCCTTGAACATATGAAGGAAAAGTATGTATGTTAATTTTATTTTTATTGTAGACAAAAGATAGGACTGATATGATAAAAGAACAGGTTATTACAAATAGAGGTGGAGTATTTGATGCAGAAAATATTATTACTGGAGGATGACTTGAATCTAAATCGGGGAATTGCCCTGTTACTTTCACGGGAAGGGTATGAGGTTCGTCAGGTTTATACAATAAAGGAAGCAAAAGAAGCATTTCAAAAAGGAGATTATGCTCTTGTTATCAGCGATATTACATTGCCGGATGGTACAGGACTGGATTTTGGAAGGATGGTACGTGCAGGTGGAGATACATATCTTATCTATCTTACGGCTTTGGATCAGGAAATAGATATTGTAAATGGTTATGATACAGGGGCAGATGATTATATTACCAAACCATTTTCACTGATGGCTTTGGTGTCGAAGGTGAACGCATTGATGAGACGGCTTTCTAAGGTACAGGCACAGATTATGTCTTCCGGAGAGATTACGGTGCATATGAAAACGATGCAGGTGTATAAAGGGGATGAACCAGTTACTTTAAGTAAGAAAGAATTCTCTCTGTTGCTGTATCTCTGGGAGAATGCAGGACAGATTGTTTCAAAAGAAAGTATCCTGGAGCATGTATGGGATATAGACGGTCAATTTGTCGATGATAATACGGTTACTGTCAATATAAGCAGACTGAAGAATAAACTTGGAACAGAAGAGATAGCGAATGTGAGAGGACTGGGATATATATGGACCGGAAAGGTAAACAAAAATTAAAACGGTATTTTATCGTATATGTAATCTTTGCAGTATTTTTTACAGTAGGAATGTATCTGATAACAAAGTATGAGGAAAATGCGAAAGCAACGCAGATAGCACTGCTCCTTGCAGAACATCCTGAACTGGAAGGGGAAATAGTTGCAATCTGGGAAAAGTCAGGAACAGTAGATTTTATAAGAGACCGGGACGATCAGAAGATAGAAAGAGTCGTACAGATGCTGGAAGAAACTTATGGTTATCACTCAGGGAGTGGATCTTCAGATGTGGTTATAAGGATTATCTGGGGAATTGGATTACTAGTGGGAGTCATAGTATGTAGCCTGTTCTTGTACCTGGACCGAAGAAAAAACTGGAGCAGATACGGTGATGAGGAACAATTACAGCAATTATATGAATGTCTGCAGGAATTCAGAAAAGGAAAATTCCAAACATATCCTGAAGAAACATCAGAATCGGAACAATGGTTAAAGGTGTGGGAATCTGTAAAGGAGCTGGGGCAATATTTCGAAGATTTGAAGGAACGTCTGGAGCAGGAAGAAAATGGTACGAAGAGTCTGATTACAGATATTTCCCATCAGTTGAAGACTCCGCTTGCATCACTCCGGATGAGTCATGAGCTGGTGGCAGAAAATCGGGTTACAGGAGAAGAACAGAGGGAGTTTCTGGAGCAGGAATCACAGGAACTTACCAAACTGGAACAGCTCTTGAATGAACTGGTAAATCTTTCAAGGCTGGAAACACATATGATCCAGATACATTCGCTTCATGAAAGCCTGAAGAAAACGCTAACAGAGGCTGTCAGTCAGATTTATATGAAGGCAAGAGGAAAAGATATTTCCATTCAGGTGGAGATGGATGATGATATAGTTGTGAACCATGATTCAAAATGGACGGTAGAAGCATTAACGAATATCCTTGAGAATGCAGTCAAATATTCACCGGAACATACAACGATTACAGTGAGGACGCAGGAGCTAGCAAGCAATGTGCTTATTGAAGTAGAAGATGAAGGAATGGGCATTCCTGCGGAGGAACTGCATAAGATCTATCAGAGATTTTACCGGGGAAGGAAAGCAAAGGAACAGGTAAAAGACGGAGCGGGTGTCGGTCTGTATCTTGCCAGAAAGATCATAGAAGAACAGGGGGGGACAATAGCAGCCAAAAGAAAGGCTGAGAAAGGTATGATATTTAAAGTGACACTGCCGCTCATAATAGGAGAATAGTCGGAACCCTTACAAAACTGTTATGGTTGTTGTAAGGGTTTTGTAATGCAGGAATGTTATAGTAGGGGTATGAAATGGAAAGGGGACTTGAAGATATGAGTAGTATTTTAAAAGTAGAAGATCTAGTAAAGTATTATGGAGAAGGCGAGAATCAGGTGAGAGCCGTGGATCATACAAGTTTACAGATAGAGAGAGGCAAGTTTACAGCTATCGTAGGACGTTCCGGCTCCGGAAAATCTACACTTCTGCATCTGATTGGAGGGCTTGACAGACCGGATTCCGGCAAAGTATGGATTGATGGAACCGATATCTATTCTCGAAAAGATGATAAACTGGCACAGTTTCGAAGAAAGAAGATAGGATTTATCTTTCAGGATTTTAATCTGATTCCATCGCTGAATGTGTGGGAGAATATCGTTCTTCCGCTGGGACTTGATAATCGCAAGGTAAAGCCGCGGGAAGTGGAAGATATTCTCAAAAAAATCGGACTGCAGGATAAGAAAGATGCGATGCCGTCTGCTTTGTCTGGTGGACAGAAACAGAGAACTGCGATAGCCAGGGCATTGGTGACAAGACCGGCGATAATTTTGGCGGATGAGCCGACGGGAAACCTTGATTCCCAGACTGAGCTAGAGGTTATGAGCCTATTGAAAAGCTGCGTGTCGGATTTCGGGCAGACGCTTATCATGATTACCCATGATGAAACGATTGCCCAGATGGCGGATGAAATGATTATCATTAAAGATGGCAAGGCGGTGAGAAGATAATGAAGATGACGACCAGAGTTGCATATTGCAATATGCGGCATTATAAGAGCAAAAACATACTGATTGGAATTGCCATTATCCTGACAACATTACTGCTGTTCGTAATCCCATCAATCGGAAAAGATATGGTGGAAGTGAACTTTGCGGTAATCAATAAGATTTATCCAACATGGCATGCCCTTTATCGGAACGTGGACGAGAGTACAGTTATGAAACTGGCGGCACATCATGATGTGAAAACTTACGGACTCCGCAGCGATGCGGGGTACATGAATCTGGAAGATGCGACGGTTTCCATGATGTATATGGACAGAACAGGGATGGAACTTTATAAAGTGAAGCTGAAAGAGGGGCAACTTCCGCAGAAAGAAAATGATATTGTGGTTTCAAAAGGAATACTGGAAGCATTAGGACAGAATGGGAAAATCGGTGACACTATCACAGTACCTTATCAGATTCTGAAAGATGACGGACTGGATTATACGAAGGAGAAAGACTTTCGAATCTGTGGTTTTTTAGCAGATAATGAGAGCAGCAAAGAACAAAAACAATATACATCATTGGTTTCAGAGGCCTTTCTGAAAGCGGAGATACCGGTAGAACAGGTGAAATATCGGTTTTTACTTCAGGTGAATGGACAGAAAGGAAATACGACTGCAGATTATACAGAGACGATACAGAATATTGCCAGACAGTTCGGGATTTCCGAGGATGACATGAATATTAATAAAGAGTATCTTGCAGCAAATTATGTGGATCCGGCTACAATTCCGGTGATTGTAGGAATCATGCTTATTGTTGTATTGGCGGGCATTATCACAATTTATAGTGTTTATTATGTATCTATGAACCAGAGGGTTCGGGAATTTGGAAAGTTAAAGGCAATCGGGGCTACGAAACGGCAGCTTAGACAAATCGTACTAAGAGAGGGAATGGGAGTGGCGTTGTTTGCCATTCCGATAGGACTTTTGATCGGAACAGTTGCTGTGAAAGTTGTACTTCTCCAGTTTGTAGAACATGCAAAGGATTCAAACGTACTTATAACAGAGGCATACAAGGTTGTAGCTAAAGGAGAAGTCCAACTTTATTATTGGTGGATTTATCTGTTGGCAATTGCAGTGACTCTGTGTACAGTGTATCTGTCACTGATGAAGCCTATGCGTATGGCGGCGAAGGTATCAGAAATAGAAGCTATGCGTTACCAGGGAGGCAGTAAGCGACAGAAAAGCAGCAGGAAGGGATATCAATTTCTGAATATCGGACGACTGACCAAGAGAAATCTTGCAGAGAATAAAAAGAAGAGTACTATCACGATTGTATCTATGGCCGTTACCGGAATATTTGTCATGATGGTAGCAACGGTGCTGTCTTGTGCAAATCCGATGGAAAGTGCAAAGAGTTCGATTGTGGGGCAATATGAGATTTCTCCAATTGTGGAATCCGGGAATAAAGAGCATCCTGAATATGAATGGGCGGAGGTTCAAAAGAATAATCCATTAAATGAAGGACTAAAGCAGCAGATAGAGGAGCTTGACGGTGTTGAGCGGGTAGATGTGTTTACCGCGTTGAAGGTATCAGGAGGACCTTTTGAAGAAAAAATTGGAACCGAATTTATCAATGGAGTGCCGGAAGAATACGCAGAAGAGCTGAAAAAAGGAATCACTGAAGGCAATGTCACATACGAGGAATTGAAATCCGGGGATAAAGTGATTCTGGACCGCGCGCTACTTCACTGGTATCCAGATATTAAAGTGGGAGATAAGCTGAAACTCAATATTCATGATGGAGATAATACCTTTCAAAAAGAGATTGAAGTGGCAGCAATTGGTGAATATGGAACAGGTCTGACAAACTATAACTGTCTTATCATGGCAAAAGAAGGGGCAGAGAAACTTACCATAAATAATTCTTCCAGCTATTTTCAGGTGATTGCAGATAAGGATTATGATGAGGCACTGGAAGCATCTCTACAGGCTATTGTGGATGGATCAGGCAGACTGCAGATGCGTACCTGGAAGAATGAGTACGATACATGGGAAAATGCCATACAGATGACTAGAGGTGCATGTTATGCATTTATCATCATTCTGGCAGCAATCAGCATTATGAACTTGATTAACACAATGATCAATAGTGTCCATGTGCGAAAAAAGGAGCTTGGCATGATGCAGGCAATCGGAATGTCGGACCGTCAGTTGATGAAGATGCTCCAGTTGGAAGGTATATTCTATACAGTAGGCACTCTTATTATCAGTATCGGAGTGGGAAGTCTTGCAGGATATCCGTTGTTTTTATATGCAAAGCGTACAGGAATGTTTGATATCAGCACATACCATTATCCGGTAACAGCAGCTATTATTATAATTTTAACATTGTTTGTGATACAGATGTTATTGGCAATATTCATTGCAAAGTCAGTAAGGAAAGATTCATTGATAGAGAGAATTCGTTTCAGTGAGTAAGAATATAAATTTCTGATGTTTAATGCAGATACTAATCAATGTCATAATAAAAAGGGGGACTTGATTTCTCAAATCCCCCAGTGTATAATGAACTCAAGAAAGGTATTCAGATGCAAAATCTGATGCCCTCAGTTAAATTTTATATTCTATGTATAAGTCATAGCATCCAAAACTTTCCTAGGGTCGTGGATGCTATTTCTTATTATGTCGATCTATATAAGTCAAAGCCGCAAAAATTACCAATAGTAAAGTCAATACTTCCATTGTATTCATGGGCATCACCCTCCTTGGATACTAGAGGGCAAAATCGAAATGCATCCGTCTTTCCGGTTCAGTAATACCGAATCAGTATAACACGTTACCGTTTTCAGTACAATAAGGTAATGGTCTGAAAAATACTTTATTCTGTCACCTTATGTAGCTGTATCGTGAGTATTTGCTGGACTAATTGGTGCTGTATATGAAAAAAAGCTATTTAAAAATAAGGTGGAAGCCTTATATGGTCTGCTTGATGATGCGGGTGATGATGCCGAGGGCAACATTACGCTCTTCATCAATATGCGTCACCACAAAGGATACCTGATCCTTTTTCCCGACTGTCCGGCTGTCATAGCAGGAGTGGGCAATGGCATTGACACCGATGGAGAGCCGGACAAAGACGGTGCCTTTATGGATGTCTTCCACAGTTCCGGCGTATTTTCCCTGAATCTTACATTTTTTCATGTTTTCCTTGCTGGTGTTGCCTTCCACACTTTTGACATCTGCGTGGACAATGACCTGCTCCGGTGAGTCTGCCCGCACATCCAGGATGCGTACCAGGATGTGATCGCCTACCTGGAAGCGTTCTCTGGCATCACCCATCCAGTCGAAGGACAGGTCTCTGGCAAGAATGGAGGTTTCCACACCGAAAATTTCTGCCCGGACTACCTTTTCCGCAACAGCAATGACTCTTGCCTGCACGATACGGTCTTCATAAACTTTCGGCATTCCGGAAGCATCTTTATCCAGATAGAAGATCTGGCGTTTCTTCAGCATCGCTTCTTTCCGGCTGGCGACAATGCTGCGTGTCTTCGGATCTAATCCCTTAATCAGAAAATCAATCTCACATCCAAGCATATTGTTGAGGATTTTGTTCTGCCGCAGAGCAAGCTCCCCATAATCGTGTGCTTCATCCTGCATGAGATGGATCATCATCTCAGTTACTGGGATGACAGTACGGAAATCCTTGTAGTAAACCACGGCAATGAGGCTGCCGTTTTCTGTTTTCTCGATACCGCCAAGCATTCCGGTTAAGATCCGGCGGGTACGGTAGGCATTCTGGATCTCATGCCAGGTAAGGTCTGAAATGGACTGGGCTGTTTCCAGCTTCGCATCGGAATCCAGAGTTAAAATAGGTGTGTTGGTTGTTTCGTTTGGCATCATAGTGTCTCCTTTCAAATTATGACATGATAGAATCTTTATCTAAAGGAACCATGTCTGTGTGATCCGAATAGTTATCTGCTGAGAAGTCATCCGGGAAATCGTGATAGCCAGGTTCCTGATAAACGCTTTGCTGGTCAAAGTGCGGTTCAGCTTTTTTCTTTTTCTGCTTTCCATAAGAAGCGGTTTTTTTCGGGTGGGAAGCAGGAATAGTTGGAGTGTACGTATATTCTTCACTACATGCTCCTTTTCTCCATTCCGGAATATGTTCGGAAGCCTTCCGGGGAATGAGTTTTTGGGCATCCGGGTGCAGGGTGTAATCGTATTTTTCTACCTGCAGTACCTTCTGACCACGCAGGATAATCAGTGCAGTATCCAGCGGGAGCCGCAGGATCTCATCCGGAGTTAAGAGCTTTCGTTTCCCGATGGATCTGGTCTGGCGGTATTCCGGTGTATAATCGGATACCCTCCAGCTATTTAATTGTTTGGCTTCGCTGCTGACACCAACGGTCACATCACCGGAGCGGTTAGAGATAAATGTAGCAGTTACCTCATCCGTACAGCCTAAAAATAGCTGAGTGTCGCAGTTCCCGATGATTTCCTGCCATTGGTTTAAGGGATACCGGTTCTGCATCTGAGGCAGGTTTTGGAAAATGCAGGAAATACTGAGGTTTCGACTTCGGATCACGGAAATCTTTTTGTTGAGCGATAGGATTGCTCCCGTATTCGCCAGCTCATCAGCCAGGATATGTACCGGAACCGGCAGTTTTCCATCTTCCCCATAGGTGTCTGCATAACGGACCAGTTTGATAAATACGAAGGTCATAAACAGGGAAGAAAGAAAATCAAAAGTGCTGTCTTGATCCGAAGTGATGCAGAAGTATGCACATTTTTCTTTTCCCGGCAGCGTCAGGTTGATCTCATCATAGGAAGTGATCTGGCGGATCAGCTTGTTCTGGAATACCTGAAGTCTGGAACCGAGTCCGATGATGACGCCGGAACGTACCGTGTCACTTGCCTGCTTATAGATGCAGTAGGGGACTTTTGCCGGATGGGAGACCGGAAGCAGGTCAAAGAGGCTGTTCAGTTCTTTTTCCGAACTCATGGTCAGGAGTTTGTATACCTGTCCGATATTCTTTGCCTCCGGTGGGAATCCCTGATCCACATAGAGAATCAGAGCTTTTAATAAGTTCATCTCGGCATTGTCCCAGAAGTGATCGCCTTTGGCAGAACCGGTATTCTGGATGATGACATCAGCAAATACCTGTGCCATGGTTTCCTGTCCGCCAATTTCACCCAGACAATTCCAACTATCCGAGTTTTCCGGGTTTACAAGATTAAAGGATTTCACGATATATCCGGCATTCTCAAGGTAAGTGGCTGTACTTTCGTACAATTCCGATTTTGGATCGGTGATGATGAGGCTTTCCCCGCGGGCAACACACTGGAAGATCATGTTGCGTGCAAAGGCCCGGCTTTTCATGGAACCGCTGGCACCGTAAACGGCAATATTCCGGTTCATGCGGGTATCCTTCGGGAGACAAACGGCTTTTCCGTTCAGTTTTCCAAGAATGGTTCCCTTGTGTTTCTTGACATCATTCGTAAGCTCCAGTACCTGATGCATTTTCTCCAAAGTCATAAAACCGGAAGTCCCATAGGTTCCCTTTGTGGAATAATTCAGGTTCCGGCCCCGGTCTGTTATTTCCCCGTTTCGGTCAAATCCCATACGCATGAGAAGGAAGGTCAGGAGTCCAAAAGCTGCCAGACATAGAAAAATCCCATACAGATTGTACGGGAAAGCAGTCAGGGCATCCAGACAGGCGAGCGGGTGCGGGGAGGGGATCTGCGGGGCAGTTCCGTTTCCGGCAAAATTGCCGGCAGATTCCCAGGTCTGATAGTTGCGGATAAATTGAGCAACATAGCCTCCTGCATAGAGGGTGCAGAAGGTGATCGGAAGCATATAAATGAGCTTCCACCATTTACGGTTCATGTAAAAACCCCCTTTTGAATTTGCAAAGGTCAATACTGGAGAAATGGATTGTGGCAGTTAAGTATTTTTTCAGGACCGGAATCTGAAAATCGAAACAGATCAGGTTCCCGGATCTGCCGTATACATTTAAGCCGGTATTGAACCGGTTGATTCGCTGCATGTCAAAATCATAAGCAAGAAGGATGGGGTTCCCGGAAGCATCCGTGGCATCATGTTCCAGTGGAATTGAATCGCTGCGGCAGCCCAGATCGGACAGCAGGAGGTTGTCCAGCTTTTCCATGATCTCAGGGTGAACCAGCAGTTTTAAAAGCACTTCCCCTTCCGGAGTATTGGGAAGGTAATGGAAATGCTCGAAGGAGGTGTCCAGCATAAACAGGCTCTTTTTGTAGCCTCCGGTACTGGTAAACAGCCGGAAAGCCATTTCCATGTCGGTTCCGGTCATGATTGCCCGGATCTGTGGATGTCCGTTGTAAGGGTAGCCTTGCAGGTAATGCTGCAGGAAGGCGTTTAAGCGGACTTCCGTTCGATATTCCCATTTCAGGACTCCGTTTCCCGTGTTATAAAGGACATAGACACATTGCGGTGCCATCAGGATGCCCATGCTGCGGGAGTTCCTAATCTTCGTGGTCTCCGGGCCCAATTCCTTAATTTCTCTGGAAGCGTAAAAAAGAGGAAGGCTTCGCATACCGATGGAACCAGCTTCGCGGTGATTACAGAAGATGTCAGGTTTTACATCCGGATAAAAGGGAATCCCGGCATGAAGGAGTGTCAGATACGTTTCGGCTTTCTGATGTAAGCGGATACGTCGGGATACTTCACTTCGGATGAGGTTTGTCTCGGTATTGCCGGTCAGATAGCACTGGAAGCGTAGCGGCGAGACAGATAACAGCATCTCTTTCGCAGCTTTTGTAAGACGGTAGCCTCTGAGAGCATCCCGGTAGTGGGTACGGATGAGGTGTTCCGCCTTCAAATCCGTAATGAGTTTTTCCGCATAGGAGGCACTTGGGATGAGTCTGTTTAGCTGGTCTGCGGGAAATTCCCCGCACATCCCTATCATTTCCAGTAAGCGGTATTTCGTAGTGTCAGGTCTTATCAAATAAGCATCACCTCAATTCAGTTCTTACCCATGCAAGCCTATACTTGGGTAAATCTCCGGTGGTTTGGAGATAAAAAAAGCAAGAAAACAAAGTTCCCTGCGGTGGTTCTTACCGATGTCGGATTTCTGCCTGAGAAGTCAGGAGATTTTCCGACATGCTTTCGTGATGATTTTTCTGGTTCTGCAGCCATTTCGGAAAGTCAGCTTTTTCCATAACCGATACCAGTGTACAGTCCTTTAAGCCAAGCTGTGTCGTGTAGTAGGAATCACAGAAAAAGCCGCTGTCATCTGTCAGAACATAAGTACAAAGTGTATCCAGAATCTGTTTAAACTCCAGATTGTCATAATCCCGGATACGTCTTTGAGGAAGTTCCCTGTCATATATTTGACTGAAACATATCACGCAGTCACGATAGAGGGGCAGGGCATTTTGTTTTACATACTCCCGAAGCATATAATTAAGCGGTTCATGGAGAAATGCAGTGTTTGTGTGGACTCTTCGTTTCGGAAGCAGTCCGGGAAGCGTAATGGTGAGAATCCCCTGCTGTTCTGCAATCCGCATTCCCTGTGCATCTGCCGCTTTGGGAAGATAAGCTGCTTGATTTGGGGAGAGAGCCGGACAGACAAGGTTACGCATCTGGCAGGCAATCCGCTCCGCCCGAAGAGCAGCACTGACGCTCAGTTCCTCAAAATTTTTATCATAATTCTGGATATCAGTGACCTTCAGAGCGTAAACGGTATTCGTCAGTTTTTGCAGCTCCCCTTCCAGTTTTTCAAGCCGCTGGTAAATGGTTGGTGTATTTTGCGTCATAATAACCTACTTTCTCATGTAGTAACTGACAGCACCGGATTCATTTACAAGGCAGTAAGCGGCTACATCATCAATGGTGATTTTGGCAGCCTGGCTTTCGGATTCTAAGACAATCAGGCGTTTGGAACCATGTGATGGGATACTTTCCATCACATGATTGATCAGAGCCTCCTGTTCTTCACCGATATAGATGATTTCGTATTGTTCATCTTGCGAAAAGAAATTGAGCTTGATTGGAAATTCGCCACTGGTGTGGTATACAACACCTTTCTTAAAATCCAGCAGTACCCAGAAGCATGTAATTATAGCATAGTCAGGATTCTCAGCAGACTGCTGGCTGTCACAAAGAAGGTCATGCTCTTTATCGTAAATGATGCGCCCTTGTTTGATGAGGCTGGTAATCAATGACTTGATAGACTGCTCATGTCGGGAGAAAAGTTGTAAAACCTGGTCATACCTCAGAGTATGGTAAGTGGTAATGAACCGTAAGAGCTTGGCTCCCTCTCCTTGATAGATTTCGTTCCTTGTTTTCATGATTGACTCCCTTCTATATATAATAGGAAACTTTATACATATGGCTGTACGTACAGGATACGTTTGGTATTGTAAGTATAGTGTACGTACAAAGTACATAGAACCTGCTGTCAGCGATTGAATTTACAGGTACAAAAAAAGCACCATCTATGGGTGCTGGAAATAAGGAAAACTATAAGCAATACCTATTGTAGCATGGGTAATTTTACGCTTCAATCGCAGAAGCAGGTCATTTCTGTGCCATTTTCACTGGTTGGCATAAAAAAAGCAGGAAACCATTTTGATTCCCTGCATGGTGTATTGTTGTGCTTTTGTGTAGTTCTAATGATTACTTGTCTTTATAAAATGCTTCGAAAGCTTGTGCGAAGAATTCGGCTGTACCATTGCCGTATTTTTCATCTATCATAGGTTTGATTTTTTCATTACGGTAATATTGAGCCTGTGCAACCATCAGACCGTGTTCTTTCTTTATCTGTGAAAGTTGTTTCATAAGAAAACCGTATTCGGAAACAAGTTCTCTTACTTCAGAAGAATCTGGTGAACATACTTTTTTAGCTGCTAATTTGTATAAAAGATTGTCAAATTGTTGGTTGTAACTTTCTGCAGCCTCTTTGCTAATAGGATTGTTGGCAACAGACAGGAATTGCTCTTTTCCTCCATACCACTCAACAACTTTAGCATAGCCTTTCTGCATTTCTTCTGATGAAACTGTCTTAATATAATGCTTTTTCCATTCTTCAATGCTTCCAAACTCTTTTACAGCAAGTTCTTTCATATTGTCAGGCATATGTTCAAACATAGTTTGGAACATTTCTTCAACTTCCGTTTTACTAAAAATCGCAAAATCCATTTTATTCTCTCCTTTCAGGATATCATCAATGCTGGCAATCAGATGTTCCATACGTTCTTTCTTTGCTACCAACATTTTTCTCTGCATTTGCAAGATCTGGTTCCTTTCAAGAGCAGGATTCTCCAGAACAGCTTTGATTTCTTTCAAAGGAATGTCAAACTCACGGAAAAACAGAATCTGCTGTAATATTTCCAATGCCCTATCGTCATAAAGCCGGTATCCCGCGTAGGCACCTTTGGGTGTCTTTTTTCATTTCATCACAGGAAGGAGGCAAAGCACAATGAAAAGAAACACTGTGCCGGTACTATGCCCGGCGTAACCAAAGAACAGATTCAGGCAGCGCGGGAAGCTGACTTGTTTACTTACCTGCAATTCCATGAACCCGGCGTGCTGAAACAGGATGGACCTAATTTCCGGCATAAGGAGCATGACAGTCTGGTATATGTGACCGGGAAAAGGTACTGGTACTGGAACAGCCGCGGACGGAGTATCAATGCGCTGGACTACCTGATCCAGATTCGGGGATATGGTCTTGTGGATGCGGTTCATGCTCTGGTAGGTGGCGAAATCCCACAGGAACCGGCTTACCGAAGTACGGCAGAAATACAGGTATCAAAAGAGCCGGAAAAGAAAACATTCGCTCTCCCCTGGGCCAGACGTTGCGCGACCGCTGCGGTCTTCTATTTGCAGAAACGGGGGATCAGCTCAGAAGTCATTCGCCAGTGTTTACAAGCCGGGATTTTTTACGAAGCCCGGTATCATGGAGAACCGGTTTGTGTGTTTGTTGGGAAAGATGATTCCGGGAAAGCGAAGTTTGCCTGTATGCGCAGT
>ERZ894199.805-NODE-805-length-12863-cov-30.422705_pt1 | contig 12863 bp, 17 predicted proteins | sample MGYA00380285_ERZ894199 | MGnify/ENA primary metagenome ERZ894199 (study PRJEB32331, sample SAMN06328447) | human gut metagenome | biome: human gut microbiome; feature: stool | host: Homo sapiens | collected 2012-01-17 ... | reverse complement strand
ACATTATGCGCACCAATATAAACCTTCCTTGGTTTATATTGGTGCGCATAATGTACGACTCGTTATGTTGAAAAGGCCGTTGCGAAAATCGAATCCCGCAGCGGCCTTTTTAGCATAACGTCATTGTGCGAACCAAATTTTTAATTATATTTTTGCAAGCCAGTCCATTACCTCTCCACGTAAACGTAATAATTCACCAATGTTTTCCGTCAATGATGAATATAATTGATAAAACCTTATACTATCCCATCCATACTTCGGGGTAAGAAGCAATCTTTTTCTAAGGGATTTTATGTATTGTGGATCGTATTTTTCATGTCCTGATGCGCCTTTTTTTATTATTTTTGTATATCTTTTATTATTTTTAAAGATAGAGTAATAGTCACCATCGTCTTCTATATTGAAACCTGCGTTGGTTAGATGCCTGCTTAATGCAATAAAACTCAATTGTTCATCTGTGATTTTTTTCTTCCGTGAATTACTTCGGAAAAATGCCTTGATTGTTTTTATTTCATCAATTCTATTTTCACATATCTCATGTGCCGCAACACCTCTTGTAAATTCAAAGAGTTGCAGGTCATCACACTTATCCAGCCAATATCCAGCTCGGTCTAAAAAGCACATGGTTAGTAGAAGTGCTGTTCTTTTATTACCATTATGGAAACAGTGGTTGGATATGACACCATGAAATAGAGCTGCGGCTTTATCTAAATCATCTGGATAGACATCCTTTCTGTTCATGGTCATAAAAGGTCTTGCTATGGCAGACTCTAAAAGCTCTATGTTTTTTATTCCCGGAGGAGAGATAGGATCATCAGAGTTTTGATAGTAATTTGTTAAATATTCATGGACCGATGTTGCTTCTTCTATAGTGATCATTATATTCTTCCATTACTCTATTTGTTAATAATAGTTAACATTTCGAATGTCGATACTAGTTTTCTTTTCGTTAACGTCCTTGCTGCTTATAATTTGCACAGAAAAGAACGTGCAGTGTAGGTAATACTGCACGTTTGTACCATTCGTGGTACTTAATCCTTTTGTTTGGCAGACATGAGATCTTCTGCTGCATCTTTAGAGTAGTTATCAATCAGATAACCTAAAATCTCTGTCCATGTAATTGTTTTTCCTAGTTTTACACTGGCATTTATAGCCAGTCGTTCTAGTTTCATTTTTCTTTCTTCCGTCACGTTATAAGTCGTGCGCTTTGCCATTTTTTACGCTCGTTCAATGCAATATTTGAAGTGAGTATACATGCTCATGAACTCATATCATCCAAGCCTCTTGAACTCACTAGCTCACTGGTGTAATGTTTAAACACTAATGAACTACTGAACTCATGTGTTAGTAAGTCGTCATTTTTGCAATTTTGAGGATTTATTCGTGATCGATTGGCTTACCGGGATTTTCCCTTGCACACACAAACCGCTTCCGGCGGGGAGTGTTGTCAGCGTTGATGCTGACGGTGCAATTGAGTGGGAAACCGTTAAGCGACTGACTGTTCGCGGCTCGCATGAAGCAACGATGAAAGTACGATCGATAGGATCTAATGGCGAAGGTAAAGCGACACATTTGTACATTGATGGTAATCCTTCCAAGTTTCTGCAGGGGCATTCTGTTGTTGGGTCGGATGATATACAAGGGCTCATGTTGACGGTCTATGCCAGGATTTTATCCTTATTGAATATTCCTCATGATTTAGCGTCTTATAAAGCCGTTATGGCAGGTCAGTATAAAATTTCACGTATTGACATTAATTACATGTATTCATTATCTACGCTGGAAAATGTCAGATCATGGCTTTATGCCGCCGAATTTAAAGCTAAAACACGCCATGGTCGCGCATGTGGGAAAGGCGGTACAGTTTATTTAGGTAAAAACTCCCGTCGATGGAGTCTGAAATTTTATTCAAAATATGATGAACACGTTTCTGGTAAAAAAGGGCACCAGATAGCCGAAGAGTTTGTACGAGCCGGGTTACTGGACTGGACGAAAGATAAATTACGTATTGAATTAACATTAAGAACAACTGAGCTTATTGATTTAAATTTAACGCTTGGCGCTAACTGGAATATGAAAACACCACGTCAATTATTCTCTGAATATGTAGGGAGAATAGAAATGAATCAGAATGCTATTTTAAGTGATGAAAAAATAACGAAACTGCCAAGAAAAATACAGTCAACTTATTTACTTTGGAAACAAGGGGCTAACATGAAAGAAATGTTACCTCATAACACTTTTTATCGCCATAGAAGAGAATTGCTTTCGTTCGGTATCGATATTAATTTCTATTGTGATTCACCAGACTCTAATAACGTTGTTCCGCTAATAAGAACGCTGGAAGCCAAGCCAGCGGAAATCCCCTTATGGATTTATGAGAAAGGTTTTATTTTCGATTACAACCGTATTTCGCACGCCAGTAGCTGGCATTAAAGGAAAGTAATATGTCTAATTATGGTCTTTTCGTTAAGGGTAAAATGTTGGGAGCCCGCCAACGTAATAAAGTTAATGGTCAGGGCTATTATAATGAAATTGGTATTGGCCTTGAAATACCTGATGGTTTTGGTGGTACAAAGCAGGATCAAATTATTATTCGAGTTTCTCAGGCTCTCGTTAACGCAGGTCTAATGAACCAGGCGAATGCTTTCATTGGGAAATTAGTTCAAATTCCTGTCTATGTCCGTGCGTGGTCAATGGAGGGTAGGGAAGGTGTAACTTATAATGTTGCTTCCGATGGTGGCATCGCAGAGATCAAAGGTTAAATATGGACGATGTTATTCAAATTTTGATAGCGTCTGGCATCGTTATTTCTTTTGGCCTCGGCGCGATTACTGCGGGGGTCTTTCGTTAATGTATATCGTTTATTTCTTCGGGGCTTATACCTTTGGTTTTGCCCTTTTCTATGCGGTCGGTTCATTTAAATCATTTTCTGACCGATTAATGTAACCTTAATGGAGTTATTCCTATGAAAATTCTGTCTACTGTTAAATATAAAATTGCTCTGGCTTCAACTGCGCTTTTTATTTCTGCAAGTTCTTTTGCGGCTGAAGGCGCTACAGGTGGTACTGATTATGCAGGTCAGGCAATGGATGCTTTGTTGACTCAGGCAAATGATCTCATTGGTAAAGTATGGCCTGTTGTTGTTGCTGTGGTTGGCGCTGGGCTTGCCATTCGTATTTTCAAAAAATTCTCTTCAAAAGCGGTTTGAATTTCACTCAGGGGCACTCGTTGCCCCTTTATTAAAGCGGGTTACTATGAGAAGGAAAATATTAATTCTTTCCGCTGTCCTCATTTCTCCTTTTTCACATGCTGAGTCATGGGAAAGCATTACTAAATCCACTTATCAAAGTTCTGCCTATGCTGAAAGTAAGCAAATAACCAATCAGGATGGCTCTAAGATAACGGTTTACTATATTGATGCTGCTATGCAGGCCTCCGCTTGTCAGGGTGCTAAATCCAGTGCTCAGAGTGTATTTACTCGGATTAAACCAACTTATGAGGGTATCTGGCCTGATTCTGAATTCCGTCTTGTTTTTACTGGCGATTGTACTTACAGCGATTCACCAGGGCAGAAGGATAAATATTGGTCTTTAACGGCTTATATTGTTGGTAATATTCAGCGTTCTGTTCCTGATGAAAAACCTACTGACCCGACACCAGAAGAAATTTGTGAAGCGAAGCCGCCAGAAGAAGGTGTATTTAATAATGTTGATTCATATGATGGTGGTCGCTATATCTACTATAACGGCTGTGAATATGAGGCTACTGGTGTCATTGTTTGTCAGGGTGATGGTACTGTTTGCGCTGCAACATGGAAGCCTACAGGTGCTGTAGCTGACCCCTCTGATAAACCCTCAACCCCCCAAAATGGTGGTGGTGAGTCTGGCGGTGGTGAGTCCGGTGGTGGTGAGTCCGGTGGTGAGTCCGGTGGTGAGTCCGGTGGCGGTAGTTCTGGCGGTAGTTCTGGCGGTGGCTCTAGTGGTTCCAGTCTTTCTAAAGGTGATATTCAGTCTGCGATCGAAGGTGCTTCACCCAAAATAGCCAGCGATATTCATGATAAATTAACGGAGAAAGACACTTCATCAGATGATAAAAAAAATGCCGATGAACAAACCAGGAATAATATAAATCGTCTTGACGATTCCATTAACAATCTTACGCGGGGGGCTGGCCGTTTTGCTGACCCTTCAGGTGGTGATTCTCGTTATGGAAAGGGCGACTCTGAATTAGATGGCGCTTCTACTTTAGCTGATTCTGAATTGGGAATTGAAAAGGATTCTCACGGTGCTTTATGGGAAGCATTTTTAAATAAAGGTGCTATGCTGCCTAATTTACCCAATGGTAACGGCTGCTCTGATTTTATTATTTTTCCCGGAGAGGTTTATCAGATTGATATTGGTTGCGATAAATTACTGACTATTAAAGATGTTCTTTCATGGGTTTTTTATTGCCTTACGTTCTGGTATGTCTTTACTTCTTTAACTTCATTGCTTCGCAAAGGGGGTGAGTGATGCCTTTATTATTAGGTATTCCTGCATTGTTGCGTTTTCTTATTGGTCTTGTTCCTTTGTTTATTGGCTATGTGGCGAGTTTTTTAGCTCGACTTGCTACCAGAACAGGATTAATCGCCTTTGCATTGGTAGCATTAATTACAACAACTGTTACGCTTTTAATGCAGTACCTTGCTGAGGTCATGTATAACGGTTTACCTGCTGATTTCTCCCATTTAATGGCGTCTGTATTGCCTGACCATTTTCAGGCGTGTGTTAACGTTATTATGGTTACTCGTATCAGTGTTTTTGTTTTCGATTTAAAACAAAAATTTCTTGATTATGCAAACAGGGTGATTTAAATGGCGGTTTATGTAGTAACAGGCAAATTAGGCTCAGGCAAGACACTTGTTAGTGTTTCCAGAATACAGGAAAGACTTGCTAAGGGTTGTCCTGTTGCCACTAATCTTGATCTTAAATTGCATAATATGCCTATGGTTGGGCGTTATGCGAAAAAAACGCGCGTTATTCGCATTCCTGACAAGCCTTCATTAAATGATTTACTTGCTATTGGTATTGGGAATACATCTTACGATGAATCCCGTAATGGCCTCCTTGTACTTGATGAATGTGGTACTTGGTTTAATTCCCGCTCATGGGGTGATAAAGACAGACAACCTGTTATTGACTGGTTTTTACATGCCAGAAAATTAGGCTGGGATATTATATTTTTGATTCAGGATATTTCGATAATGGATAAGCAAGCTCGTCTGGCGCTTGCTGAGCATGTTGTTTATTGTCGCTGTTCAGATAAATTAAACATTCCTTTTGTTGGCTCCATTATGAATTTGGTTTCAGGGGCGAGATTTTCTTTACCAAAGGTACACTTTGGCATTGTCAAATATGGTGATAATGTTAATTCAATCACTGTTGATAAATGGATATATACAGGAAAATCTCTTTATTCTGCTTACAATACCAAACAAGCGTTCACAGATAATTATCCTCATGGCGCATTTTCGCTTTTGCCACCATTTATCACGCACGGTCAATTTTCTGTTCACAGAGGATTTAATTATTATATGCGCCTCACTAAAATTTATTTTCGCAAATCGAACCGTCTTATATTAATGCTTTCTTTTTTGGCGCTGGGGCTTGCGTTTGGTTTCTGGCTCCAGTCTGGAAAGAATGTTGATGAAATCTCAGCTATTAAATCTGCTTATGCTGAACAGGCGAGGGCGGTAACGCCTGATTCGTCCAGTGACTTACCCCGACTTTCTATTAATTCTTTTTCACAACTTGGCTTTGACGTTTCCGTTACGTTTGTTGATGCAAAAGGTATGAAATATCAGTATTTTGATTTGATTAAAGATGGTTATTCCGTTGATATTAAAGATGCCTGTCGTGTTGTTATTAGAAAAGGCCGTTATTTACAGACTGTTACCTGTCAGGAGTAATATTATTATGCGCTCTGTTATTGTTGCTTTTTTATTTGCCTATTCATTCTGCGTTTCTGCTGAAACTGTTAATTTAAATAATTCATCTGTTCGCTCATTTGTTCAGTGGTATTCTTCAAAAACTGGCAAGCCTGTTATTGTTAATCCTGATATTAAAGGAAACGTAACCGTATTTAATGCTGATGTTAATCCAACAAATATTGATGATTTCTTTAAGTCTGTTCTGAATGCTAACGGTTTTGTCATGCTTTCTGGCAATCCTGCGGTAGTCTCTTTGCCGTCTAAATTACCTTCACAGATGGTTTCGGATTCCGATGATTCTGATAACCAGTCTTATGATACTTTTCCTTCTGAGCCATCTTACCAGCCAGTACCTGTGGCGCTTACGGTCAGAAATTTTAAGCTGACAAAAGTTAGATCGTCCGATGTTCAGCAACTGATTAAAATTTATCTTGATTCTAATGGTGGTGGTAATGTCGTGGATTATCCAGGCAATAACTCGCTGATTGTTTCTGCGCCTGACGAGCTGCTGCCGGTTCTGTCCGATTTTATCAATTCTGTGGATGTTGCCCGCGATCAGGTTCTCATTCAGTCGCTGATGTTTGAAACCAGCTTGTCTGATGGCGTTGATTTATCGTTTGCGGCAGGTTCTGCATCCGGTCATAAGGTTGCGGGGGGCTTTAATACTTCTGCACTGGGTAGCGCTCTTTCTACGGCGGGCGGTTCTTTTGGTATTTTTGATGGTAACGTGTTGGCGCTGTCTCTGCGTGCTGTCCAGAGTAATTCACGCTCTAAGGTGATTTCAACGCCGCGTATTCTTACTCAGTCTGGTCAGACTGGTTACATTTCCGTAGGTAAGAATGTGCCGTTTATCACCGGAAAGGTAACGGGCGAATCTGCCGGGGTAAATAATCCGTTTCAGACTATCGAGCGTCATGATGTTGGCGTTTCTCTCAAGGTAACGCCTGTTGTCATGGGTAACGGGCAACTAGTTCTGACTATCGACACTCGCGCTGATTCAATCAGCAATGATGATCAGGCATCCGATATTATTACTAATCAGCGCCAGATTCAGACGACAGTCCAGATTAAGGATGGTCAGACGTTGTTATTGGGGGGGCTTATCGATTCATCGTTCAGCAATGCCGAGCGTTCAGTTCCAGTTATAAGTAAAATTCCTCTTATAGGCTGGATTTTCAGTAGCAAGGCAGACAGCAATGAACAGCGTATTATGTATATTTTGCTTACAGCACATATCATTCGTCCACTTTGATGGATAGCGGGTAGGTGCGTGAGCCCTGCTCGCTATCCATCAAATGGACATTATTGATTGGGGTAACTAATGGATTCTTATGGGATTTTATCTGCTCTGGCAGAACGAACGATTACAGCGGAAGAAGCAAAAACAATGACACTTGCAGCCAGAAGTTCTTCGGCTCAGGTAAATGAAGCATCACTTGCTCTGTTACTGATTGATAATACTCTGGATGCGATCAAAGCAGCTGCCAGTGAAGGGAAAGGATACACTTTACTTCCTTCTTATGAGATTTCTGTAAAAGCCATTGATTTAGCAGAAGAATTTTTAAGGAAACAATGCGGCTATGTTATTGATAACCAGAATGGCGTAAGGACGGTCTATTGGTTTATATGATAACCCCGGACAATGACAAAACTTGCTTTTGTTAGTGTCAGGGGTTGGCCAAGCCGAACAATTCTGTTTTTTTAGCGTTATTGCTGATTCGGCGCGGCAGCATTACGAGGAGATAAAATGCAATTTTTCACATCCAGCGATACTGTAATGTTATGTGCGAAGACCTGCGATCGCTGTGGTCGCCATGCGAAGACGGTGGTAGATGACATTGAGTTCAATGAGTTTCTGTCTGTTAATCACTTAGCTGGATACGGTTCAATTTTTGGTGACAGTAATCGCTTAAAACTGGATTTATGCCAACATTGCCTGAAAGACGTCCTGGGCCAGTGGATTACGGTCTGTGACCAATGACGGCACCGGTAACGCCAGTTCCCGCCATCCTTACCATTGGTGCGCATAATGTATATTATGTTAAATCATGTTGATTGTTAACTTACTTCATGAACTTAGATGGCTCGCATAAAATCATAGGGTTAAGCCCCCTCTTAATCTTTAGTTTGCTGGCGTTATGTTTAAGAGCTATTTTCTTCATATCCACGAACCTCTCTGAGGATGTCTCAGATGTATGTACTTGACCAGTTGAGCGTTGCTCCTAACCGGCGACTTTGGACATTGGTTGACACCACTACTAACTTACCGCTTCTGTTTCCACTTCTCTTTCTCATTGATCGCTTAGCTTCACGTTCCGAATCCACGCAGTCATCTACGCTACAAGCTCTAAAGTTTTTTTATGAGTACTGGTATCAAAAACATGATGTCACTTTCTGTTTGAGCTTCCAATTGTCTGGATACAATCCTTCGATTGCGGTTAGTGAGCTTGAAGCATTTCTTCATTATCTTGAATCAGGAAAGCTTATGTTGCCTACACTCGGATATGCAGTAATTAGCAAGCACAATACTAATATAAATCATGTACATGCAGTCTGCCGTTTTATAAACTATCTGATCAATACTTACGTTTCTCCTCGTTATATGGATGGCACCCCAAAAGAGCTTTCTCGTTATGCTTTACAATTATCCAAGCGTTTGTCGACCTATCGTTCTGATTTTCGACCCAGCAAGCAAAAGCATTCACACAAACATTTTAATAGCCTTACAGCAGACATGGTCAGGAGATTTTATGAGATTATTAGACCAGAATCGTCTTTCAAGCCAAATCCTCTTAATCCCTTCCCTGCTGGAGAAGTTCAATTCAGAAATTATTTAATCTGTCGTCTTCTTTTGAATTATGGTTTGCGAGTAAGTGAATTGCTCCTGTTAGAAAAACACTCAATTAAACCTAACATCCAAGGCGGACAATTCAGTATCATAGTGACGTCTGTAGATGATGATGTCAGAGATCCAAGAAAACGATTGCCATCATTAAAAAACTCATGGGCGCATCGAGTTTTAGCGTTAGACATAAATGATTACAACCACTTGAAAATATACATTGATAAAATAAGTAAAAATACCTCTCATAACTTCATATTCACATCAACAAAAAGTAACTTGCCTCCTCTATCATATCACTCTATATATGATATTTTCTCAAAAATTGATTGTGTATTTAAAAAAGAGTACCCGCAATTCAGTGATAAAAAAAATATTGATTCTGTAGTTAGCATAACACCACACGTAACTCGCCATACATGGGCTTATTTGATCTTAAAGAGAATTTATGCTGCTAAATATCAGTCTGTTATGAGAAATTGCAAGCTTGCCGGAGTTGATTTCGCTATTGCAGGTCTGATGAGTGAAGCTAAAGATGAGCTTCGTCTTTTAGGTGGATGGAGTCATAATAGCCGCATGCCAGAATTTTATGCCCGGCGTTTTCTTTCTGAGCGAGCTAATTTTTCCAATGTCACACGAATTGCCGCTGACTCCTCAGAGGATGAATTTTTTTCATTGATACATCAAGCGTTTGGGGAGGTTATCAAATGAATAAAATCCCAGCAATAGAAAGCGAAGATAAGCATGTCTTTTTTTCACGTGAACAAATGATACAAATAAAAAGTCTCTACATCCCTTCAAAAATCCACTTAAGGTCAGCTGATGTTTTTGATGACAAGAATATATTTGCAGAGACTAATGATTGGGTGTTCCATTACTCAGGTAGCCAGTCACACATTAATTTCAAAACGGATGATTACACGACTAAACTAATTAAGTATATATTATACCGTTATGCATCATCAAAATCTCCTGGGACTATTTATCGTGTGCATCGCGCATGGCTAGACGCAATTGAATATGTTTCGAAGCAAGGAATATTTAACTTTAAATTGTTAAGCTCTTTCCTTGAAAAAGAAAGCTTATTGCCGACTTATTTTTTCTGTATTGTTTTTGGTCTGAAAATTCTTTGTGTAGATGAATTTCCGGGTTTTACTTTAGATGACTACGAAGACCTTGAATTGATCCCTCGCCCTAATTCAAATGATTGGAATGTATATCAAAACATAGATAATATCCTTGACCCATTTGAAAAGAACATGATCAGCAAAGGTCTTTTTGAAATGGCTGCCGCTATCTCACGAGGCAGAAAATACAATCTGGTGGACCTTCGCAATGCCACTGTTCTGGGGCTAAGTTATGTCACAATGACGGCCGCCCTACTCAGCTCCGAACGCATATCCCTCGACACAACATTAATACTTTTCTCGCAATTGCAGAGATCTCAGACCACTTACAAGCGATGTTGATGGGGCGTGTTGATATTACTCAAAATCAGCATTATCAGCACCTGGCTCTCAAGGAACGGCGAAAAGCAGCTTCTCTAACCCCTTTAGTTCCAACCGTACCGGAGCAGTCAGCATTTACTGCTGTTGACGTTGATTCACCTCTCGATATGGTAAAGCAAAGCGGTTTAATGACGTTTAATAGTACCCAAACTCTGGAAACCAACATAAAGGCAAACCTGCATACCTTTGATGATCGTAAAGATGTTGCTGGTTTCATTGAAGCGTCGTCAGGGGATGGATTATTCGAAGACATAGCCGCTGCGTTCGAGGAAATCAGTAAAAACGAAGGGCCATTACAAGCGTCTGAAATGGTACAAAGGCATGCGGTATTGCATCCATTAAAACTGGGCTCCTGCATGAGAGACGTTAACTTGTGGGGATGCCCTTATCGAATGAAGTGCCAAGCATTGAAACCCTGTGAGCATTTCACGTTGACAGGTCGTATTGATGAATACTCAACTATTGCAGTAAAAGGTCGGGCATTAAACGAGGCTTCGCTCGCTTTTGAACAGTATATCGCGGCCCTTCCAGACAACCAGTTAATACAAGGCAATATCGAAGAAAATCTAACTCACCTGGATGCCTTAAGCGAGCAATTACGCAGGCGCTCAAACTTGTTACAAGTTCTCTCTGCTCAAGAGATTCTGTCTGGAGAGATAAAAGTGGAAGGTGAAATTCGTACTTTAGCTCAATTATTTGCCCTTGAGCACCATAAAAACAAAGAGGAAGAAAACTAATGCGTGGTAAAGAATTGGATACTCAGATAGAGCATGAACTCCAGTTAATGTTGATTGAAGGGTTTGATAAATCGCCTATTTCAGCTAAAAACTTACATGCCAGACTTAAATCAAAAGGAATCATTAATGGTGGCTTAAGTACATTAAGTAACATTGAACGAAGGCGTCTTATTGCAGCCTATGTCGATCAACAACTATCGCCTCTGAATCTTCGTCCCAAAGAAAAACAGCAGTATGTGAACCGTAAGACTCGGCAGGCCTTGCTTGGTCGTAATCAGCAGTTACAGGAAGAGAATAAAGAGCTTCGCGAACAACTAGCTCAGAATACCTTGTCATTGATTGAAATTGTCAAAGCGGTAAAAGTCAATACGGTTATACCGGTAGAAAGCCTTCTTGCTCCGCATTTGATCATGGAATTACACAAAAGGAATAAAGATCAATGATAGATATAGCGGTATATTCGCACTACGAACTCATGAATAAACATCTTGCTCTATTCGAAAGATTAGCATTGCAACTTTCAACGCCCACTCATTAGAGTCCATTTTATCAGAGGGCGTCTACTACTGTAATGCCCTGCTTGGTTTATTGCACTGCACTTTTGTTACCTTCAAAAAGTTTAGCAGGCGTTTGTACAACATCATTTTTTGTCAGCAGTGTTGTCACCTGAAGACGTTTTGAGTGCTTCGATAAGTTTACTTCGCTCTTCCTCTGTCATTCGGGATATGAGTAATGTAAGTTCTGCTGTCGTCTGATCATCACAAAAAAAGTAGTTCAACGGCACGTTTAACTCTGCCGCCATCCGTCGAAGCGTATCAATGTCGGGGACATGGCGCCCTTTCTCATAGTGATTCATACGACTACTAGCCGATGCGGGATCAAAGCCAATAAGTAGCCCCAGAGAGCGCTGTGATAGTCCCGCCCTGCATCTCGCTTCTTTAAGTCGTTCTGGTATCGGGTTTTTTTTTGACACTGAATCATCTTCATCGGCCTCGACAGCCTTTTTTAGTGATATGAATAGTAGAGTAACCAACCCTGAGTCGTACATATTTTCTGCAATCATCTATATTGGCAAAGATAACTTCACCAGTAACGAAGTAGCGAAAATTCTTATCGAGCGATTTTCACTTCCGAAAAATTATTTAAAGGCAAAAGCTTTTGCTTATAACCAAATTCAAGGTCTGGTTAGAAAGGGATTGTTAAATAAAGTAAGAAAATTAGGTGCGTATCAATATTTATACTCAGCTACATCTGAATTCAATGTCGTAAAGGAAAACGTAGAGTTAATTGAGGCACCCAAAAAAAGCCCCTGTCAATTTATTTCAAGTGCTACCAGTCATGAACATAGCAATGTAAACATTCAAATAAGAACTCTTATTGAAAAATACAGCAGCGAGTTGGAAAAAGTATCAGGAGCAAAGGAGATTTATGAAGAATTGATAATTACCGTGCCGAGCAGGGAAAATGAATTCAGGAAACTTTCTCTCGAACAAGAGAAAAAGCAAATTAAGATAAATGAAAAAATAAACACATTGATTGGGATTTTTAATAAAACCATTGCAATAAAGCAATGACTTTTAAAAAACATTTAAAGTTAAATAAGTTCATGAAAGAGAGAGGGCGAAGCAGAGTCCGCCCTCTCCCTTCATACCCTGATCAGCCTCATTACAATGAGGTTAACAGCGTACACCACTATATGCTAGTCCTTAATAAATATAATCCCAGCCAGAGCGAGATGCAAGTTTTGAGCGTCGGTAATGACTCCAACTTATTGATAGTGTTTTATGTTCAGATAATGCCCGATG
>ERZ894199.803-NODE-803-length-12870-cov-8.438080_pt1 | contig 12870 bp, 13 predicted proteins | sample MGYA00380285_ERZ894199 | MGnify/ENA primary metagenome ERZ894199 (study PRJEB32331, sample SAMN06328447) | human gut metagenome | biome: human gut microbiome; feature: stool | host: Homo sapiens | collected 2012-01-17 ... | reverse complement strand
CTGCAGCGGCAGCACTTTTTGATGCTTCAGTGGCCTTTGTTGATGCCGTTCCTGCGCTGGAAGTCGCTGACTGAGCCGACGACGCGGCCTGTCCGGCTGACGTGCTGGCTGCGCGTGCTGAGCCTGCAGCATCAGTCGCATGGGTTGCCGCCTCACGGGCTGATGTGCTGGCATCACTGGCTGACTTCTTCGCGGCTGCCGTGTTCTGTGCCACCACGGACGCGTTACGCGCCACCTCTTCCACCATCAGCTCAAAACGGCGCAGTGCCTCCGGACGGGCATCATCCTCCGTCATGGCACCGAGAAAATCATTCAGCGTACCGGGTCGGGAATCTTCATACACTGTGATGGTCCCGGCATGTGACGGCGGGAATCCTTCCACCAACAGAATAACGCTGTACTGACCGTACTCAACGTCCATACTGTAACGCCCGGCTTCATCCGGATTTTCAGATGCCAGCGTGTTCACCACCACCGTGGTACTGTTACGTTTTGCTTTCAGCTGGATTGTGCAGTTCTGTACCGGTTTTCCTGTGCCGTCTTTCAGTACACCTGAAATTTTTACTGCCATATTCACCCCACAAAAAAGCCCGCCTGAACCGGCGGGCTGTCATAACACTGTGTTACCTGGCTAATCAGAATTTATAACCAACACCCACGATGAACCCGTCAGTGCGCCAGTCACCACTGCCGGAGCCTTCATAAGCGACATCAATGGCCACGGATTCGGTCGGGTTAAACTGCACGCCAGCTCCCCACGCCAGAGACGTGTTGCTGTGGCGACCGTCATCACTTCCGGTCAGCACATCGTGCTTTTTCCCCTTGTTGTCAGTTACGCGGAGATAATCCCCGGAGAAAGTCGACACACGGCTGTAAGCCACACCCGCCATCGCATACGCGCTGAACCATTCATTCACGCGCACAGACGGCCCCGCCATTACGCTGAACCAGCGGTTACGAACGGAATCTTCATGCCAGCGGGTATCGCTGTAACGGGTAATCTGGCGATTCTTGTCTCCTGCATAGCTGAACGACGTCACCATCCCCAGTGTGTCCGTAAACTCATAACGGTATTTCACGTTAATCCCGTTCAGATCATCACTGCCGGGAACGTTCGTCCGGGCATGAAGATACCCCGCGCTCAGCGTGGACTGATGTTCAGACGCCCATGCAGGCGCACCGGATACGGCCAGACAAATGGCTGCGGACAAAATGGCGGCATAAAGTTTACGCATAATTACCTCTCGCTTTTCTGCAATAAAAAAGGCGTCATTTCTGACGCCCGTTCTGGGTTATAAAATTCAGCTGATACTGATACCTGCTGTGGATTTTTTCATCACCACAACCAGCAGATCGCTGATACTGGTTGTTGGTGTCCAGTTATTCGCTCCTGATGAAGATACGGTGAATGTCAGTGTCAGCGTCCCCTGTCCGGCAGGCATATCTATAACTGAGGAAAATACGCCCTGAGCATCCGTCGTGGACTGATTAAAAATCTCCTGACCATTGCGGGTCACTCTTAACCGGCAGGTTGAATACCAGTATGACTGTTGGTTATTACTGTTGAAATTCTCATGCTTACCACCGCGGAATAACACTGGCGGTATCATGACCTGCCGGTCAAATTTCTGATCATCACTGATTCTTACCGTGATGGTGCCACTGGCATAACTGTTCGTGCGGGGGAAAGACTTGCTGACCGTTTTGACAATATCGCCTTCAATCTGATTGGCTGACAGTTTCCCCTTAATCTGACAGTTTTCATTAATCGTGACATTGTTGAGCGTCCCTGAATTTGCATTCACATTACCGCTGATATCCGCATTTTTAGCGGTCAGCTTTCCGTCTGGTGTCAGGGAAAATGCCGGCGGATTTCCACCGCTGGTAATGGTGGGAGCCGTCAGGCGTTTCAGGAACACGTCATTCATGAATATCTGGTTGCCCTGCGCCACAAACATCGGCGTTTCATTCCCGTTTGCCGGGTCAATAAACGCGATACGGTTAGCGGCAACCAGAAACTGGCTCAGCTTGCCTTCCTCCGTGTCCTCCATGCTGAGGCCAATACCCGCGACATAATGTTTGCCGTCTTTGGTCTGCTCAATTTTGACGCCCCACATCGCATTCCATTTATCGTTAGCGTCCTTCCACTCTTTCGAAAACTCATCCAGTCTGCTGGCGTTATCCTCCGTCAGATCAACTTTTTCCAGCAGCTCTTTACCGAGATGGGATTCGGTTATCTTGCCTTTGAAAAAATCCAGGTAACCTTCCGCATCATCGCTCGCCCGACCGACGGCCTCCACGAATGCCGATTTGCCAACGGTGTTCACACTGCGGATATAAAAGTAATAATCATGGCCCGGTTTGATATTGATACTGGCGGCTATCCAGTACAGCCCCGCGCCAAGGTAGCGGGCTGTGGTTTCAACCTGCCTGATATCGGTAATCCGCGTTTCCGAGAACCAGAACTCAAACTGTACCGTCGGATCATAAACCGCAAGATGCGGCGTGGCAGTTATCTGAAAATAGCCCGGCGTCAGCTCAATCCGCGACGGTGCTACCGGTGCGGCAATCCTGAACGATACCGACGCCGGATCGCCCTGCTGTCCCCACGCATTTACCGCCCGGACTGTCAGCCTGTAGTTCCCCAGCGCCAGTTGCCTGAAGCGGTATGTGGTTTCCGCCGTCCGGGCCGTGCTGACCAGCCGCTCACTGCCGTCATCCGCTGCCACGGTCAGGCGAAGCAGGAAGCTCACGCCCTTCACCACCTTCGGCGTGTCCCATCGCGCCAGCACCTGATATTCCCCGCTGTCTGCAGTGACTTCGGCGGTCAGATGCTGCACTGCTGGCGGCGTGACACCATTCACCGTGCCGCTCTGGTCGCCGTCAAAGTGCGCCCCGTTATCCACGATGGCCTCTTTTTCCGGTACATGCTGCACGGCGGTGATGGCATACGTGCCGTCATCGTTCTCACGGATACTCACGCAGCGGAACAGGCGCTGGCGCAGCGTCGGCAGCTTCAACCCCCACACGCTGTATCCGGCAACGCCGTCAGGAACACGGCTCACTTTTACCTTCACGCCGTCGGTGACGGACTGGACCTCCACGCTGACCGGATTGCCACTTCCGTCAACCAGGCTTATCAGCGTGGTACCGGAGGATGGCAGCGTGATTTCACGGTCGAGCGTCAGCGTCCGGGTCGGGCTGTTCACCGCCAGCACGCGCCCGCCGATGCTGATACCCGCATAGTCATCATCGCAGATTTCAATGACATCCCCCGGTACATGGCGAAGCCCTTCCGCACCCACGCTGAAGTCCACGGTCTGCGTTTCCAGCAGTTCCGTTTTAATCAGCCACAGCCCGGCGCGGTGCGCCTGCCCCCGGCTGGTACAGCCAAAGGCATCCATCTTCGTGACGTTACGACCGTAACGGGCAATGGCCTGCGTATCTTCAACAAGCTCTGTCGCCGTCTCCCAGCCGTTGTTCGGGTCAATCCAGTTCACCTCAACGGCATTATGGCGGTCCTTCAGGGCGCTGAAGCTGTAGCGGAACGGCGCGCCATCATCCGGCATCACCACATTACTGCGGTTATAGGTCCACACCTTATCTGATGGTCGGTCCTGCACGAACGTCAGCGTCTGCCCGTTCCATACCGGCATACAGCGCATCGCCGAGCAGAAATCACTGAGCACATCCCACGCCTTGCGCTGTGTGGTCAGGTACGCATTACAGGTGATGCGCGGCTCCGTGCCGCCAAAGCCGTCCGGCACCGACTGGTCGCAGTACTGGCCGATGACATACAGCGCCCATTTATCTACATCCGCTGCACCAAGACGTTTCCTCATGCCGTAGCGCGGATGGGTCAGCATATCCCACATACACCAGGCCATGTTGTTGCTGTATGCCGGTTTAAACGTTCCGTCCCAGATACCGCTGTATTGCCGCGTCTGCGGGTTATAATTCGACGGCACCTGCAGAATACGCCCGCGCAGATGATAATTACGGCTCACCTGCTGGCTGCCGAACTGCTCCGAGTCCACCTGCACGCCGAACAGTGCCGTGTTCGGGTAGCACTGTTTCACATCGATGATTTCGGTGTATGACGACCAGAGCGTTTTGTTCTGCAGCTGGTCTGTGGTGCTGTCCGGCGTCATTCTGCGCATCCGGATATTAAACGGGCGCGGCGGCAGGTTATCCACCACCACCGAGGCCAGATACTGCGAGGTGGTTTTGCCCTTAATGGTGATGTCTTTTTCCGTCACCCAGCCACCATTACGCTGTATCTGAACCAGCAGGCGAACTTCCGACGGATTCCGGTCCCCCTTTGAGGTGGTTTCCACCAGTGCCTGCACACCGAAGGTAAAGCGCAGTCGGTCGATGTTTGCCGACGTGATGGCGCGGGTGATCGGCGTGTCGTATTTCACTTCCGTACCCAACACCGTCTCGGAGCCGGAGGATTCAAATCCCTCCGGCGGAGTCTGCTCCTGCTCACCAGCCCGGAACACCACCGTGACACCGGCGATGTTGGTATTCTCATCACTGTCCAGCACCGGCGTACTGTTCAGCAGCACGCTTTTTAATCCATCCACCGGACCTTCAATCGGCCCTTCACTGATGGCATCAATCACACTCAGCAACTGCGTGGACTTCAGGTTGTCCTTCGCTTCGCGCGGGGTATGCCCCTTACTGCTTCCTTTACCCATTCCTCACGCTCCATAAACGACAAAACCGCCCGCAGGCGGTTTCACATAAAACATTTTGCATCAGCGACCAATCACCACAACCTGACCACCGTCCCCTTCGTCTGCCGTGCTGATCTCCTGAGAAACCACGCGTGACCCCACGCGCATTTCACCGTACAGAACCGGCAGAACATTGCCCTGGGCAACCATGTTATCCAGTGAGGAGAAATAGGTGTTCTGTTTGCCGTTATCCGTTGTCTGTGTACGGGGAGTTCTGGCTTTCGGTGCCAGCATCTGCGCCACACCACCGAGCACCATACTGGCACCGAGAGAAAACAGGATGCCGGTCATACCACCGGCCCCAATGGCTGCCCCCCATGCTGCAAGGGTGGCTCCGGCGGTAAAGAATGATCCGGCAATGGCGGCAGCCCCCAGGACAATCTGGAATACGCCACCTGACTTGGCCCCGGCGACTCTGGGAACAATATGAATCACAGCGCCATCAGGCAGAGTCTCATGTAACTGCGCCGTTAACCCGGACGTGCTGACGTCCCGCCCGGCAATCCGTACCTGATACCAGCCGTCGCTCAGTTTCTGACGAAACGCCGGGAGCTGTGTGGCCAGTGCCCGGATGGCTTCAGCCCCCGTTTTCACACGAAGGTCGATGCGGCGACCAAATCGTTGTAAATCCCCGTAAAGGCAGATGCGCGCCATGCCCGGTGACGCCAGAGGGAGTGTGTGCGTCGCTGCCATTTGTCGGTGTACCTCTCTCGTTTGCTCAGTTGTTCAGGAATATGGTGCAGCAGCTCGCCGTCGCCGCAGTAAATTGCGGCGTGATTCGGCACCGATGAACCAAAACAGCACAGCAGCACATCGCCCGGCTGTGCCGCTGACAACGGCACCTGATACAGCCCCGTCGCCTCCAGATTATCCAGATAGAGATTCTGGCCGTTACGCCACCAGTCATCCTCACGATGAAAGTCCGGCATCTCAATCCCCGCCAGATGATAAGCATCCCGGAACAGTGTGTAACAGTCCGTCACACCGTGCTCAAAGCGCCGCCCGGTGAGATGCGGCACACAGCGGAACTTATGAATCGTCCCCCGGCAGACCAGCCACCACGGCAAATCGCTCTGCACCTGCAGCCGCCTGTCAGCCTCACTCAGCCAGGGCAGACCACCGGGGTGGCTGTGGACCAGCGCCACAATCTCACCCTGCATTTCTGCCTGCAGCCAGTCTTCCGGCGACATACGGAAATACGCCTCCGGCTCACCGGAGATATTCACGCAGGGGAAATATCTTTCCCCCTCCGGCGTGCTTACCACGAAGCCGCACGACTCCGCTGGCGCACATCGCCGGGCGTGCGCCAGAATCGCTGATTCTGTCTGTGTCATGGGATTTACTGCGAAAGTTTGTTAATGGAAAGGAAGCCGCCAAAGTTGCCGACGTTATTGCGGAACTTACAACCGCTCAGGCATTTGCTGCATTTATCCTTCGTGATATCGGACGTTGGCTGGTCATATTCATCCGCGACAGCCGGACCGCTATAACCGCACTCGTCACCGCGATAGGTCCAGGTGCAGGTGTTGGCCAGCATGATACGTCCCGGAAAAACAGCGCCATCCGTTTCCGTCGGCGTGGACAGTACAAAAGAGGCACTCACCGCGCTCAGTTCGCTGCACTGCTCAATGCGCCAGCGGCTGATCACCTCCTGCTCCGGATCGGCGCCACTGTTTCCGTTGACGAAGTTCACCGCATCCAGAAAACGGGCGTAAACCTTACGCCGGACCACCGTTCCACCGACCAGACTCTGCAGATCTTCCGCCATCCCGGTGACCATACCGTACAGGTTAGAAACCGTCAGTGTGGGGCGCGTACTGGTGCCTTTGCCATTCAGTTCAAAACCACTCCCCTGAATGGGATACGGCTGATACTGTCGCCCCTGCCAGGTGACCGGCTCACCTTTTTCGTTCTGCTCATTACAGAAAAAATAACGTTCTCCACCGACCTCTGTCAGGTCGATTTCCCAGAGCACCACGCTGGCCGACTGCTCCGCACGGGTGCATTCATTCAGTGTTTCCTGCCGGATATCCTGCATCAGTTCACCACCTGTTCAAACTCTGCGCTGAACTCAACACGCAGCATACTGACCCGCGACGACCATTTTGCGCAGGTCACCTTTATCTGCCGCCACTCATAAGGCGGCGTCCACAGAAAGGCTTTCCAGCCCCCGTGCTCAGCCAGAAACGACTCCAGCGCCGTGGCCTCCCAACGGGGAACAGAAAACGTCACGCTGTACGTTTTCAGGTCGGCATTCAGCCCGGCAGGCGCTCGCTGGGAATAGCCATCACCAAAGCGCACTTTCCTGACGGAAGGGGCCGAAGCCACATCCATACCGGGTTTCACTTTCCAGCGGAAGGTCTTCATCGTCCACCTCCGGAGAACAGACCACCATCGCGCATCTGTGCCTGAATTTCATCACGGGCACCCTTGCGGGCCATGTCATACACTGCCTTCATCATCTGTGGACCTGGCAGACCATTCGTACCGTCGTTCTGAATCACCACGTGATTGTTCTGATTAAAATTAATGCCTTCAGCCCGCCGCATCTGCGCCGGACTTCCGGCACCGCCCACATAACCACCTTCCGCATAGCCCCGCATCAGGCGGTACAGGTTGCCGACACCAATTCGGCTGGTTGCCTCCTTCGTGAAGACAAATTCACCACGGTGAACAATCCCCGCTGGCTCATATTTGCCGCCGGTTCCCGTAAATCCTCCGGTTGCAAAATGGAATTTCGCCGCAGCGGCCTGAATGGCTGTACCGCCTGATGCGGATGCGCCGCCACCAACAGCCCCGCCAATGGCGCTACCGATACTCCCGACAATCCCCACCATTGCCTGCTTAAGCAGAATTTCTGTCATCATGGACAGCACGGAACGGGTGAAGCTGCGCCAGTTCTGCTCACTGCCGGTCAGCATCGCCGCCATATTCTGCGCAATACCATCAAAGGTCTGCGTGGCTGCACTTTTAACCTGCGACATACTGTCCGTGGCGCTCTCTTCCCACTCACTCCAGCCGGACCTGAGGCCTGCCATCCAGCTCCCGCGAAGCTGGTCTTCAGCCGCCCAGGTCTTTTTCTGCTCTGACATGACGTTATTCAGCGCCAGCGAATTATCGCCATACTGTTCCTTCAGGCGCTGTTCTGTGGCTTCCCGCGCTGCCTGCCGGTCAGTAAACCCCCGGTTTTTCGCCTCAATGGCTGCCCGTTTTGCCCGTTGTTGCTGTGCGAACTTATCCGCCTGCTGCGCCAGCGCGTTCAGGCGCTCCTGATACGTAACCTTGTCGCCAAGTGCAGCCAGCTGGCGTTTGTACTCCAGCGTCTCATCTTTATGCGCCAGCAGGGATTTCTCCTGTGCGGACAGCTGGCGACGTTGCGCCGCCTCCTCCAGTACCGCGAACTGACTCTCCGCCTTCCACAAATCCCGGCGCTGCTGGCTGATTTTCTCATTTGCTCCGGCATGCTTCTCCAGCGTCCGGAGTTCAGCCTGAAGCGTCAGCAGGGCAGCATGAGCACTGTCTTCCTGACGATCGCCCGCAGACACTTTCACGCCGGACTGTTTCGGCTTTTTCAGCGTCGCTTCATAATCCTTTTTCGCCGCCGCCATCAGCGTGTTGTAATCTGCCTGCAGGATTTTCCCGTCTTTCAGTGCCTTGTTCAGTTCTTCCTGACGGGCGGTATATTTCTCCAGCGGCGTCTGCAGGCGTTCGTAAGCCTTCTGCGCCTCTTCGGTATATTTCAGCCGTGATGCCTCAGACTCGGCCCAGTCCTTTGCTGCCATCTCTCTGGCCTTTTCAAGATCGGCCTGCAACGTGGCGGCTGAAAGCCCAAGTTGCGCATTCGCTCTGTCCTCCCATGCTCCCCGGAGATTGGCAAGAAATGCTGAGGTTTTACCGCGCCGGTGGCTTCGGCTCTGATACCACTGCCATTTTTTGTCCGCCTCATCAAAAGCCTTTTCTGCTTTCTCCAGCATTCCCTGGGCAGTGTCCGGGCGACCAATATCCAGCACCGAATCCCACATGGATTTGAATGCCCGTGCTGTCCTGTCTGCCCAGGTCTCCAGCGTGCCCATGTTCTCTTTCAGGCGGCGGGTCTGGTCATCAAACCCTTTCGTTGCGGCCTCGTTCGCCGCCTGCAATGCCCCGGCTTCATCTCCGGAACGCTGCAACTGAGCAACATACGCAATCTGCTCCGCCGTCACGTTATGGAACTGACGTGCCATCGCTGTCAGTCCCGACGTCGGGTCTGTGGTCAGCTTCCCGAAGGCTTCAGCGACCTTGTCCACCTCCACGCCGGATGCAGAGGAGAAACGCGCCACACTCTGGCTGATCGCCTCAAACTGCTCACCACCACGCACACCGGCATTCACCAGCGCCGTCAGTGACTCGCTGGTCTGGTTAAACGTCAGCCCTGCCGCCTGCCCGGCTCTGGACAGGGCCAGAATACGATCTGCCGTCAGTCCCGCCTGATTGCCGGAAAGGACCAGCGTTTTGTTGAAATCGGACAGGGTTGAGTTGCCCTGATACCAGGCATACGCCAGCGCACCGGTCGCCACCGCCAGCGAGGTGGCCCCCACCATCGGCAGGGTGATCGCACCGGCAAGCCCCCTGAACATGGGGATCATCCCGCCGAAGGAGTCCTTAACCTGACCACCCTGTTGCAGCAGGATCAGCCACGGACTTTGCCCGCCTGCAAGCTGCGTGGCCACGTCGGTGAACTGTGCAGGCAGCATACGCATGGCGGCTTTATACTGCCCGACGGAAATCCCCGCTTTCTGTGCAGCCAGCGCCTGTCGGCTCAGCGACTGTTCAACGACTGCCGCTGTTTTTTTCGCATCAGTTTCCGTACCGGAAAAATGACGCCTGACTCTGGCCATCTGCTCGTCAAATCTGGCCGCATCCAGACTTAAATCAACGACCAGATCGCCTACCGGTTCAGCCATACCGGACTCCTCCTGCGATCCCTTCTGATACTGTCATCAGCATTACGTCATCCTCCGTCATGTCCGCCACATCCGGGGAAGCGGGGATAACTTCATTCCCGTCCGGGCCAAAGCGGACGCCTCCGGCAAGCCCTGCCGCTTTCTGCATCAGCACATCATCTTCAGGCTCTTCGTCAGCCTCGCGCCGGTTCAGCAGACTGAAATCCAGCGGATGCATATCCGGCTCGCTGAAAAACAGGCTGAGTACGGTGTACGTCAGCCCGGAAAAGTGCATATCCAGCAGAACATCATGAAAATAATGGGTACTGTAAAAGCGGTGCCAGTCGGCATACTCCGTGGATGACATCCCGGCAAGCATGGCGCGCCAGTCGGGTCGCCCCATCTCACGCGCCAGTTTCAGGGCAAAACTCAGCTCACCGTCGAACACTTTCCCGCAGAAACAGGCTCTGCTGGCCCGGCGTCATCTGCCTGTTCAGGTGCATCATTCACAACAAACTCAGACATACCGGACAGACGCATTACCACATTTTCAGCCTGAGCAATTGCCTCTGTGGGCCAGGTGGTAAGCACTTCCTGCTCAATTTGTTTAACGGCTTCATTCATGGACGGCATCTTTGTCTTCTGCGGATGGCTATGCCACAGGGACATCGCCACCAGAAAAGCACCGGTTCTGACGAGATCTTCCACGCTCACCTGTCGATTGAGACTGGATCCCGCCTGTTCTGCCTGTCGTTTCAGCAGGGCGAGATGCTCAATTCGCTGCAGGGCTGACAGTTCAGAAAGCGTGACGCTCACACCGTTATATTCAAATGATTCGGTTTTCAGGAACATCGCTGACTCTCCGGATTAACTGTCGGTGACGGTGATTTCTGCAACCACAGCAAGTTCACCATTACCGGATACAACCGGAATGTTGACCTTGCCTGCAGCAACACCTTTCACGGTGATGGTCATACCACTGACCGACACGGTGGCTTTTGTTTTATCCGCAGACACCGCACGGAAGCTCTTGTCGGTTGCGCCTTCCGGCTGGAATGCCACGGTCAGCGTGGTGCTCTGCCCTTTCACCACCGAGGTGCTGGCAGGCGTCACGGTCATGCCGGTTGCCGCTGTTACCGTGCTGCGATCTTCTGCCATCGACGGACGTCTCACGTTGGTGACTTTCACCGTGCGGGTGATCACTTCCTTCGCCGTCACCGCCTTACCGATACTGCTGACCCAGCCGCGGAACACATCGACCGTGCCGTTCGGGAAGCGGATTTTATAGGCACGGGTATCCCCTTCATTAAACCACGCCAGCAGCGCCTGCTGCCCCTGCTCTCCGGGCATCCACGCCAGCGTGAAGCTGGTATCTCCGGCAGATTTCTGCCCCTGCCCGGTCGCAGTCCAGTCCGCATCTTCATCATCGAGATAGCTGTCGTCATAGGACTCAGCGGTCAGTTCGCCGGGCGTCAGGTCTTTAACTTTAGCCAGACGCGACCAGTCAACGTCTGAAAGCGGGTTCGCATAAGGGTCACCGTTCCCCTTATAAACCCACAGTGTGGTCCCGGCCCCTTTCACCGGCATTACTGGATTTGGTACAGGCATATCGTCCTCACATTTCATAGGTAATGACATAAGTCAGATCGGCTGAACTCCACAGGCCCGCATCATCGTCGCGCCGGTAGTCATAGCCACTGGCCACCATACTGGTGATCAAATCTGACAGTGCCGGGACATCGCTCATCACCGGATAAATCCGGGACTCCATCCACGAATCCAGCTCTGAATCCGGCACCTGAGCAGGCAGGAAAACTTCAATATGCAGCTCCGCCTGCCAGGTATCACTGTCCAGCTCTTCGCCCGTGTATTCAGCGCCGGTGAGATAAACGGCAATTGCCGGAAAATCCGCCTCATCAAAAACAGCGGGGCGACCATCAAAAAGCGTCGCCCCGGTGTCATATTTTTCCAGTGCATCCAGTACGGCTGCACGGAGTTCAGTATGTTTCATCGCTTTATTACCATCCTCAGTTGATGCTGCAGCGCATAGCCCAGCTCTTTCGGAAGACGTTCACGCCGTATCCGTTCAATATTCTGTTTAAACGCCGTGGTAAGCGGCACCGCCATCGGGATTTTCACCACATCAATGGGGTAACGGTTTTTCCCGGCCACACGCTGCATGACATGCCACCGGCCATTTTTCAGTTGCTGAATAAACGCGCCGGGAATACGACGGTTTCCCACCACAAGCACGCTGCCGCCACCTTTCAGGGATGAACGCTGCCCCTTTTTACGACGTCTGCGGCGGGAAAGGACAACCCGCGCGTTACCCAGCTTGATTACGGGCAAATCCCCCCGGTTAACCCTGATTCTGGCCTGCGGATTTTTGACCGTGGCCCTTTTCAGCCTGGCCCTTTCCTTTACCAGTTTCCGGCGTACCTTTGTCTCACGGGCAACCTGTGACGCAGACTGCGATATCGCGGATGACGCAACGCGGTTAATGGCCATTGCGGCGGCACCAGGCACCGCCGTTTTGCTGATACGGCTGAGGTTTTCAACGGCCTGCTCAAGACCTTTTATGGCCATACATCCCCCTTTCAGCGGCGACGGTTAACGGCAGGCGGCACGCCACGCCCAAGCCAGAGATGACAGCTTCCGCCATCATCCGGCGAAATCCGGTCCACCCAGAAGTTTTCCTCGCCGATGGTCAGTGTGTCTCCACGCCGCAGCTGCCGCACATCATCAGTCCGGACAAACAGGGACGGGCTGGAGCCTTCAACGCGCACCCCCTGTCCGGCATAGCTGATATTTTCAGGGTCATCAAAAACACCACGTATCACAGCACCGGACAGCTCACCGGATGTCATGGTGGCTGACGTTCCCATGTACCCGCGTATCGTTTCATCGGCGCGGGCAATGGCAGCATCGAACAGGTTATCGGAATCAGCCACAGCGCCTCCCGTTATTGCATTCTGGCCAGGCCATGTTCTGTCATTTCGGCTGCCACACCGGCAGAGACACGAAACGCCGTTCCCGGCAGCACAAATGCCACAGGCTCATCCCGCGTGGCGTGAAGTGCATCAGTATGCAGCGTCACCAGTGCCACGACCGTGACCAGAGCAGCCGTATCAATCACGGTATCCGGCTGCGCTGATACCACCTCATTTTCATGTCCGGTCAGCGCATTTTCCGGGCTGACAGATGTGTCC
>ERZ894199.799-NODE-799-length-12894-cov-11.614768_pt1 | contig 12894 bp, 8 predicted proteins | sample MGYA00380285_ERZ894199 | MGnify/ENA primary metagenome ERZ894199 (study PRJEB32331, sample SAMN06328447) | human gut metagenome | biome: human gut microbiome; feature: stool | host: Homo sapiens | collected 2012-01-17 ... | reverse complement strand
TTGCGACAGCTTGTTTATTCTATCAAAATGTTTTTCATTTGTCAAGAACTTTTTTCACAACTTATTTAATCAGCTTATTTCAAAGCAATATTTATAAAGTCATGTCTGTAAATTGTAACTCACAAGCTCTACAACTCAATGTGTCCCGCGAGTCAGCTTTGATATAATATCATCCCGGCACACATATGTCAACGGATTTTCTGCAATTAATTAAAGTAGTAAAACTACCTTAAAAAACACAAATTTTCTAAATTGTCTGTTTATTATATACAATTCTCACAATTACTATCTGACAGCCTCTATCGCTTCCTTGATATTTGCCACACCGACAATCTCAATTCCACTAATATGCGTCACTCCTGCAAGACACACTTTGGGAACAATACACTTTTTAAAGCCAAGCTTCTTTGCCTCAGCCACACGCTGCTCGGACATGGTAACTCCGCGTACCTCTCCGCTTAAGCCCACCTCTCCAAAGCATATGGTATCCTCACGCACTATAATATCCTTTTTGCTTGATGCGATTGCAAGCACTATCCCAAGGTCTATCGCCGGTTCATTCATCCTTATACCGCCTGCTATATTCACATAAGCGTCACAGTCTGACAGTGACAGGTTGGCTCTTTTTTCAAGGACCGCCATGAGTAGATTAACTTTATTATAATCTGTACCATTTGCTGTACGCCTTGGATTATTAAAAAAACTGTGACATACAAGAGCCTGTATCTCGAGAAGTATCGGGCGGCTTCCCTCTATGGAACATGTGACAATTGATCCTGATGCTCCCTCGGGCTTACCGCTAAGCATATACTCCGACGGATTTTCCACCTCAACGAGTCCCTCCGCCTTCATTTCAAATACGCCTATCTCATTGGTCGAACCAAATCTGTTCTTAACGCCTCTAAGTATCCTGTACGACTCATACCTGTCACCCTCAAAATAAAGCACAGTATCAACCATATGCTCTAACGTCCTCGGCCCCGCAACCGCACCATCCTTTGTCACATGTCCTACTATAAAAACAGAAATACCCAGAGTCTTTGCAAGCTGCATAAGCACTCCGGTTGTCTCCCTGACCTGTGAGACACTGCCCGGTGCCGACGCTATCTCCTCATTGTACATAGTCTGGATGGAATCTATTACAACAACCTCCGGTTTTTTTCGTTGAATCACGTCCTTTGCTATATCAAGACTTGTCTCACATAAAAGCTCCAGTGAATCCGTAAAATCACCAAGTCTGTCGGCACGCATCTTTATCTGATGCAGGGATTCCTCACCTGACACATAAAGTAATGGCACATTTTTTTGTGAAAGTTCCCTGCATACCTGAAGTAGAAGCGTGGATTTTCCTATACCCGGGTCTCCTCCCACAAGCACAAGTGACCCTCTCACAATTCCTCCACCAAGCACTCTGTCAAACTCGGCTATACCTGTCACTATACGCTCCTCTTTCTCGCTTTTTACTGCCGAAAGAGGCAGAACCTGTGACGCCTTTGATTCTTTTTTTACTTTTCCCGACGAGCTTATCGACTTTTTATCTACGGTTTCCTCTACAAATGTATTCCATTCCTTACAGGCCGGGCACTGTCCCATCCATTTTGCCGATTCATAACCACATTCCTGGCAGAAAAATACAGAGGTCTTTCCTTTTGCCATATTGTTCTCCTTTATAAAATACAAAAAGCCCGGCTTTCACCGGGCTAAAAATATGCTCTATTTTCTTGATACTTTGATATCGACTGAATCAACACCCTCAAGCTCTACGCTTAAGCTGAGCTTGCCGCCGAGATTTGTCTTCATAGTACCTGCAACAGCTCCAGCTATATCAATTTCGTACTCCGTCTCCTCTTCAAGACCAAGAGTAATCTGAGCATCCTCAGGTCCCTCCACAGTAAATGTCACTGTATCAGCAGTCTCCTCGAAATCCATAACCGCTGTTCCCGGAACAGACTCGTATACAAAAAGTCCGTTTCTTTCGAGCTTTGTAATCTCCTTAAAGGTCTTTACCTTGTAGATATCTCCATCCTTCTCAAAATTGTCAAGCTTTGCCTTTGCAGCCAATGTATAATCTCCGAAGCTGAGCTTTCCGTTTTCCTCAGTACGGATTAATTCACTTATTACAGCCATTTTTATCCTCCCGTAGCTATATTGATATATTAATTATAAATCCAATTCTACTCAACAGTCAATGAAATTTGTTTGTTTTTCGTAGAAATTATTACCTTATTGCCGCGCTTAATTTTGCCGGTAATAATATCCTCTGACATACGGTCTTCAATCTCCTCCTGAAGTTTTCGTTTAAGAGGTCTTGCGCCATATTTTCTGTCATAGGCTTTATCCACGATAAAGGATTTTGCACTGTCGCGCACTGTGAGCTCTATATCAAGCTGTTCTTTACAGCGTTTCTTAAGCTCCTTTACAAGAAGTGTCACTATATGCTTCATGTCATCCTTGTTGAGAGCTCTAAATACAATAGTCTCGTCGATTCGGTTCAAAAACTCAGGTTTAAATATACGGCGGACCTCCTCCATGACACTGTTCTTCATACGCTCGTGATCCTGCTTTTCATCCTCACCAGCGCCAAAACCAAGGCGCTTTGGTTCTATAATAGAAGAAGCTCCTGCATTTGATGTCATGATGATTATTGTATTCTTGAAATCAACCGTGCGCCCCTGTGAATCAGTGATTCTACCATCATCAAGCACCTGTAAAAGTATATTGAACACATCAGGATGTGCTTTTTCTATCTCATCAAACAGTATAACAGAAAAAGGATTGCGTCTGACCTTCTCTGAGAGCTGTCCGCCCTCCTCATGGCCCACATATCCCGGTGGTGAACCAATCATCTTTGAAACACTATGCTTTTCCATGTACTCTGACATGTCAACACGTATCATGGCATCTTCTTTGCCAAAGACAGCCTCAGCAAGCGCCTTTGACACCTCCGTCTTACCTACTCCTGTCGGTCCCAAAAACAGGAATGAGCCAATCGGCTTCTTAGGATCCTTTAAACCAACACGGCCTCGTCTGACTGCCTTTGCAACAGCAGAAACAGCCTCCTCCTGTCCTATTACACGCTTGTGAAGTATCTGTTCAAGCTTTGCAAGTCGTCCTGCCTCTGACTCTGTAAGCTTATTTACAGGTATTTTGGTCCATCCCGATACTACATCCGCTATCTCATTTTCACCGACTACAGGCTGATTTTTGGCTCCTGTGCGACGGTTCTTTCTGATAAGCTTCTGCTGTTTATTTTCAAGCACTTCCTTTTCCGACATAAGCGCGCCGGCAGCTGCGAGATCTCCATTCGATAAAGCATTTTCCACCTGGTTCTGCTTATCTGTTATCTCTTTTTTCAGAGCAAGCAACTCGTCAGATGATGTCAGATTCTTAAGCCTTATCCTGGCTGCCGCTTCATCCATAAGGTCTATCGCCTTATCAGGTAAAAATCTGTCATTTATATATCGTGCAGAAAGGTTTACTGCTGCTTTCACACCCTCATCTGTTATGATGACACCATGATGCTTTTCATAGAGTCCCTTTAATCCTGTGAGTATCTCTATTGTCTCATCCACACCCGGCTCCTCAACCATCACCGGCTGGAAACGGCGCTCAAGCGCAGCATCCTTTTCCACGTATTTGCGGTACTCTTCTATGGTAGTGGCGCCGATTACCTGTACCTCGCCTCTGGCAAGCGCAGGCTTTAATATGTTAGATGCATCTAACGAGCCTTCTGCTCCTCCTGCACCTATTATAGTGTGAAGCTCATCAATGAAAAGCAGTACATTTTTGGCATTTGAAACCTCGCTTATCACCTTCTTGATACGCTCCTCAAACTCACCACGATACTTTGATTTGGCTACAAGCCCGGACATATCAAGGGAAACCAGTCTCTTTCCCAAAAGAATATCCGGAACATTGCCACTGACTATATCCTGCGCAAGTCCTTCTACTATAGCGGTCTTGCCCACTCCCGGCTCTCCAATCAGACATGGATTGTTTTTGCCACGGCGGCAAAGTATCTGGATAACGCGCTCCATCTCCTTTTTTCTGCCTATAACAGGGTCAAGAAGCCCTGCCTCTGCCATATCTGTCAAATCTCTGGAATACTGATCTAATACAGGAGTCGCAGAATTGTATGATGTACTGTAGCTTTTCATCAGATCCCTGTATGCAGACGGATCCTCACCCATCGCACCAAGAATATCTATAAACATCTTCTGACTGTTAACACCCATGGTGTTTAAAAGTCTTGCAGCTGCACAGTCTCCCTGCAGTACTATAGCCATCAGCAAGTGTTCTGTACCTATCTCATTGCACTCAAATCTATCGGCTTCCTCCGATGCGCGCTCCAATACTCTCTGTGTCCTTGGTGAATAGCCATCCCTGTCCATCACTTCGATGTTATCCCCCGGTGAAATCAGGTCTTCAATCATCGAAATAAGCTTATCATATTCCACATTGCAGGCTGTTAGAACCTCAGCTGCCACACCGGTGCCCTCTTTTATAAGGCCAGCCAGTATGTGCTCTGTTCCAACATAGCTGTAATTCATTTTCTTTGATATACGTGCAGCCAAATCTATTGCTTTTTTAGCCTTACTTGTATATGGTTTCAAGTCATATCCTCCAGTCATATTCACTAATTTAAGTCGATGAACTGCAAATCATCATCCTCGCTGTCATCTTCATTGTCATCCTTTGCACTGCTGTCTATAGTCTCAGACGGCTTATTTCCCTCATTGACAAAGCCATCAAGTGCCATTTGAAGCTGATTCTTTAAAGCATCCTCATCAGCATCGTTTTCTGTGTCAGAAACGTTTTCCTGCCTTGAATCGTCTTTTAAATCAAACTCAGAGTTTTCATTCTCAACAGCTTTCTTAGAATCAGGTGTAATTTCTACGGTTCTTCCGACATAGGATGCATTTGATATATTTTCATCCGTAGCCATCTTTTGCTCATCTGCAGCACCTTCCGCTGTTTCTTCTGCGACTTCATCTGCCGGCTCTTCTACAGCTTCATCTGCTGTTTCTTCTGCGGCTTCACCTGCCGACTCTTCTGCAGCTTCTCCTGCCACTTCATCCACCGACTCTTCTGCAGCTTCTTCTGCCACTTCATCTAACGGCTCTTCTGTAACCTCTCCTTCCAGCTCATCTGCTATCTCGTCCGCAGTTTCATCAGTTGTTTCTTCCAAAGCTTCATTTGATACATCTTCTGCTGCATCATCTACATCATCATCGTCATCATGATAGTCCATTGCCTTATATTTTCTGTTTTTCACAGCTGATACAATAAGCAACAGTAACAGAATAATGATAATAAGAACCAGTATTGCAGCTAAAACAAGATATTTATTGGCAATTCCCGGGACAAGCTCGCTCTTTGTTGTATCGTTTTCCTCCTGTGCCACTGTAGGTGTACTGAGCTCGGTTCTCATATATGTGCCATCTACGCTATCATATGTATACCAGCCACTCTCACCATTGTCATTTATGGCATATACGAGGTAAAAATCCTTTGTCTGATCATCGGTTTTTTCGGCTTTGGTCTGGTAGGCTGTTGCCACACCCTTGCCCTCTATGGAGAGTGATACCTCATTATATCCCTCAGGCACATCATCCACCTTAGGCAGTAAAACCACTATAAAATGTGACTCTGAATTGATACGGACAAACTCATATGCTGCATTCTGTGCTGCATCATATACAAAAAGCCCATTGCCGCTTTCGGACTGTAAATACACAAGCGTGATATCGCCAAAGGTGCCATGAAGGGTATTGTATTCAAGTCCGTCAATCACTGTCTTTGAGTGCTCAAAGCCTTCAGGAACAACATCCTCCGGAATGTCATTTACCATAGTCCACTCTGTGCCATTTATATCGAACTTCTTCCAGTTATCCTGCTTATCTGCATTCTCCGGATCATCCTCGGCTCTTCTGGTAACAACTATATTGTATGTGCTTGTGCTGCCGTCCTCTGCTGTCACAACAACGCTGACCGTATTCTCTCCAACCTCAAGTGAATCATTGCCTGTGACGGATGTCACACTCGCCTTGGAATCAGCCGGATTTGCTGTAACCGCAAGGCTTGAACAGCTGTAATCTACTGTAGCTGTGTAATCCTTTGTCGCAGCAGAAAACTCAGGGGAAAGCGTACCTGCTGAGATAACAAGCGAACCAAGAGATGCGTTTGAGGATTTCTTTTCCTCTTTGTTTTCATTATCTTTATTCGCATTGTTGTCATTGCCGGTATTGCTGCCGGAATTGTCCTTGTTATCCTTGTTGCTGTTTGAATCATTGTTTGATGAAGCACTTGTTACCGTCACCTTCGTGCTGGCACCGGTAATTGTACCTCCGGCATCGTTGCCCTCTGCATCTCCTACAACTGTACAATATGCCTTTATAGTGCAGCTTCCCGCAGCCTTCGCCGTAAATGAAAATGACTGCGATGTGGGATATCCTGCGGCGTCACCAATATTCGCCACACCATCCCCTCCGTTACTCAGTACTCCCTCGTCAGAGCTTGAGATAACTACTGTACCAAAATATCCAGACGGCATGGAAACCGTCACCTTGACTGTTTTTCCAACAGCTACAGAGCTTGAGCTGACACTTAATCCAAGTCCCTGCGCATATACATGCTCGGCAGGTGTGAAAACAAGCATCACCGCCACAACAAGTGATAATATACATCCAAATAATTTCTTCATATTTTCCTCACATTTCTAATTCTGCGATATCTTTGATTTGCCCAGTATGTGTCTGTTCATGATTATCATATCAAGGGCATTTCCACCATCACGCTTTCTGTTAGCATCAGCAGCCTCCAGATAAGCACCTGTGAGTGTTCCCTTTCCTAAAATATGTCTGTTGAGCTTAATCATATCAAGAGCATTTACAGCACCATCACCATTGATATCTCCATATATAACAATATCGTATGTCTTTTTCAGATTACCTGAAGCGTCATAAACAGCCACCTTATTGCCTGTTGCGACCTTCCCGCTGTTTTCTGAGCCTGAGCTTGTCAGAAGCTTTACAGTACCTGATGCTGATACTGCTATATTCTTCACAAAATCAGCTGCACCGGTTCCAGGCTCAATGCCTGTAATATAAGTACCTATACTGTATTTACCTGATGTTATGTTTACATCTGTATTATTTTGGTTATTATTGTTCTGATTATTATTGCCACCTGCATTATTTGCAGATGCCGCCTGCCTGTTTATATTGATAGTGTATGTTCTTGTATCACCGCTTTGCGACTTGCAATTTACCTTAATTGTATTATTTCCGACAGCAAGCGAATAGCTTCCTGTGCCTGAAACACCACTGTTTCCTGAAACTGCATCTGCCGAAACAGTCACTGAGCTTATAGCATTTGAAACAACTGCTGAATAGTTTGTTGTCGCTCCATTGAAGGCCGGTGTGAGTGTTACACCACTTATCGCAAGCGACTGCAGATAGTTATTGGTATCGCCAGCTTTATCGAAGCCCACTGCTGACGATGGCATATTGTTGTATACAGGTATTTTAAATACAAAAGCCTGATTCTTGTCTGAATATCCTTTAGCCAGACTCTGTCCCTCAGTAAGAGCCGCTGTGGCATTGCCCATGTACTGATGGAAATACAGCGAGCTTGTATTTACTACATTAAACTTCTCAAAATACAGTGTATTTTGACCCTTATTTATATAATTGCTGCCCACCTTTACAGCTCCGCCGCTTATGGACTTTACTCTTGTATTCCAGCCCTGCTTCTTGGCAAAAGACAGACCATTTTTATAAATCTTATCCTTCGTGTTTCCGGTTGCATTAAAATTAAAATAATTATAATATCCTTCGTATCCGGAATATGTACCCGAAATAAGAGGACTCGTTCCCTTTTGTCCCTGCTCCTGCTTTAAACGCGATGCTATATGGTATGCACTTACTCCACTGCTCTTTGCCACATCCATGAATATGCTTGCATAATTAATTTTCTCACCATTGTTGGAATAGGTCTTTGTTCCCTCCATAAATGTGCCTTTTACTATGGACTTGACACCTTCAAGTGCCTCATTCGGACTGTATGCCAGACTCTGAAACTGAAAAATATTGGTCTCATCAAGAAAATTCCTTGGATCCATGAGATAAGCAATATAGGCACTGCTTGCTGACACCCATCCCGGTTCGTACTCAACCCACGTATTTGTTGACCAGTTATATGCTCCAGAAGCTGTGGATTTCTTGGCATTGTCTGCTGATTTGGATACCAGATTAAGTCCGTTTACACTCTCATTTTCAATCACCGTATCCCAATTCAAACCTGTATTTACAGCCTCAAATGTCCAGCTTGGATACTTATTGTGAAGTGCTGTAAGGTTTGGAATATAGCTGTCAGGAAAGCCTGCATTCTTCATAGCCGTGACAAAATCAGTATTGTCTCCGCTATTATTGTATGTCACCTTTATGTATGTACTGATAGTCCAGCCCGTAAATGCCTTGCCGTTTAAAGTACCCTTGACATTATACCAGACCACACCGTTTACCCTGGTCTCTCCAATTATATCAACCTGATGGTTCCAGTTGAGTGAGACAACCTTGGTAGTGCCGGATGTGCCTGCTGCATTGCGGACATACACATTGCCACCTGTAATCGTACCTGTAGCATATGCTCCCGATGCGGTTGCAATGGCAAGCTGCTCCTCATTATTCTGCTGTATGGCATCCGCATTGCCGGTGTCTGCCGAAGCATCCCCTGTCTGCGCATTGTCTGATGCAGCTGTGCCGGTACCTGCTGATACAAAATCAGACCTTATATAGCTGACACACTCCTCATTATTTGCTGCCAGATTGTACTTTGCCTTGTACCACACCTTGCCGTCTGCACCTGTGGTCTGCTCAAGAATAGTAATATCCTTGCCGTTTGAAAGCTTGTGCTCCAGCTCATACTCTGTTCCCGGTCCGCTTCTCGCCGCTACCCAGTATCTCTCATCACACACAACCTTAGCCGCCTGATCCGCATAGACTGCTATGCTGCTGTATGGTGCCAGGTCACATGCAGCTAATGACAATGTTACGACAGAGGCTGCCAGAAATTTATTTATCTTTATCATCAAATCCCCTCTTTCTTATGTGCATTGTTTACATTAATCCATTATCCATTTAATTATAATAGAATATGACCTTTGTATCAATGTATTCGGCAGAAATTTATTATTTTTTTATTAATGATATAAAAACTCCCTGAAACGTGCAGCTCATGCTTACGTTTCAGGGAGTTACCTGATTCATATTCTGCTTATTCTTACTGTCTCCTGTAGCTTTTCTAGCTGAACAGGGATTTTATCTTATCCCATAAATCCATGAAAAAGTTGCCAAGCTTTTCCCAGAAGCCCGGGTCATTTATCTTATCGCCAAGCTTTGATGCCCAGTCCTGTGCCTGGTTGATGACTGAATCCCAGTCGATATTGGCATCCTTAAGCTTCATAAGAAGCGATGTCAGCTTTGCAATATCGTCATCAGAAAGCTTCAGGTCGTAATCCTTTGCAGCCTCCTTTATCGCATCCTTTATCTGGCTCTCATCCTTGAGCCTTCCATCGGCAAGCTGCTTCTTTAGGTCTGCAATCATTGCCTCGATATCCTGCGAATCGCCGTCAATGCTCTTGTTGAGCTCTCCTGTTGTGACAAGCTCATCCATAGCTGCGTCTGTCACCTTGTCGTCTAGCTTCTTGCCTGTCATCTCCTCGTATGCCTTTAGCGTGCCTACAAGTGCTGCCGTTCCGGAAATAGGGAATGGTCCTGCGACTATGATTTTAGCATCAGCTATGCCTGCTGTGGCAAGCGCATTCTTGTACATTCCTACCGTACAGTAATTGATATTGTGCGTGGAAACACTAAGACCCGCACCCTTTTTATCCTCCGTAATGAGTACTGAGGAAAGTGACCTTGTGCCAATCTCGCTCTTGCTGATGTATGAATCAAGGTACTTGTGCTCCTCATCATTATTTACATAGACCACATCGTATTTGTCCAGATCAGTGAGCTCGATTCCCATAAATCCAAGCACTGTCGCTCTCTGATCCGGTGTGAGGTCTGCTCCAAGACTTAAGTATGGCTTATCATTTTTGCTGATGGTCACCTTGTCGTTTGCCTCACTGCCGGCTGTCGTTGTGCTGTCTGCAGTACTGTCTGTGTTACTCTTATCAGCTGCGTCACTGCCTGATACATCAACGCTTGAAACTGTATCAGTCTGCGTAGCTGTCTCTGTTGCAAATACAGCCGGATTCATTGTAAACAGTGTCACCGCAGCAAGCACGCTACATACAATACTCTTTGCTTTTTTCTTTATTGATCTAATCATTTTTCCTCCAATCTACTGCTCTATATCATACGAAATTGTAAAGCTGCTTCCGTCGAAACTGACATCTGCCATGCTTCCGCATACCACAGGCATCATCGGCGACATATGACCTATATCCAGATCCATGATGATCGGCACATTAAACTCTCTAAGCAATGATGAAAGCGCCTGTCTGTGGTCTATGCCAAACATTTCCTCTCCGAAGTGCGCCGGGCGTCCGATAAGAAAGCCCTTTACATTTGAAAACCATCCTGCATTTTTCATCTGCCACATAGCCCTTCTCATGCCCATAACATTAAGGTCACAAGCCTCAAGGAACCATATGATACCATCATCACTGTAGCGCTCATTAAATTCCCTTACATGGTCAAACGATGTACCAAGCAGATTGATAAGACAATCCATGCAGCCACCAAGCAGCCTGCCTCTCATAGAAAGCATGCTTTCCTTTGCCACCGCAGGAATAGAGCTGATGCACGACTTTTCAGTCAGGTTGTAGCCCACAAACGGAGCATTCTCATCCTTTATCGATTCCTTCTCCCACATAGGGTAATTGGTAAAAGAAAGCTTCCTGCCACAAAGCAGATTAAATGCATCTGTAAGTGACTCATGCCACACCTCCATGCCAAAGCTGCCCGCACACGGCCCGTAAATACCTGCTGTATCTGCAATAGTAGCCTCCAAAAATGTGAAATTCGTGTTGTCGGAATAGCCCATGTACCATTTCGGCTTTGACTGCTTCACGCGCTCAAAATCAATATAAGGCACTACCTCGCACATCAGCTCGCCACCACCACATGATATAAGCACATCACTGTCAACAGAAGCATAGCTCTCGTTCAGCTCTTCTGCGCACTTCTTAGGTGTATTGCTGATACCTATGCCACTGTCGCACCTGCAGTTAGGTCCCTCTATCGTCTTATAACCCATGCTGTGAAACCTTTTAATGGCATTGTCAAAGGCACTCCTGTACGGCTCTGTTGTACATCCCATCGAAGGCGCCACAAAGCCTATTGTTCCTCTATCCTTTAGAAATTCAGGGTATCTCATGTTTCTATCATCCTATCACTATTATTTACATATCTAAGCTTCTGTCTGAAGTAAAATATGTAGGATTTTATCATTTCTGTCCAGGTCATTTTACTGTCATAATTAAATGTCGTCGTGTACTGCACATGCTGTCTGTTGCACCAGTTGTATATATCATGCAGACTTATCGAATCAACATTCTTCATATTGTTCATAAACACCTTAACCTTTGAAAGCTCATCCTCACTGTCAATGTATAGATGAAAGATAGTATTCGGACATTCAATTATTATCTGCTGTTCTCCTATATTTTTCATCAATGTATCCTCTATTGAATAATGTATCCTGTGTGATTAAAAACATTATCGTCTGTCACACCGGGATGTGAGTAATAACAAAATATCGTAACTGTTCAGTACCTTCACAGTTAAAAAATATCACATAACCATAGTACTACACCGGTGTCACAAAATCCAGTCATTTTTGCCTGCCAATTCTTACTATTTTATTAAGAAAAACGGTAAATATCATACTCCCTCACAGTCAAATGCCGGAATGAAGCTGTCCTTTGCCACGTCCCCCTCCTGTATAAATGCATTCGTGATTCCTATTTCGAGGGCATAGTTAACAAGTCTTTCATACTCTCTCTTTGTCACTGTGCGGTTTATCTCAGGATAATCCTTTAGTGCAATCGGCGTAAACTGGCTCATCATGCTTATATATACGTGATCATGATATGTATCATACAGGTACTTAAGTACATCCTTTGCATCATTCACATGTCCCGGCAGTAGAAGCTGTCGCACAATAACTCCCTTTTGTATGAGTCCTGTCGCATCGTCAATCACGACATCCGGCTGCTGCCTGACCATCTCTGAAAGCGCCTGCTTTGCGACAGACGGATAATCTTTTGCCCTTGAATACCTTGCCGAAAGCGTACTGTCCATATATTTAAAATCCGGAAGATACACATCCACTATGCCCTCAAGCAGCTTTAGCTCTGTCACATTTTCATATCCGCTCGTATTGTATATAATAGGAAGCTTCATGCCGCGGCTTTTTGCATCGTTTACCGCCCACACTATATCAGGGATATACTGCCCCGGTGTGACCAGATTGATATTATTTGCGCCTTTGTCCGCAAGTTCCATAAAGATATCACTCAGCCTCTCTTTACTGATTACCTTTCCCTCTTTTCCGTCAGAAATCTCCCTGTTCTGGCAGAACACGCAGTGCAGGCTGCAGCCTGAGAAAAAAACTGCCCCGCTTCCTCTTTTTCCTGATATGCATGGCTCCTCCCAATAATGAAGTGCTGCTCGCGCCACCTTTATTTCAGATGAAACGCCACATATGCCTGTTTGTCCGGTGCTTCTGTTTATGCCACATTTTCTGGGACACAATAAGCAATTTTCGTATTTATTCATATTTTTCATTTTAACCCTTGCTAAAAATAATGTTTGATACTACAATCTATATGATTAAAGGGTCAAAAGGTATCATCGATGCATGCTTGCATGCAATTCGATG
>ERZ894199.797-NODE-797-length-12903-cov-14.864493_pt1 | contig 12903 bp, 16 predicted proteins | sample MGYA00380285_ERZ894199 | MGnify/ENA primary metagenome ERZ894199 (study PRJEB32331, sample SAMN06328447) | human gut metagenome | biome: human gut microbiome; feature: stool | host: Homo sapiens | collected 2012-01-17 ... | reverse complement strand
TTAAAAACAATAAGTTAGGTTGGTGGTCAGTGGTGGTTATTACGGGGTAATGCCAACCGCTGCCGCCACTTTGTCGCCACTTGGCAGCGTTGCCAGAGGATTGAAACGGAGCGCCGTTTCCAGATGATCCGGTGCCAGATGTGCGTAACGCATAGTCATTTTTATATCGTGGTGTCCGAGAATTTTTTGTAAGGCCAGAATGTTTCCACCCGACATCATGAAGTGCGCCGCAAACGTATGGCGCAGAACGTGTGTGAGTTGACCGCGAGGGAGCACGATAGACGTTTTTTCCATCACGGATAAAAATTGAAAATAGCAGTCTGTGAAGAAATTGAACCCATCAAGCGCCATGATCTCTTCGTAAAGCTCTTTACTGATAGGGATGCTTCTGTTTTTCTTCCCCTTCGTTCTGACAAAGGTAATTCGGTATTTGGTCACCTGTGAGCGGGTAAGATTTACGGCTTCACGCCAGCGTGCGCCTGTGCTTAAGCATATCTTAACTACCAGTGCCAGAATTGGGTCCTGACGTTTGCAATCAGCCAGCAATTCAACAATCTGCTCATGGGTAAGCCATGCCATCTCTTTTTCTGCGATGGTGAATTTTCGCATGTTCTCCAGTGGGTTCGGATACGACCATTCGCCCAGACGGGATAGTTCGCTAAAAACACTACTTAGATAGCTTTGCTCCAGGTTAATGGTGACCGGGCTTGCTCCTTTCTTCCATTTCTCGCTGAAGTAGATCTCGCCTGTCAGGCGTTTATCTCGATAGTGGGCAAACATTTTAGAGGTAAGATCGGTTGCAAGAGGATTGCCCAGAGCGTCAACCATCAACAGCAATTTGTCATAGACATGCTGCCCAGCTGTCAGAGATTTACCATGTAGTTTGAACCATAGCTCAACCACGTCTTTCAGTGTTCGACGATCCACTGATTCACCCAGCCAGGGCTTTGCTTCGGTTTCTTCCATCGTGTGGCGCTCAAAAGCCAGTGCTTCGCCTTTGGTAGCGAATTGTTTACGCACACGACGCCCACTTCGTCCGGCGGGGTAACATTCGCAAAGCCATTTCCCAGTGGTGAGTTTTCGTACTGCCATAAAAAATGCCCTCCAGTAGAGAGCATTTTCACTGTATGTATAACCAGTGTCAATGTATGAAATCCTACGACCATACATCTCACTGAAGCCATAATTAAGTTGGCTATTCTTTTTGCTATGTGAGCATGTAACTTTTGCGGTTAACCTGCGGCTCATTTTTATTTTAGACGCAGATATAAAAGCAAAAGTTATCGTGAGTTTTTAGTACAGATTTTTTTGGATTTACTAATAGTTCCATCATTGCAAACGAATTTGCCATCTGAGGTACAGTGAGAAACACCTCCCTTTTTCCCTGAGCAGGGATAATTTCTAGCATAGGTAGTTAGTGGGTTTAATAACAAAGAACATGACAAAACCACAAAAAATACCTTACCAAGCATAGTTTCCTCCCGGTACTATTTAACATACTTGACTGTTAAACTTATAGTTTTACCAATTATTTCAATGTCTTCTATCTTGCATTCGAAGGCTCTGTTTCCACCCTCGACGAAGATTCTTCCACCGGGTAAACGAGTAATGTCACGGATCGTTATTTCGCCATCAATACTTATTACCCATTTACCATCACGTATATCATCAAATTCTTTATCACAAATAAATTCAGAATTGTTATCTGTGATGACAAAAGGTTTTTTAAACGTAGAGGGTAGAAATCCCTTATCAAAAATATAAAAACCGTCTTTCTGCAATGCTCCATCAGACAATAAATATTTTTCTACTTCTATAGTATTTGTATTTGCTGATGCTTGCTTTGAACCATGCCCTGTTGTTAGCCAATTAAGCGAGGTGCCCGTTTCAAGGGCGCACTGGATTACCCAATCTGCTGGAAAAATATCACGCATATAGCGCGTTGCCATGGTGCTCTTAGAAACACCTAAATGATCACATAGAGCCTGACGGGTACCGAACCCATATGCTTCAACTAAACGTTCTATGGCTTTCTTACCGCCGCTATTGAAATCCACAAGTCCTCCAAAGAAATCCAAAATTCGTTGACAGATTCCAAAAGCGATCTTAAAGTTGAACCAGAAGTGTTCTTTTGGAGCCTTCACTACTAATCACGACAAACAACGGCTCGCCACAAGCCATATCTAGAAGGAATGTTGCCTTATGACACCTAACATTTCAATTACTCTGAATACACCACATGTCACAATCGAACGTTATAGCGAACTGACTGGCCTTTCTATTGATACGATTAACGACATGTTGGCTGATGGCCGACTACCTCGTCATCGTCTTCGTAAAGACAAAAAACGTGAAAAGGTAATGATTAACCTGGCTGCTCTGACTGTTGATGCTTTGTCTGCTTAATAGACGTCTATTTTCGCAATAAGACGCTGAGTTCGATTTTGCGATAAGTTCGGAGTTGAAAACCATGTTTGATTACCAAGTTTCCAAACATCCACATTTTGATGAAGCCTGTCGTGCATTCGCACTGCGCCACAATCTGGTGCAACTGGCAGAACGTGCGGGCATGAATGTGCAGATTCTGCGGAACAAGCTGAACCCAGCTCAACCTCATTTATTAACCGCACCAGAAATCTGGCTGCTTACCGATCTGACTGAAGATTCAACGTTGGTAGATGGTTTTCTGGCACAGATTCATTGTCTGCCATGTGTACCGATTAATGAGGTAGCAAAAGAGAAACTGCCGCATTACGTCATGAGCGCAACTGCAGAGATCGGGCGTGTTGCAGCAGGTGCGGTATCTGGTGATGTAAAAACTAGTGCCGGTCGTCGTGATGCTATCAGCAGCATTAACTCTGTAACACGACTGATGGCGCTGGCTGCTGTTTCATTGCAGGCCCGTTTACAGGCTAATCCTGCGATGGCGAGTGCAGTTGATACCGTGACTGGCCTCGGTGCTTCATTCGGTTTGCTGTGAGGTGCTTATGCTGACGAAAGAACCATCATTTGCATCGCTGCTGGTAAAACAAAGCCCGGCAATGCACTACGGTCACGGCTGGATCACGGGTGAGGATGGAAAACGCTGGCATCCATGTCATTCACAAGATGAATTGCTGTCTGAATTGACCACGAGGAAACGGAGAAAGTCCAAATGTATGCGGCAGAAAGTGAAGTGGTTTATCAGTTTCGTTACAGAGGGGAGAGTTATTCAGTACCTGAAGATGATTTGCTCTGTTGCTATCCGTCATTGTCGGGCGATGGCAGTTACTTTTTCACGTTAAAGGATGGGACGTTTTTACGGGGAGAGCAGGTTAAAGAGACGATACGAAAAAATGTATCTCCTCTTGAGCGTTACCGTAAGAACAAAGAACGATAGCTGCGTTTGGGGGATATGAAGTATGGCAATTAATGGCGCTGCAGCAACTGTTCCATTAAGCCCCGGTGAACGCCTGAATGGACTTAATCACATTGCAGAGTTAAGGGCGAAAGTTTTTGGCCTGAATATTGAGTCAGAGCTTGAGCGGTTTATTAAAGATATGCGTGATCCACGGGATATTAATTATGAACGAAATAAACGAGCACTGGCTGCTATATTCTTTATAGCAAAAATTCCAGCTGAACGTCATAGCATCAGCATTAATGAGCTGACCACTGACGAAAAGCGGGAGTTGATTAAAGTAATGAATCATCTTCGTGCAGTGGTGAGCTTATTTCCCAGACGGCTAGCCATGCCGAATTAACCAATTAATGAAATTCATGGCGTAAACCCGCCGGGCATTCCTTTATCTAAATTCAGGAGAATTGATTATGCGTAATATTGAAACCCTCTCGACTAAAACCGGACCGGATGACGCAGGACTTAATATTTTACTGACAGAGGCTCGTCTGGAAGAACGTCGGGCAAGAGCTGAAGCAATGGCAGCTCGCCTTGATAGCCTTGCGTGCCATATCACATCCCGCCAGCTAAACCACGTTGAAGCGGCTGAACTGCTGCGTGTGGCAGCTGAAGCAATCCAGAACGAAGCGCAGGAGATCCACTAATGGCTGATGCAATGGATCTCGTACAGCAGCGCGTTGAAGAAGAACGCCAGCGTCATATCCGTGCTGCCCGTGCCAAAACGCCGGGCGTGTCCCGCGTGCTTTGCATTGAGTGTGAAGCGCCAATTCCGCCAGCACGCCGCCGTGCCATTCCGGGTGTGCAGCTTTGCATTACCTGTCAGGAAATCGCAGAGCTGAAAGGCAAACATTACAACGGAGGTGCTGTATGAGCACCATCCTGAAATGGGCGGGAAATAAAACCGCCATTATGTCCGAACTGAAAAAGCATCTTCCTGCTGGCCCGCGACTGGTTGAACCTTTCGCGGGTTCCTGTGCAGTGATGATGGAGACGGAGTACCCCAGCTATCTTGTTGCGGATATTAATCCTGATTTAATCAACCTCTATAAAAAGGTTGCTGCTGATTGTGAATCGTTTATATCTCGCGCCAGAGTTTTATTTGAGATCGCAAACAGGGGGGTGGCTTATTACAACATAAGGCAGGAGTTTAATTACTCAACTGAAATTACTGATTTCATGAAAGCGGTATATTTCCTGTATCTCAATCGTCACGGTTACCGTGGTTTATGTCGCTATAACAAGAGCGGGCATTTCAACATTCCCTACGGTAATTATAAAAATCCGTATTTCCCTGAAAAAGAAATTCGCGCATTTGCAGAAAAAGCCCAGCGAGCAACGTTTATCTGCGCCAGCTTTGATGAAACGCTGGCGATGTTGAAGGCGGGGGATGTGGTGTATTGCGATCCGCCGTATGACGGTACGTTTTCCGGCTATCACACTGATGGTTTCACTGAAGATGACCAGTATCACCTGGCATCCGTTCTTGAACATCGGTCATCAGAAGGACATCCGGTCATTGTTTCTAACAGTGATACATCCCTGATCCGTTCGCTGTATCGCAATTTTACTCACCACTATATCAAGGTAAAACGCAGCATCGGTGTGGCAGCTGGCGAGGGTAAATCAGCAACAGAAATCATTGCTGTTTCCGGGCCGCGCTGCTGGGTGGGATTTGATTATTCGCGTGGCGTGGATAGTTCTGCCGTGTACGGAGTACGTGCATGAGCCATGCCGATATGAACAACTGCTGCGGCTTTAACGAGGCTGCCGCAGCGTTCTCATGGAACAGCCCGAAAAAGGCCATTAACCCTTATCTGGACCCGGCGGAAGTTGCGCCGGTTTCTGCGCTTTCAAACCTGATCGCTCTGTACGCTGCCGATAACGAACAGGAACACCTGCGCCGCGAGGCACTGAGTGATCAGGTCTGGGAGCGTTATTTCTTTAATGAATCCCGTGATCCTGTCCAGCGCGAAATGGAGCAGGATAAGCTCATTAGTCGGGCAAAGCTGGCGCATGAGCAGCAGCGTTTTAATCCAGATATGGTCATTCTGGCGGACGTCAATGCCCAGCCTTCCCATATCAGCAAGCCGCTGATGCAACGTATTGAATACTTCAGCAGCCTGGGCAGGCCAAAGGCTTATTCCCGCTATTTGCGTGAGACGATTAAGCCATGTTTGGAGCGACTGGAGCATGTACGCGACAGCCAGCTATCTGCATCTTTTCGTTTTATGGCAAGCCATGTAGGGCTGGACGGCCTGCTGATTCTGCCTGAAATGAGTCAGGATCAGGTGAAACGCCTGTCTACTCTTGTCGCTGCGCATATGAGCATGTGTCTTGATGCCGCTTGTGGTGATTTGTACGCCACCGATGATGTTAAGCCAGAAGAAATCCGCAAGACATGGGAAAAGGTGGCAGCAGAAACCCTGCGACTGGATGTTATCCCGCCTGCGTTTGAGCAACTTCGTCGGAAAAGAAACCGCCGTAAACCCGTGCCCTATGAACTCATTCCGGGTTCGCTGGCGCGTATGTTGTGCGCCGATTGGTGGTACCGGAAATTATGGAAGATGCGTTGCGAATGGCGGGAAGAGCAGTTGCGTGCTGTTTGCCTGGTCAGCAAAAAAGCATCTCCCTATGTCAGCTATGAAGCCGTGATGCATAAACGTGAGCAGCGCCGTAAGTCGCTGGAGTTTTTCCGTTCTCATGAACTGGTGAACGAAGACGGCGACACGCTGGACATGGAGGATGTGGTAAACGCCAGCAGCAGCAACCCGGCGCATCGCCGCAATGAGATGATGGCCTGTGTTAAAGGTCTGGAGCTTATCGCAGAAATGCGCAGTGACTGTGCCGTTTTCTACACTATCACCTGTCCGTCGCGTTTCCATTCCACGCTCAATAACGGCAGACCAAACCCGACCTGGACAAACGCGACGGTAAGACAAAGCAGCGATTATCTGGTCGGCATGTTTGCTGCATTTCGTAAGGCTATGCACAAAGCCGGGTTGCGCTGGTATGGCGTGCGGGTGGCTGAACCGCATCATGACGGCACAGTTCACTGGCACCTGTTGTGTTTCATGCGCAAAAAAGACCGCCGCGCCATTACTGCATTGTTGCGTAAGTTTGCCATCCGTGAAGACCGCGAGGAGCTGGGCAATAACACGGGGCCACGCTTTAAGTCTGAGCTGATAAACCCGCGCAAAGGTACGCCAACAAGCTACATCGCGAAATACATCAGTAAGAACATTGACGGGCGTGGTCTGGCTGGCGAGATCAGCAAGGAAACGGGTAAATCCCTGCGTGATAACGCTGAATACGTTAATGCCTGGGCGTCTCTGCATCGTGTTCAGCAATTCCGCTTCTTTGGTATTCCGGGGCGTCAGGCTTACCGTGAACTTCGCTTGCTGGCTGGTCAGGCGGCAAGGCAACAGGGTGACAAAAAAGCAGGTGCGCCGGTACTGGATAACCCGCGTCTTGATGCCATTCTGGCTGCTGCTGATGCTGGTTGTTTTGCCACCTACATCATGAAGCAGGGCGGCGTACTGGTTCCCCGTAAATATCACCTCATCAGAACCGCTTATGAAATCAACGAAGAGCCGACCGCCTATGGCGATCACGGCATTCGTATTTATGGCATCTGGTCACCCATTGCAGAGGGCAAGATCTGCACTCATGCAGTGAAGTGGAAAATGGTTCGTAAAGCCGTTGACGTTCAGGAGGCGGCAGCCGACCAGGGCGCTTGCGCCCCTTGGACTCGTGGCAATAACTGTCCCCTTGCTGAAAATTTGTACCAACAAGGGAAAGACAAATCAGCTGATGGGGATACCAGAACGGATATCACCTGCATGGATGACAAGGAATTGCACGATTACCTGCACAGTATGAACAAAAAAGAGCGCCGGGAACTGGCTGCAAGGTTACGCCTGGTGAAACCTAAACGGCGTAGAGACTACAAACAGCGAATTACAGATCATCAGCGACAGCAGCTCGTCTATGAACTGAAGTCCAGAGGATTTGATGGAAGCGAGAAAGAGGTCGATTTACTCCTTCGCGGTGGCAGTATTCCGTCAGGAGCAGGCCTGCGTATCTTCTATCGGAACCAGCGTTTGCAGGAAGATGATAAGTGGCGGAACCTGTATTAATTACGCGGGTTAACAATTCGTGCTCTTAATAATACCAGGCATATCAGGCTGATGAACGTAAAAAAACGTTTTACATCAGTAAGATTATTATATACTGTAAATATAAACAGTGGTTATATATACAGCATTACTTGTGGTGTCATAGGAGGAAAGATGCAGGACTATTTTTTGGAGTCTTTGAAGCTCCAACGCATTGATTTTTTTCTTAAGCTTGTAGCGGCTAGTGAGTGCAGTGATGAAGAGAAGGGGCTGGCCCTGCAGTGGGTTTCTGAACTGACAGATGAACTCATGGCAAAAATCAGAAGCCACGAATACAACCGCTCAATGGATGTCATCAGCTGAGATGACTTTTATGCGCATTGAAATAATGATCGATAAAGAGCAGAAGATTAGCCAGTCTACCCTGGACGCCCTTGAATCCGAGCTTTACCGCAATCTGCGCCCCCTGTATCCCAAAACGGTAATTCGTATCCGTAAAGGTAGCTCTAACGGTGTGGAACTGACCGGATTGCAACTGGACGAAGAAAGGAAGCAAGTGATGAAAATTATGCAGAAGGTGTGGGAAGACGACAGCTGGCTGCATTAAGAAACGTTGCTGGCGTCTGAACTTGTTTCTGGCGTCAGCAAGGTTGAACAACGAGCTATGCGAGGCGTTAGCTCTGTGGTGCATGTCTATGCCGCATGAGATCGCATGATCGTTTGAGGATCGTTTTTGCTAAGGCCTGCCAGAACTGGCGGGCTTTTGCGTAGATCATGCAGGTGCATGAAAACCACTACATAAAGCGGGCAGGCGTGGCGGGGATACGAGCGCGCGCATTATTGGTTCGATAAGGTTGATAGATTTCATCAGCAATGGTGAGTATCATGCGTAGCTTAAATGCCCGAGAACACGTTTGATTTATAGGCCATATATGAATAGTAAATTGATTTCTTTGGATTTATTCGCTGGGGCAGGTGGCCTTACTTGTGGTTTAGATATGGCTGGCTTCCAGCCTATTTTTGCTAATGAATTGGTTTCCGCTCATGCTGAAACCTATGCTTTCAATCATCCAAAGACAGAGGTCATAGTTGATGATATTAGAGCTATAGCCGAAAGTAATTTGATGAAAAAATTATCATTAAAACCTGGTGAGTTGGATTTATTGGCTGGTGGACCACCATGTCAAGGGTTTTCAATTAATGCACCAATTAGATCCTTAGACGATGAGAGGAATCATTTATTTAAAGATTTTCTTCGGATTGCTGCAACTTTAAAGCCGAAGGCTATTTTAATTGAGAATGTTCCGGGTATTGTTTCATTAGGAAAAGGAACTGTTGTTGAGCAAATATATAAAGAATTAGTATCATTGGGATACAGTGTAGATCATCGTATTCTCTTTGCTGGCCACTATGGTGTCCCACAAATGAGATTTAGGACAATCTTTTTGGCTATTTATGGGTATAATAAAAAAATAAATTTCCCAGAGCCTAAATTTAACGCAAAAGCAGTAGCCAACTTTTCAGGGGCTAAAGAATTGTGTTTGCCCATTTCACCTTTATTTTCAAAGAAATTGAAACCTCATACTACAGTCTGGAATGCAATTTCGGACTTACCTCCCATCATTGGGGGGCGAAATAATAATGGGTTACCTTATGCATCAAAACCTACATGTGATTATCAAAAATGTCTCCGTGGTGATTCAGAGTTAGTAATGAATCACGTATCAGGTAGTTTAGGTTCTATTAATTTGGAACGGTTGAAATATATTCCACAAGGTGGAAGTTGGAGAGATATTCCATTTGATCTATTGCCTGCTGGCTTGAAAAGAGCGAGAAGAAGTGACCATACAAAAAGATACGGTCGTTTGCATCCGGATGGATTATGTTCAACTATACTTACAAAATGTGATCCTCATTGGGGAAGTTTTTTTCATCCAACACAAGACCGCGTAATTTCTGTTAGAGAGGCGGCTCGGATACAGTCATTCCCTGATAATTATATCTTTAAAGGTAATCTTACCCAGCAATATGAGCAAGTTGGCAACGCAGTGCCACCATTAATGGCCAAAGCCCTTGGAGAAGAAATTATTAATATGATTGGATATGGAAATGAGCAACAGAAGAGATTTGGTTGAAATATTCGGATATAGTCCAGTAGATCTTACTCCTGAAGTAAGATCTTTATGGACTTTGGGGGCGTGTCCTTTTCTGAATAAGGAATGTGTAAAGATAAATCATGATCAAACCATAATATATGGTACATGTAGTGTAACATCCCCGTACGGGGATGTTATCATTTGTCCAAATAGATTATATGCGAATAATTATGAAACTTTGTTAAAGGTTAGCCATGACGCATTCGGGAGTGATGTTCCTTTCCTGACGTATGGCCAATTCATTGAACAACGGGCTAATTATAAAGATTGTATAATTGCCCTTGGTAAAAACTCAGGAAAAGAAGTTCAAGTTGGCCGAGCGCTATCAATGGATTGGGTTTTGGTTAGAATGACTGATGGACAAATAAAAGAATATGTTGGAATAGAGATTCAAAGTATTGATATTACTGGAAATTATCGTGATGCTTGGCATGCTTATAAAAATATCAAGCCTACTGATGAACGAAATGAATTACCAACTTCTCAACATGGTTTGAACTGGGCTAATGTTCATAAGAGATTAATTCCACAACTTATTCGGAAAGGCGTGGTTTATTCTCGTTCAAATTATGTTAAAAAAGGATTGTATTTTATACTTCCAGATATTGTCTATAAGAAATTTGAAGATGTTATTGGGAGCGATATACCGCTTTTAGATTTTCAAAATAATAAAACAATCACAGTCTACACTTATGGTCTTGGTACGAATGTAGCAAGTGGACAGCAACGTTCGTTAGTACAGATGAGAAAGATAATATTCGATCTTGATGAGTTTTCTAAGCGATTTACAACAGGTCCAAATTTGCCAAGTGGTGAGGACCTGGATGCAGTAATAAAAAAAGCCTTAGGGGTCTTGTAGTCGTTTTCAAATTTTAATGTTGAGGCCGAAACAATTCGGCCTTTTTATTAATCAAAACTATATGGGGAAAAATTTATAACTTCCTTATCTAACCAGGCATTAAATGCTCTTAATCTTTTTTGAAGGGGTAATAACTCATTTCTCACAAAAACCTTACTCGCCTTCTCCACGTCCCCAAACCCCCCAACATTATTCGGCATGATCCCCATCATTTGCGGAGGCACGCGGTGTGCCGCCATCATGTCATCACGGCTGACGTTCTTGATATTCAAAAACTCATCCTTCGCCGCCACCTCTGACAACGGGATAATCTGAAGCCCGTCCTTTTTACCGTTAGGCGAGTACATAAACAGGTTGCGGAAGTTACCCGGACCTTTGGCACTTTTCATTGCATTGCGGAGGTTGTTCACGTCCTCCTGGTTCTGCGCAGCATCGGTCATGTACATGATGAAGCCTGCATGACTACCGTTAATGTAATACTTGCGGCGGAACAGCGTGGCGGACTCATTGAGCAGGGCGGACGGAATGGCAGAAAGATAGCCGGGCAGGCCGTAGATCTCCTGGTTAATGTCCGGTTCCATCAGATGAAAAATGCTGCCTTTCGTGAACTGATACGGCTGGGTTGTCATACCGTATTGCACAAACCAGTAGGTATCCAGGTCTAACCCGCGTCGGGTGTATTTTGCCAGAGCAGGCTCAAGGGCGATAACTTCACCGAAGCGGTTCGTGCGTTTCTCCAGGTAGGCGTTACCAAATACCAGATAGTCCTGCACAAAACGTGAAAAAGCCTGCTGGCTGAGCAGCGGGTGAGGGATGTAGGTACTGGTCAGAATGTTGCATTTTACCGCAATTGGTGAACTGTGATGCACGGCGGCGCGGAAGGTGCGCGCCAGTCCGTCAAAGCTTACTGGCGGCTCATACCAGCGATCTGTTTGTACGCATTCCACATAGTCCAGCAGTTCGCGGCGGTCCAGAACAGGAACGGGATCACCGAAGCTGAATGCTTCGGCTGAAGTTTGGCTTTTAGGCTGGATCTGGTTCGTCGATGCAGCGCGGTTCTTCTTACTCTTTCCCATCAAAAAATCTCCACAATATTGCTGGTATTGGCGGACTCGCCCTGCAGCGGTTCGTTAAACAGTGCGTGCATTGTTGCCCAGGCCAGATCGGCATGGCTGGCTTCTTCGCTGCGGCTGGCTTCATAGGTCGGGCGGTTGCCGCTGGCGGTGGTGGCGCGACGGATTGCCATAAATGACTGCGCTATGTCGGTGTGTCCGGCGTCAAACTCCAGACGGCGGTGACTGATAATGTCGTAGGCCTTGAGTACCAGGGCATTTTTAACGTTGGGGTTGTAGACAAACTCCCGGACGGCAGGAAAAAACGCTTTCACGTTCTCGTAAACCCCGTGACCGACGCCGGTTGAGTCGATACCGATGTATGTCACGTTGTACTGTTCAGTCAGTTTTTTGATGGCGTCAGCCTGGGCGCGGAAGTCCATCCCGCGCCACTGGTGACGCTCAAGAATGCGGAACTTACCGCCCGGCACGGCTGGCGGTGCCACCACCACGCATCCGGCGCTGTCGCCGTTCTGCGTACCTTTTGCCGGGTCATAACCGATCCACACTTCGCGCCAGCCAAACGGGCGCAGCGCCAGTGCATGAAAGTCGGTCCAGACTTCCCAGCTGTCCACCATGCACGCCTGTAGTTCGCTGAGCGGGAACACGGACGCGAGATCGTCCACAAACTCGCACATCAGCAGGTTCTGGTATTCGTCCGGGCTGTATTCCATGCGCAACTGGTCAAGGTCGAACAGGTTACAGCCACCGCGCACCGCATCTTCCACGGTGACTATCTGGCGGTATTGCCCGTCAGCGCACAGCAGGCCGGGGGCCAGATTGCTGTGGGACAGATCAATGTCCACCTTGTCGGCTTTGTTGCGTCCACGGTTGAACAGCGCACCGGACCAGAACGGATAAGCACTGTGGGTCAGGCTGGATGGTGTGGAAAAATAGGTCTGCCGCCATTTCTTGTGAATAGCCATACCGGAAGCCACTTTGCGCAGCTCCTGAAATTTCGGTATCCAGAAATATTCATCCAGATACAGGTTGCCGTGATAACTCTGGGCCGTGCGGGCATTGGTGCCGAGGAAGTAAAGCGTGGCCCCGTTAGGAAGCACCATCGGATCGCCTTTCAGTTCCACCTCGACTTCTTTGGCGAAGTCGATGATGTATTGTTTAAAGACGTGGGCCTGAGCCTTACTGGCAGAAAGGAAAATCTGGTTGCGTCCGGTAAGCAGGGCGTCAATCAGGGCTTCACGGGCAAAATAGAAGGTCGCGCCGATCTGGCGTGACTTCAGCAGGTTGCGGATGCGGTTGG
>ERZ894199.795-NODE-795-length-12938-cov-8.733835_pt1 | contig 12938 bp, 8 predicted proteins | sample MGYA00380285_ERZ894199 | MGnify/ENA primary metagenome ERZ894199 (study PRJEB32331, sample SAMN06328447) | human gut metagenome | biome: human gut microbiome; feature: stool | host: Homo sapiens | collected 2012-01-17 ... | reverse complement strand
GTCTTGCTCGACAATCCAAAAATAATTGAGAGGCTAGGACTTTTGTCCCAGCCTCCTTTTTATTGATCCTTCTAACTTAAGGAAGAACATAACCTTGATCATCCACGGTATGGGGTTGTTCAGAACTGCTATTCTCTCTCAAAGCTTCCAAATCTTGATCCAAAATGGAATTGTAGTCTGTACTACCTTCACGGGTTACCCGAGTTGATACTTGGCGCAAGAGTTTTTCATTGAGATTGCGAACCCAGCGACCATTACTATGGTCATTGGCACGCATATAATTCCCTTTCACAATCTCTCCATAAAGGGCTTCATTGACCTGGTAACCTTGCTTACGCAAACCTAACAGACCGATCTCCACGATCTCATCTGGGCTGTAGTCTTCAAAATCAAATGTAGTCGGGATCCGGCTTTGCAGACCTGAATTGACCTGCAAGAAGTCGTGCATCTCTTTCGTGTAACCAGCAAAGATAATAACGATATCGCGGCGGTGGTCCTCCATAAATTTGAGGACTTCATCCAAGGCTTCCTTCCCAAAATCATCATTTAAACCGGTATAGAGCGTGTAGGCCTCATCGATAAAGAGGACCCCACCCAGTGCACTCTCCAAAACTTCACGCGTCTTCAAGGCTGTTTGACCTTGGTAGCCTCCAACCAGATTACTCCGCGATACTTCGATGAATTTCTTCTGCTTGATAACCCCTTTTTGGAAGAGGATATTGCCCAAAATGCGGGCCACGGTGGTTTTCCCTGTACCAGGATTTCCAAGAAAGAGAGAGTGCAAGGTCGTATCTTCGACGATGCCACCTTGTTCAGCCCGTTTTTGATTGAACTCAGCCATGGCTACGAATTGTTCGACTTGCTCTTTCACCTTAGCAATTCCAACCAAACGGTTGAGGGCAGCCATTCCATCTTCTTCCTTGTCGGCTCCGGCTTGATACTTTCCTTGGTTAAGAACAGCATCGATATCGCTATTGAGGATGGTCTCAATATCGTCAGAACCTTGGGCCACCACCCGATCTGCCATGGTCTTGGTCAATTGTTCATCCAGGTTACGGATCCAGCGACCATTGCTCTTATCTAGCGAGCCATCATAAGCCCGCTTAACATGCCGCGCATAGTAATCCCGGTCTTCGAGTTTGTAGTCTCCTTTGCTTAGGATCATTTCACCTAGTTGGACAATCTCATCTCCTGTAAAATCTTCAAAGATGAAATTATTTGGTACCCGAGAACGAAGGCCTGGATTGGTCTTTAAGAACTCCTCCATTTCCTTGGTATAGCCGGCAAAGATAATCATGATGTCGTCACGATTGTCCTCCATAAATTTGAGGATGGTATTGATCGCCTCGATCCCAAAGTCCGCACCGCTGTCCTTTTTATCCAAGCTATAGGCTTCATCAATAAAGAGGATGCCTCCTCGCGCTTTTTCAAGCAGGGCTTGGGTCTGTTCAGCTGTTCCTCCAATATTTGAAGAGATCAGATCGGACTCCGTTGCTTCCACGAAACGGAATTCTTCTCCTGAGAGGACACCTGCATCAAAGAGCACTTGTCCCAACAGACGGGCCACAGTGGTTTTCCCTGTACCAGGATTTCCCATAAAGGCAGCATGCAAGGTTTGCTTTTCAGGAGCCTTGCCACTGGCGATTCGTTTCTTGTTAAATTCCACCATGTTGATCATTTTCTTGATCTCATGTTTGACTTTTTCAAGACCAATCAGGCTATTGAGTTCTTGAAGAGCATCTTGTTTCTTCTCTGGTTCAGAGTCTCTTGCGGTGGTTGGAGCCACCGTTGCATCCGTCGTCTGTCCCGTAGGAACGACTTGCGCATTGCCCTTCGCCACTTCTCTGCCAACAAGATAGTCACAGTCATCCTCGATTTCCTTGGTCAGATCACGCGCATCGCCCTGCCTATAGGTCACGGTGCCCACCTTCGCAAAAGCTCCACCTTGAAGCCGTATATTAGGATCCGCAATCTTATGACAAATCATATGCTCAGCCATCAGCACACCATCATCGAAAACTCCAAATGAAATGGTTTGGGCATTCTCATTCAAGAAGGTCGTTTCTCCAGTCAGGGAAGCAAAGGACTCTTCATAGACGCATAAAAATTCTGTAAATGTAGCCTGGTGAGCTCGGATCATACTATTGAATGAATTGAGGGAGGTGATACGATCCGAATCCGAATTGAATTGAACATTATTATCAAGACAGACCCCAGTACCAGTAGGCAACTCAATTTTACAGTTTTCAGACTCCCAGATGACATTCCTCAACCAAACTGGTGGAAAGTCCTTTTCCAGATCCCCGCCTGTAATCGTTGAATTTTTTGCGATCACTTCTGAGTCCTTGGCATGGATCGTATTATTCCCAAATATTTCAATACGGACATTTTCTAAGGTCAATTTAGATCCTTCTGACAGATCAATCTTAGAAAAAATCGTTGAATTGCGAATAGACAATTCCGAAGCGGACATACCGATGGCACTTTGGTGTTTTTCCGGAACCTTCATCCCGACTCCTTCCAGTGTCAACTTCGAATGCGTATCCATATAGATAAAAAATTCATTATTTGTTGGAGTGGTTGCTTCAAAATAGACCTGTTTACAGATGATATCTGAGCTATTCCATAAGAGCAAGGTAGTGTAATTCCCACCAACTTTAAACCACAGATCTTCAAATGTCACCTGAGCTCCCTCTACAAATCGGAAGGAAGCCTCAATCGTGTTGTTAAACATGCGCCCATTGCCATTTGGATTTGGGACCACATGCCCCACAAAATGAAGGTTCTTGTCGATCTCGATCACTTTATTTGTCGGCCATTGAAAGACATACCCATTTTCAAACTCGATGGTATCACCATCCTGCGCTTTTTCAAGCGCATCCATAAAGTTCCAACTATTATTGTAAGGCCCTACTAAATATCTTGCCACGCGCTTTTCCTCTGTTTCATTTTTTCTGTTTCCTTGTTACAAACACTTGTCACTAAAAATTGTAACACAATCCAGTGCCAAAGAAAACACTTATCAGATCTGAAAGGACTGAAAAACCTCTATTTTCAAAAGGAAAATAGAGGCTGTCAGTTAATCTTTCAAGGCTGAAAATAAGCCGGCTAGAGCAATCGCTCCTGAGATCATCGCGGTGGAAAGGAGCAGCACATTGTCTGCCACTTCTAGCTTGTACTCAAAGACTTTTTCAGCTGGTTTGTCTTCTGCAAAAATTTCTAACTTCATGTTCTATTCCTTTCTTAGTCATCCTCCTCACCCAGATAGAGGCTTCGCGCCTCTGGGCTGTTGCTAAGAATATCGAGATAGGTTTCATACTCATCGGGCAGGGGCTTTCCTAATGAGATATCTAGCTCTGGATTCACATTTTTCCCAAAAAGAAAGCAGAGATAGAGACGTTCATTGAGCGTTGGAAAAACTTCGAGAGACATGAGCTCAGTCTGCCCTACTCGCTCCCAATCCTTTTCTTGGATATCTGGTAGGATATAGGCTTGGAAGAGTCCCAGCAGAGGATTATCATCTGGTAGCCCACTATCCTTATCCGCCTGAACCAAGGAAAGCCGTTGGCCAAAACCAGATACTTGGCGCTCCCGTCCCTTCACCGAAACAGTAATCGGATGCCCTCCCATATGGCTATAAATCCATTCTTTAGGCAGCCGATAATCTAAGAGAGGCTCAAGATCTTTGACAATCGTTACAGGACTAGAGCGTAGAAACTGACGAGTGACTGCTTTACAAAAGAGAATATTCTCCTCTTTCAAGGTCACTCCCTTCCAACTATTTTCCTCCTTAAAATGGTTAAAAAACACCAGATAGGGCTCTCGCACCATTTGTGCTAAGACATAGACACCATTTCGTAAGCGAATGGAAATGATCTTCCCTGACTTCCAGAGTATTGCTCTTTTTTTCTTTTCTATCATTAGCCAACCTCAAACTTAGCGAGGATCGTTGAATCCATCAAAACAAATCATCAAAGAGGCTCAACTGGTTATCCTCTGGCATATTGCCGAGAATGCCCATCTCATCCATCTTTTCAACCAGGGTAGACGAAACACCGCCGCGCTTCCGGAGCTCGGTCTTAGAAAGGAATTCTCCTTCTTCACGCGCCCGCACGATTTGCTTGGCAACGTTCTCTCCTAGACCATCCATAGCAACAAATGGTGGAATCAGGGTATCCCCATCGATCAAGAATTCTGTCGCCTGACTGCGATAGAGGTCTAGCTTGCCAAACTTGAAGCCCCGCTCCCACATTTCATTGACAATCTCAAGGGTGGTGTAGAGATCGATCTCTACATTAGAAGCTTCGTTGTTCTTGCGTTTTTCAGCGATTTCTTTCATCCGCGCTTTCACGGCCTCAAGGCCTGCACCCATGGTTTTGATGTCAAAAGCCTTGGCCCGAATCGAGAAGTAAGCACAGTAGTAATAAAGTGGATGATGTACCTTAAAGTAGGCTACACGAAGGGCCATCATAACATAGGCCGCCGCATGGGCTTTCGGGAACATGTACTTGATCTTCCCACAGGACTCGATGTACCATTCAGGGACATTGTTTTCCTTCATGGCTTGGATGTAGCCATTGCGCTCTTCTTCTGAGATCTTGAGCCACATCCCTTTCCTCACGCGCTCCATGATGGTAAAGGCCATCTTAGGCTTGAGACCCGCGTGCATGAGGTACACCATGATGTCGTCCCGACACCCGATAACGGTCGATAGATCGGCAATGCCCGCCTTGATCAAGTCTTGGGCATTTCCCAACCACACGTCGGTACCGTGAGACAGACCAGAGAGCTGAAGTAACTCTGCGAAGGTCGTCGGATGAGTCTCTTCGACCATGCCCCGAACAAAGTTGGTCCCAAACTCTGGAATCCCCAACATCCCTGTCGGTGTTCCAATCTGCTCGGCTGTTACCCCTAGCACTTCTGTCCCAGAAAAGAGGGCCATGACCCCTGGATCATCCATAGGGATATCATTTGGATCAATACCTGACAAGTCCTGGAGCTTCCGAATCATGGTCGGATCATCATGTCCCAGGACATCGAGTTTGAGGACGTTTTCATCGATATCGTGGAAGTTAAAGTGAGTGGTCTGCCATTCAGCGGTCACATCATCTGCCGGATACTGGACCGGAGTAAAGTCATAGACATCCATATAGTTTGGAATAACAACGATTCCCCCCGGGTGCTGACCGGTCGTCCGTTTGACCCCAGCTGCACCAAGAGCTAAGCGTTCGACCTCGGCATCTCGGTAGTACTTGCCAAAATCCCGCTCATAGCCCTTGACAAAACCATAGGCGGTCTTAGCTGCGACCGTACCTACCGTTCCTGCCCGAAAGGCATATTCTTCCCCAAAGATATCCCGAACATCCAAGTGGGCACTCGGCTGATCTTCCCCAGAGAAGTTCAAATCGATATCGGGTACCTTGTCCCCATCGAAACCAAGGAAGGTTTCAAAGGGAATATCCTGCCCATTTTTGCTGAGCTTGTGGCCACAGTTTGGACAATCCTTGTCCGGCATATCAAAACCAGATCCATAAGAACCGTCTGTGATGAACTCACTGTACTGGCACTGGCTGCAGACATAGTGAGGCGAAAGAGGATTAACCTCGGTGATCCCAATCATGGTCGCGACAAAGCTAGATCCAACGGATCCACGCGATCCAACCAGATAGCCCCGCTCATTGGAACGGTGCACCAGCATCTGTGAAGCCAGATAAATCACGGCAAAGCCATTCCCCAAGATGGAGGTCAATTCTTTTTCAATCCGCAGATCGACAATATCAGGGAGCGGATTACCATAGATCTCAAAGGCCCGCTTATAGGTCAATTCCGCAACCGTTTCTTCGGCCTTGTCGATAAATGGCGTATAGAGGTCACCCTTGACCACTTCGACCGGCTCAAAAGTCTCTGCGAGTGCATTGGTGTTTTCAATGACAATCTTGCGCGCCAAGTCTTCTCCCAAAAAGGCAAATTCATCCAACATTTCATTGGTGGTTCTGAAATGCGCTTTAGGAAGTGGCGCTGGCTGGGCATCTTCTCCATGCCCGATGGTCCGGTTGATCATGGCCCCTTGACCGAGACTGCGGACAATGATCTCCCGATAGATCTCATCTTCCGGCTCTAGATAGTGGACATTTCCTGTCGCAAGAACAGGCTTACCAAGGCGATCTCCCACTTCGATCAAGCTCTTGATAATGGTCTGGAGCTCGTCCATGTCCTTGATCTGCTCCTTGGCAATGAGGGGCGCATAGATAGCCGGTGGCATGACCTCGATAAAGTCGTAGTACTTGGCCACTTCGACTGCCGCATCCACACCTTGCGACATGACCGCATCAAAGACTTCCCCTTCTGAGCAGGCCGATCCGAGGATCAAGCCCTCGCGGTGGGCGTCCAACACGGTTTTGGGAATCCGTGGGACTCCTTCGAAATACTTGGTCCCAGAAAGTGAGACCAGTTTAAACATATTCTTAAGGCCGGTCTGATTCTTGACATAGAGGGTGGCATGCTTGACTCGCGCCTTCTTATAAGAATTCTCATCGATCAAATCGATATTCAGATCCTTGAGATTGGTCACCCCATGCTTTTCAGCGACATCTTTGATGAAGATAAAGAGCAGGCGCCCCGTTGCTTCCGCATCGTAGTTGGCCATGTGGTGGTGCTCCAAGCCTACTCCAAAGCGCTTGGTCAATGGCCCTAATCCATGCCGTTTAAAATCTGGATAGAGGTTGCGGGCAAATTCCAGGGTATCGATGACCGGCTGGGTGATCTTGGGAAGACCATGACGCTCGTAGTTGGCATTCATGAAGCCCACGTCAAAGGTAGCATTGTGGGCAACGAGAACCGTTCCCTCACAGAAGGCCTGAAATTCCTTCAAAACCTGCACCAAGGGCTTAGCACCCCGAACATGCTCATTAGTGATCCCTGTCAATTGGGTCGTAAAGGCTGACAGAGGATGGCCTGGATCGATAAACTCATCAAACTCCTCAATGACATTGCCCTTGTACATTTTAGAAGCAGCGACCTGGATCAAGTCATTGTAGATGGCTGAAAGTCCCGTCGTTTCCACGTCAAAGACCACATAAGTCGCTTCATTGAGGTCCAGATCCACCTCGTTATAGGTGATCGGCACCTTGTCCTCTACGATATTGGCTTCCATCCCATAAATCAGCTGGATTCCAGCTTTCTTGGCTGCTTTAAAGCCATGTGGGAAGCTCTGCACATTGCCATGGTCAGTGATAGCCACAGCCTTATGCCCCCACTCAGCTGCCTTAGCGATCAGCTCTTCAACTTCTGGCAGGGCATCCATGGTCGACATATTGGTATGGGCATGGAATTCCACCCGGCGCTCCCCTTCTGGCATCAGGTCCTTGCGGGCATAATGCACGACTTCCTGGATGTCTTGGACATTCATGGTCAAGTCGCGCGTGAAATTGTTCATTTCGATATTTCCCCGCACCCGTAGCCAGCTGTTCTTCTTGATCATGTCAAACTTCTGGGCTTCTTCCTCATTTTTGACCCATTTCTGAAGGGAAAAACTCGAGGTATAGTCGGTCATCTTAAAGCTGATCAAGACCCGACCGGTCCGTGTTACCTTGTGCTCCACGTCAAAGACCACACCCTCAAAGACAATTCGGTTCTCTTCTGTCGTAATCTCGATCATCGGAGTGATCTCAGCCTTATCTAGCTTAGGTTTAGCCACCGCCTTCTTAGCCTTGAAGTCAAAAACTGGCTTTTCTTCAACTACTGGTGGCGGAGCCATCTGGGCCAAGGATTCCATAGCCCGCAAGGTCTCTTCATTGGCCGCTTGGAAGATCTTTTCATTTTCCTCCTCAAAGCGCGCCACTTCTTGCTCTGTCAACTCCTCATCAGACTCCACCCGACAGGTGAAATGCGGAAAACCAAAGGCTTCCAACTGCTTGGCAAGGTTGGGCAAATGGTTCTTACGAAAATGCTCCGTATCAACCGAAGAAGGCCCCGAGATGATCAATTCCTGTCCTTCCGCTCTCACCTGCAAGTCTTGATAAAGCCCTTTAAAGCCTTGACTAGCACAAGGCCCTTCCTCAAAAACCTCCCGGTAGTAGGCCTGCAATAAATCCGCAGAAAAGTCCGGATTGGCCACTTGGATGGTAAAGATCGCCTGGTTTCCTGTCTTTGAAAATTCGTCCTTCAAGCGCTGGCGCAATTCCTTAAACAAAGCAATCGGCAAGACTTCCGCAAAAGCAAAGCGGAACTCCCAAACCCGACTGACCTTGTGCACCACGACTTCTTGAATCTCCGCATGCAAAAAGGCACTGGAAGATCGCATCTCCAGCGGCATATCTAGCTGATCCATTAAAATTTCAAAGGTGTTGGACATTGTTTCTCCCTTGATCTTGATTCTTTTGCTCGCTTTTGAGTGGCCCAACTCTAAGCAAAAACAGACCATTCAAAAACATTCGTAACCCTTATTTTATCACAATTTAAGGATTAATTCGAGGGAGAAGTGAAGACAAAAAAATCACCGATAGGACGGTGATTCTCTTTATCTATTATTCAGTTAGGGCTGATCCATCATTTATACCTCATCCCCATGATGATGGCCACAACTGCTAAAATAGGCAATAAAATTAACATCCAGATTCAATCCACATTTCCCGCTTATAAGATTTGTCTAGTCCACTATAGCGTTCAACATATGATTCTTTTGGAGAAGCTGGATTATACCAGACCGTCATGGTCGATCCCAGTGGAAAAGCATCTTGAAAAAGATTTCCCTTTGAGACTGTAGAATTGGTGTAGATGGTTATCCTTTGTGCCATCAAATCGATGTCGCTGGCTGCTTGATTCGTTTTCCAAGGAAGTGTTGCCCGCACCACCCAATAATATTTCAGGCTATTTCGATAGGTCTGACCATCCACTCTATATTCTACAATTGGAGCCGCTACAATTTGTGCTCTCTTATAGTCAACTACCACTCCCTCAACGCTCTTTGATGAGAGGGTCTTAATCCTAACTTCTCTTCTATAAAAATGTCCAAAAAAGAGTACGGTAAACAAAGGAAATCCAATAACAGCCACAGCAATGACTAGAAGTATTCTGATATCGGGCATACTCATCACCTACTTCATCATCAGATCTGACATACTAAGACTCATCTTCGTTCCATCTGTTATACTTTCGACAATTGATTGTTGCTCCTTAGTCAAAGGAAGCAAAAAGATCGTTGCCGATTGAGTCGGTAATTTGCCATTTTCAGAAATCCTATACTCAACTAACTGGTTTTGATATATAGATTGTCCATCGTAACTCCAATTTAGCTTAAATTCTGCATCATGATCAATATTCGTTGTCGTTTTGTTGACCAACATAAATACTACATATTCTTGTTGGTTCAAAGTATAGGTACTACCTGTATAATACAAAGTAATCTCACCTTGCTTGCCAGCTTCCGGATGCTCTTTAACTAACTTCTTCCCTAGTTCGATCAAGTCAGATGTTTTTCCTTCATACTGAGGTGCCACTACAAATTTCAACCCCTGTTCCTCTTTAGCAGACGAGGAGGCTTTTGTAGTTTGCTCAGTTTTCTTTGCAGTCGCCTCCTTGACCTCTTTTTTCGGCTGAGCACAAGCTGTTAATACAAACACACTCGCCAGTAATACCATCATCTTTTTCATGGATCATTTCCCTTCTTTTATAATTGAGTTAGATTCAAAAACATTTTCTACTATCATACCGGAAATTAGTTTGAAGAGCAAGTTCGTCACTAGGTGGAGAGAGCTGAGGGGATTAAAAATAGAGAACCAGTGGTTCTCTATTCTTAATCACGATTAATAAAAATGATAAACTATACAATCAATTGTTATTATTCAGCACCTGGCAAACTACGATATTTACTATCATTATACGCAGAGTTCTTATCATATCTCTTCTGACTAAAAGAATTTTTTATCTGTAAATCTTGAATATCGAAGGCTAACTCTGTGTCTTTTTTTTCAAATGCAGTAGCCATTGAATCTAAATATTGATTGAATCCCACAATTGCTGCAGAAATATTTTCAGTCGCTTCCTTAAAGCTACCGTAAGTACTATTCATGATTTCTAATGAACTATCATCTACCCATACGGATGGATTTGCATTTTCATTTAAAAATGCTTTATCTAATTCAGCCTTAGTATTTTTAATTTGCGCACTATTGACCGCTATTGTTCCGGTACCGTTTTTTGATCCCATGTTTACCTCCTATTTACTCTGGATGATTCGCAGACCAAACCATTAATTCATCGTAGGATTTTATTTGTGTCTTCTCACCGGTCTTTGGATCGGTCGCATAAATCTCTAACACATCCTGCCCCTTTGGTGCAAACCAATGAAGAACTGTATCAAACCACTCTTTGGTTGAGTACTGTTTAGGTCTCATATATAAACGAGCTAAATTCTTTATATCCTTAGCCATTTCTGGATAGTCTTGTGCAAAATTTGTATTGGAAATATCTATCTTTTCACGATCTTCTTTTGAGAGTAAGGTATCAATATAGCCAGCTGTAAATTTCAAATGGTACTTTTCTTTCATAGCTTGTCGAATGTTATTATAAACATTCCCCTTAGACATTTCCTGTTCAGCGGTAGAAAAAGGTGATTTACCATAATCCTCAAAATTTTCAAAGTCTTCAATTTTCTGGTTTGTAATATCAACCATAATGTCTTTACTTTCATTATTTCCAACTTTATATAAAGTTACCGGTATATAATCCTTGTTATCGGCATAATATTGATTGATATCGTATGCGCCTCGATACTCTTTTTTCCCTAACAATTGATATAGTTCCGTCTTTTTACTTGGAAATCCAGACACATTCAAATCATAAGAAATAATATTAAAATACTCATCTTTTGCAATTTTAGGTGAGCCATTTTTCTCTCTATCAATCATACTTTCATTGATCTCTTTTTGATGGACATCCAAAACCGAAACATAATCTTGACCGAATGCTATCCCACCAATACCATCTTTTTGCACAACAAATACAAATTTATTGTCATCAAAAACATGAATTGTAGGTTTCTCAGTTTTCGCATCTATATATTTCAAAACTTTTGAGTTGTTTTGCGTCTGTTTTTGCCCACTTTTTCGTAGTAGTAAAAATCCCGCACTTACAATCGTCATAAGAAGTATGCAAAATATTATTTTTATTTTTTTATCCATTAATATTCCTTTCTAGGATTTTGTTCTGTACATCTCCTAATCCATATATCTTATTTTGCCACTCTTCATATTCTGACGTATTGAATGGAATTTCCTTATTATCTGATAGTTTTTTTATATCATTATTTATATTTTCAATCCCAATATCCTCAACAGAATATCCTCCTTGACCTGTTAAAAATTCATAACTCTCATACGAAGATAAGTTCATATTTGAGTATTGATCAGCAACCTTTGTCTCATATTCACGAATTGAATCAATTTTATTATTTAGACTTTGTTCGGGTAAGTGATCATAATAATACCCGCGTAACCCATTTTTTTCCATATTATCACGAGCCATAATAGATTGCAAATCATAGGTCATATCATATTTAACATAACCTGTGGATTCCCCTGACATAGTCCGACCTCCAGCATTGAAAAATGCTCCTGTAGCATCTTCTTTTGCTTGAACTTCTTCAGCATCAATTTCTTTTAAACCATCAATATGTGAGACTAATGTAGCATAATCTCCAAAATATTCTCCACCGATTTTTGAATGAAGTTCTTGAAGGGCTGCTTTACCACCTGAATTGATATAGGAAAGTGTTGCTCCTGGCTTTTCTAAAACATCATCCTGTGAAAATACTAATTCTACGAATGAATCTCCTCCTGGAACCACTTTACCAGCTATCACACCAAGAAGTTCTTTAGCATAGTCCTTTAATGCATCATTTCGCTTCTCACGAATTTCTCTTAGATTCTCAAATTTCTCACTTTTAGCTACTTTATCAAAATCCGTATATGAGTTTGAAGAAATGTTTTCTGTAGATTCTTCTACTTTTATTTTTATTCCATTTTTCAATTCTCTTGTGGTTAAATCATATGTAAAACCACCATCTACAAATTGTAAATTCGATATTTTACTTGTCACATCGTATTTTCTACCTCCAATAATTGTTTCATTCTTCCCGACATTTGCAACTGCTAATGATTCAAACAAACTGGTTAAGACCCCTGCCTTTGCCATTTTAGTTTCTATTTCTGGATATTTTGCTATAGCATCAGCTCTCTCGCTTTCATATTTTGCCCATGCTGATTCATCTGCATTTGAAGCCGGTAATGCTGGCATCAATCCTCTCGCTCTTGTACTTAGAATAGAAGCATATCGATCACCAGCCATTGTTAATTTTTCAAAATAATCTTTGGCAGCGTCTTTATCTTGTTTAGAAATAGTTACAACAAATGTTTGAATATTCTGTTTGTTTCCCTCAGAAGTAAGTGCTAAATTGTACTCTTGATTGACCCGATAGTATAGCAGATCCATCATAGCTTTACTTACATTTTTAGATTCTACCGAACCTAATTTTGTAAAGAAAATCTCCTTATTCTCATCTTCGTTTAGTAGCAATCGAAGTACATCAATATCCTTTGCATCTTGTATCGAATTAATTAATTGCATATTCTGATCAGTTAATTGTCCATTTTTGATCATCTTTGTTAATTCACTAATTGATAAAGTACCGATATTTGCTGCATTCAGTATGGCAGCATTTATTCCAGCAAGGGAAGCAGAAACTTCCTGTAAATTAGTTTTAAAAGTATTTAAGGCTGTATTTAATGCTTGATGTGTTGTTTCTCTAGCATCAGATAACTTTTTTAATTTAGCATCAATATCTTTTTGTATTGATTCAACCGTTGGTTTTTCCGACATTTCATATGGTTTTGGAGATAATGCTAAAGCATCTTTGGCTGCTGTTATTGCTGGAGTAAGAT
>ERZ894199.790-NODE-790-length-12976-cov-6.468153_pt1 | contig 12976 bp, 7 predicted proteins | sample MGYA00380285_ERZ894199 | MGnify/ENA primary metagenome ERZ894199 (study PRJEB32331, sample SAMN06328447) | human gut metagenome | biome: human gut microbiome; feature: stool | host: Homo sapiens | collected 2012-01-17 ... | reverse complement strand
GTATCTGACGGATAAACCGACAGATTAAAGGATCAGGCAGAAATCTCCACGCCTGCCTGATCCGCATTCTGAATGAACACAAAATAGAGAATGAATAATTAATAGAAAAGAATTCGAAAAAAAGGAGAAGGTCACATGAAATTCAATGCAATGTTTCAGCCGATCAACATCGGTCCAATGACAGTAAAGAACCGCTTCGTAGTTCCGCCAATGGGAAACAACTTTGCAAACACAGACGGAAGCATGAGCGAACAGTCCGCTGCTTATTATCGTGAAAGAGCAAAAGGCGGCTTCGGTCTGATCACAATCGAAGCAACAGTAGTACATAAAGGCGCAAAGGGCGGCCCTCGCAAGCCATGTCTTTATGATGACTCCACAATCGAAAGCTTCCGCAAGGTAGTAGATGCCTGTCATGCAGAGGGAGCAAAGGTTTCCGTACAGCTTCAGAATGCAGGTCCTGAAGGAAATGCAAAGAATGCAGGTGCACCCATTGAGGCAGCTACAAGCATTCCCTCAGACTGCGGAAGAGACACACCAAAGGAAGTTGCAACGGAAGAAGTTTATGAACTGGTAAAAGGCTATGGCCTCGCAGCAAAGAGAGCCATGGAAGCAGGCGTAGATGCAGTTGAAATCCATATGGCACACGGCTATCTGGTAAGCACCTTCCTTTCTCCGAGAACGAACAAGAGACTGGATGAATTCGGCGGTTCTTTTGAGAACAGAATGCGTTTCTCCCGTCTGATCATCGAAGAAGTTAAGAAGATGACAGAAGGAAAGATCGCAGTTCTTGCAAGAATCAACAGCTGTGATGAAGTACCGGGCGGTCTTGATGTGCATGACAGTGCTGCGATCGCTGCATATCTGGAAGGATGCGGACTGGATGCCATCCATGTATCCAGAGCTGTTCATATCCGCGATGAATTTATGTGGGCACCGACAGTCACACACGGCGGATTCTCCGCTTCTCAGGTAGAAGAGATCAAACGTGCCGTATCTATCCCGGTGATCACAGTAGGACGTTATACAGAACCGCAGTTTGCGGAATTAATGGTAAAAGAAGGACGCTGTGACCTGGTTGCATTCGGACGTCAGAGCCTTGCAGATCCTTATATGCCATTAAAAGCGCAGGAAGAAAGACTGGAGGATATGATCCCATGTATCGCATGTCTTCAGGGCTGCGTGGCAAACATGTATGCAGGAAACCCTGTATGCTGTCTTGTAAACCCATTCCTTGGACATGAAGCTGAGGGCATTGCTCCTGCAGAAAAAGCGAAAAAAGTAATGGTAATTGGCGGCGGTGTTGCAGGTCTTTGCGCTGCATTTATCGCACAGGAAAAAGGTCATCAGGTAACACTTTATGAAGCAAGTGATAAACTTGGCGGAAACATGCGTCTTGCTGCTTATCCTCCGGGAAAAGGCGACATCACAAACATGATCCGCAGCTATATCGTACGCTGCCAGAAAGCAGGCGTAACAATCAAAATGAATCAGGAAGTAACTCTGGATCTTATCAGGGAAGAGAAACCAGACAGCGTAATTGTTGCTTCCGGTTCCAGAACACTGATCCTTCCAATCGAAGGTATCGACAATCCTGCAATTATCCATGGCTCTGATCTCCTTGACGGCAAGAGAGCAGCAGGAAAGAAAGTTCTTGTTGTAGGCGGCGGAATGGTGGGATGCGAGACAGCAGCATTCCTCGGTGAGCAGAACCATGATGTAACAGTCATTGAGTTCAGAGACACTGTAGGTGCCGACGTGATCCACGAGCATAGAGTTTACCTGATGAAAGATTTCGAAGATTACAAGATCAAAGAGATCACAGGTGCAAAGGTATGCAAATTCTATGAGGATGGCGTAGAGTACGAGACAGCAGACGGACAGAGACATGAATCCAGAGGCTATGATTCTGTCATCCTTTCCATGGGATTCAGAAACTACAACCCATTCGGCGAAGAGATCAAAGCTATCGTACCGGATACCTATGTGATCGGCGATGCCACCCGCGCAAGAAGAGCACTTGATGCTACGAAAGAAGCGTATGAGGTAGCTTCCACATTATGATGATATCAGGGTCAAAAGTTCAAAAAGTCGTTCGTGCTTGCACGATAAGATTTTTGAACCTGGGACCCGCCAAACATGAGAAAGTAGCGATTTACGCAGTAAATCAGCGAATTTCGAATCTTATAATTTATTCGTTTTATAGTTGCAGTTAAGAGACGCTGTATGATATTATCAGCGGACAGCAGCTTGAAAATGATTTTACAAAAAAATTCAGGAGGCAAACAGGAAATGGAACAGAGAATTAAAGGAACAACAGGATTAATGGCACTTATCGGAAGCCCGGTAGGACACTCAGGATCACCGGCAATGTATAACTTCAGCTTCCGTCTTCATAACCTTGACTATGCTTACATGGCATTTGACATCAAGGAAGACCAGGTTCCGGCTGCTCTGGATGCAATCCGTCTTTTCAAAATGAGAGGCGCAAACGTAACTATGCCATGCAAGAACGAAGTTGCAAAACACATGGATGAGCTTTCACCTGCAGCAAGAATCATCGGTGCAGTTAACACAATCGTTAATGAAGACGGCAAATTAGTAGGACATATCACAGATGGTATCGGATTTGTCCGCAACTTAAAAGAACATGGCGTTGACGTGAAAGGCAAAAAAATGGTAGTTCTCGGTGCAGGCGGTGCTGCAACAGCAATCCAGGTACAGTGTGCATTAGACGGTGCAGAATCCATTTCTATCTTCAATCCGAAAGACCCATTCTTTGCACGTGCAGAGTCCACAGCAGAGAAACTGAGCAAAGAAACACCGGATTGTAAAGTTTCTGTATTTGATCTGGAAGATGAGGCAAAACTGAAAGAAGAGGTTGCAAACGCAGACATCCTCGTAAACGCAACACTTGCAGGAATGAAACCTCACGAAGAGCTTACTCTGATCAAAGATAAATCCATGTTCCGCCCTGACCTTGTAGTAGCAGACGTTGTTTACAATCCTGCTGAAACAAGAATGGTAAAAGAAGCCAAAGAAGCAGGCTGCAAGCTTGCAATCGGCGGAAAAGGAATGTTGTTATGGCAGGGAGCTGCAGCTTACAAACTCTACACAGGACTGGAAATGCCAACAGCTGAATACCAGAAATTCCAGGAAGAAAACGAAAACAAGTAATAATAACCCAGGAGACCAAAATGAAACAGAAAACAAACAAAATGCTCATTTTCACCTCCCTTGCAGCATATTTCACTTATTTCATCCATGGAATCGGTGCTTCTATCCTGGGGCAGTACAAACCGGAGTTTGCAGCTGCCTGGGGTGCGAAGCCCCTGGCTGATGGCACCCTGGATGTAAGTATGGTAGTATCTGTAATTGCAGCACTTGGACTGGGACGTCTGATTTCCCTTCCTTTCTCCGGTCCTCTGTCTGACAAATACGGAAGAAAACTGAGCGGAATTATCGGTGTGCTCTGTTATGTGGCATACTTCTTTGGAATGGCTAATTCCACATCCATGGCAATGGGATATGCATTTGCAGTGATCGGCGGAATTGCGAACTCTTTCCTCGATACCTGCGTAAGCCCTACCTGTATGGAAATCTATGTAAACAACCCGTCAGTAGCCAACCTGTTTACAAAATTTTCCATCTGCCTGAGCCAGTTTCTGCTTCCATTCCTGATCGGAATCGTAGCATCTGCAAATATGTCATATAAGACAATCTTTATTGTTGCAGGTATTGCAATCCTCATTGACGGAATCCTGATTCTGATCCTCCCTTTTCCGGCGAGAGAGAAGGCAGTACAGGCTAAAGCTGATAAGAAGAAATCCGGACACAAGATTTCCCCTGCAGCGATTGCTGCAATTCTGATCGGATTCACCAGCTCCTCAACCTTTATGTTATGGCTGAACTGTAATCAGGAACTTGCCCGTTCCTATGGTATGGCAGACCCTTCAAAGATTCAGTCCCTGTATGCCCTGGGAACTGCAACTGCCATCCTTGCAACAGCAGCATTTATCAAAAAAGGTCTGAAAGAGATTAACGTCCTGATCCTCTATCCGTTAATCTCTACAATTATGCTGGCTCTCTGCTACTTTATCCAGGCTCCGTTTATTTGTCTGGTAGGTGGTTTTGTGATCGGATATGCAGGTGCAGGCGGTGTTCTCCAGCTGGCAGTTTCCACAACAGCAGAGTTCTTCCCTGAGAATAAGGGAACAGCAACCTCACTGGTAATGATCGCATCCAGCATCGCGAACTACACAATCTTAAGCCTTGCAGGATACATTACCAAAGTGGGCGGAAGCAGTGCTCCGAGAAGGATTCTTCTTCTGAACATGGCAGTGACTATTATCGGTATCCTGCTCGCCCTTTTTGTAAAGAAAAACAGAAATCAGTAAGGCAGTGTGCCAACAAGTTGATTTCCTGAATAATCTCGCATCTAAATTTCTTATTTTCGCGTTGTTGTCGGGTGTCGTAGCTACCGCTACGCCTTGAAATAAAAAATTATTAAAATCCAATCCAACTGAAGATATGTTTGGACGTTACAAGTTTCAGATTTTTTCCGGTCGGATTGGATTTTATTAAAATCTGGATTGTCTAAAAATTAACAAAAAAGATAGAATATACAAGCTGAAATATAGAAGTAATCTAACAATTTATTGAAAAGGAGAATTTGTATGGCGTATACAAGAATACAAAGAAGAGAAAATGAACTGCCCTACATCCCCTTTGGACCATTTCAGATAAGACTTCCATTCATACACTACAAGATAGAATCTGTTGAGTTCATTCAGGGTCTGATCCTGGGCGTTACTGCGCTGGCCGCTGTTCCGTATCTGGAGCAATATCTGGGGCTTCCTTATGAGCTGGCGTGGAGCTGTGTAATTATTGAGACATTTCTTTATCTGCTCCACAGTCTGCTTGGCGATCCGGTAGTACCGGGGTGGATCACACCCACACTGCCTCTGACCATCGTATTTCTGGAAGGCTTCCCTATGGGAGAGGAGAGGATCCAGGCAATGATCGCACTGCAGATGCTGGTAGGTCTGGTATTTATCTTTATGGGTGTGACCAGACTGGCGGATAAATTTGTTCATGCAGTTCCCAATTCTGTCAAAGGCGGAATTCTTCTTGCAGCACCAGTTACAGTTATGGCAGGACAGCTGGGAGAGAACGGAAATATGCACAAATATCCTCTGGCTATTGTTGCAGGTGTAGGTCTTTTGATCCTGATCAGCTTCTCTGACAAATATCAGGAGAAGAGAAAAACAAATAAGTTTCTTGATCTTGTTGCGAGATACGGAAATCTTTTCCCCTATCTTATCGCAATGGTAGTAGGACTTCTGGTTGGCGAACTGGATGCCCCGGGACTGGAGATTGGTACCTTTATCAAGATTCCTCAGTCTAAAGATATCATTGAACAGGTGAGCATTTTCGGCGTAGGGATTCCTCCTGCATCTATGTTTATCAAAGCACTGCCGCTAGCACTGGTGTGCTATGTTATTGCATTTGGTGATTTTGTTACTACAGAGACCCTTGTATCAGAGGCACGTCAGGCAAGAGATGATGAGTATATTGATTTCAATTCCAGCCGTTCCAATCTGGTAAGCGGTCTGAGAAACCTGATTCTGTCCATCATCGCACCATTTCCTCCCCTTTCCGGTCCGTTATGGGTTGGAATGACTGTATCCGTATCCATGCGTTATAAAGAAGGAAAGAAAGCAATGAAGTCTCTTCTCGGAGGAATGGCTTCTTTCAGACTGGCCACATTCTTAAGTGTGCTGATCATTCCTGTAGTAAGTTTCTTCCGTCCCATCTTCGGAGTAGGCTCTTCCATTACTCTGATGTTCCAGGCATTTGTATGTGCGAGAATTGGTATGGATTACTGCAAGAGCGACAGAGACAAGATGATCGCAGGCGTAATGGCAGCAGTCCTCGCAACCCAGGGAACCGCATGGGCATCTGCATGGGCATTGGCAGTTGGCTTCGGACTGAATGTTTTCCTGTCCAACTGGAATCCCCTTGAGAAAAAATAATATAAGCAAAAACCAAGAAGAACAGCCGGGATTCGGGGCTGTTCTTCTTGGTTTTCATCAATTATTATTTTAAGGAGTCATAATTATTAAATTCAAATTCTGTAACAATCTATTGACGAATATGAGTGATATCAGCTATAGGCAAGAATAACATCTGATATCACATCATTCATCAACAGATCACAGACTGCTGTGAATGATATCCAGCACCTGTTTTAATTCATGCACACCGACCTGTCCCGGAGCAGAAGCTTTGGAAGCAGCACCGAAGGTGAGAGCGGAGCCAAATGTCTCACCTGTCAGGCGGCTTACAACGCCTGTTCCTGCCATGGACATGGTAATGATCGGGCGGTCTGCATATTTCTCAGACATTTCCAGAGTAGCAGAGAGGAGTGTAAGAACATCCTGTTTGCAGGTCGGCATAACAGCCATTTTCGGAATATCAGCACCGAAATCCTGCATCATACGAAGACGTCTGATGATCTCCTCCTTCTCCGGAGTCTTAAAGAAATCATGGTTGGAAGCAATTACCTTTACACCTGCCTCATGAGCAGCATTGATGATTGTCTTAACAACTTCATCACCTGTAAATGCTTCTACATCAATTAAATCTACATAACCGCTTTGAGCAGCTGCAATATTTAAAGCAGCATAGTCATTTACAGAAATTTCTTTCTCACCGCCTTCTTTGGAAGTACGGAATGTAAGGAGAACAGGAATGTCTTTTAAAACTTCCTGAAGCTCTTTTGCGGTTTCTAATACTTTCTCAGTAGCAAAGACATCATCAAACCAGTCTACACGCCACTCAACTACATCAACAGGAAGAGTAGTGATCTTTTTGGCTTCTTCGAGAATGTCTGTTTTTGTTTTTCCTACGATGGGAACGCAGATCTTAGGTCTGCCCTCGCCGATCACAGTGTTTTTTACCTGAACTGTGTTCATCTGTTTATCCTCATATTTTCTGTTGTATTATAGTAGTTCCGGATTATTATGGAACTGTTATAAGAATAACCGTAACATAACCGCATGATCAACAGCTTTTTGAAGCAAACTGCAGGATATGTACATTCTGCGCGGAGTAATATATCAGTACATCTCCTGCAGTACGCCGAAAAGCGGTATATATCAAATATTATGTGCGGAAAGATCAGTGAAATGATCTGTTCTGCATCACAATATGAGATATCCATACTGAAGATACCATCAGGTATCAGTCATCATAGGAGATGTGAAGAATCTCTTTCATATGTTCGATAGGCATTGGTTCGCCTGTCCATAACTCAAATGCAGCGGAACCCTGGAATAACATCATTCCCAGACCGTTCATTGTCTTGCATCCTACTTCTTTGGCCATGGAACGCATCTTTGTTTTCAGCGGAGAGTAAGGAACATCAATAACGATTAGCTCAGGACGGAAGTAAGACTTGTCCGGAACAACGGACTGGCCTTCCAGTGGTTTCATTCCCACACCTGTAGCATTGACAAAGATAAAACTGTCATCCATCTCAGCTTTCAGTTTATCAAGATCTGCCAGATCATAAAGAACTGCATGGCAGGATGTCTTTGTGTTGATCTTCTCTACTGTGGATACTGCACGATCCCAGAATTCATCCTTGCGGTTAAAGATTGTGATCTCGGCAACGCCGTCCAAAGCAGCCTGGATCTCGATAGCAGTGGCAGCACCGCCTGCACCGACGATAGTCATTTTCTTTCCGATCACATCAATATCATTATCTTTCAGGGCAGACATAAATCCGATACCGTCAGTGATATGACCTGTAAGATGACCGTTGTCATTTACGATCGTGTTAACTGCACCGCATAATTCTGCTGCAGGAGAAAGCTCATCCAGGTATTTTCCAACCAGAGTTTTGTTTGGCATGGAAACATTGGATCCTCTCATTTTCAGAGTACGGATTGCTTTTACTGCATCCTCAATTTCATCTGCGCCAACCTCGAAAGCAAGGTAAGCGTAGTCATACCCGAGTTTTGCAAAAGCCTCATTCTGCATTGCAGGAGAGCTGGAGTGACGGATCGGGTAAGCCATCAGACCGATTAATTCAGTATGTCCGGTAATTCTTTCAGCCATTATAATATCCCCTTTCGTATTTTGTTGTAAAGGTTTTTATTAAAGGTATCCCATCTGAGTCAGTGTATTAAGGATATTTCTTCCTTCCAGAGTTCCGTCGATGATCCTTCTTGCACGTTTGCTGTCTCCGATGTTCAGGATCTCAACATCATCAGAAACAAAAGCATCGGAAAGCTCTGCGAAAAGCTGTCCCTGAGCTCTCATACCAAGACATACGAATCCGTAGTCAAATGGAAGCTCACGTTCACCTTCTGCATCTTTTACAAGGAAAGAGCTGTCTTTTACTTCCTGAAGAGCTGTCTTTGTAAGCTGGGCCACATGATGTTTCTTCATCTGGTCCTTCATGTCATTCTTTGTAACAGGATCCAGGTCACGTCCGATCTGATCCATCATCTCCACAATAGAAATCTCAGCATTTCTTGCTGCAAAGAATTCCACAACATCAAGACCAACAGCACCGCCGCCCACAACAACAACCTTCTTGCCTGTCATATCTTCCGGATAGTCATTGATGTGATTGATCATTCCCAGGATAGAAGCAACCTTGCTGCCTTCTTTGTCAATGCGGTCGTGAAGTCCCCTGATCGGAGGAAGCAGTGGTGCGGAACCTGTGGAGCTTACGATCAGGTTCGGATGGAACTTGCGGATATTTTCCGGTGTTCCTTCTGTGTTTGTGAAGATATAAAGATTCTCAAGCTGCTCTGCTCTGTGAATCAGATAGTTCGGGAAATCAGCCAGACGCTTCTTTGCAGGAATCTTAGAGATCACAGAAGCAAGACCGCCAAGAGTCTCACCTTTTTCCAGAAGGAAGGTATTACAGCCTACTTCTGCGGCTGTACAGGCAGCTTCCAGTCCGGCAGTACCGCCTCCGATTACTACAACATTACAGTTTTTGTTCACTTTCTGATTCTTATAAACATCACCTTCCAGAACAGCCGGGTTTACAGTACAGCGGATCGGACGGTTAAAGCCGATTCTGTTTCCTGCACATCCGATGTTACAGGAGATACATTTGCGAAGGTCACATTCTCTGCCTGTAGCTACTTTGTTCACCCATGCAGGTTCTGCGATAAGACCACGTCCCATACCGATCAGGTCTGCATCGCCGTCAGCGAGGATCTGCTCAGCAACCTTCGGGTTACGGATATTTCCCATGGAGATACATGGCTTGCCGAATTTCTCTCTGACAGCTTTAGGCATATAGGAACGCCATCCGTCTTTCATGTAGTTGGCATCGATCTGATACTGGATAGAACCGTTTAAACCGCAGGAAACATCGAAGATATCAACTTCATCCTGAACATATTCCAGATATTCAAGAGTATCCTCAAGAGTGTTGCCGCCTTCCATCAGCTCATCTGCGCTGAGACGGAGCATGATCGGGAAGGAAGGTCCGACCTGTTTTCTTACTTCTTCAATGACCATACGGCAGAAACGTGTTCTGTTTTCCACAGATCCGCCGAACTCATCTGTACGTTTGTTTGTAAGAGGAGAGAGGAACTGGCTGATCAGATAGGAATGTCCCGCATGGATCTCTACTGCGTCAAAACCTGCAGCCTGGGCTCTTTTTGCAGCCTCGCCGTATTTCTTTACAATGTGATGGATTTCTTCCACTGATAACGGACGCGGGATCTCTCCGCCTTCTTTGGACGGAATATCAGATGCGGAAACCGGCTGCATATTTGTACGTGCGGAAACAGCGGAAGCACCTGCGTGGTTGATCTGGATCGCAATACAGGTACCATATTTGTGGATCTCTTCACAGAATTTGTACAGACGTGGCAGATAGTTGTCGTGGTCAATACGAAGCTGAGTAGTTCCGTTGGAACCCTGCGGAGAATCTACGCTTGCATTCTCTACGATGATCAGACCTGTGCCGCCTTTGGCACGCTCTTTATAATAATTAATGTGAAGAAAACTCATTTCGCCGTTCTGTTCCCCGTAATTGGTTCCCATAGGCATCATAACGATACGGTTTTTGATAGTCATATTTTTTACTGTGAGTGGTGTGAAAATATGCTGGTAATTGCTTTTCATTACGTCTTTCCTCCTGAAATTTTCTGTTGTATCTATAGCTGTTCAGTGCTTTAGCTGTGGCCTGAATTTCTTTGATGTGTTAATTATATAATGGGATAATCCATAAATCTAATTGATAATTCGTGCTATATAATAAAAAACATCTATGGTTTTCCGTGCACTGTCCGCGTACTGAATGAAAGCATTCGCAACTGCATCCACATCATGGGAAAATCCTGTTGAACCTGTATGGCTATAGTATTTTTTCACCGAGCTGCGCTGAGACTTTTATACCTGTGCAGTCGGATTCGCAGACAAGTGAGTGGTATAGTTACCTCAAACACGCTCTGGTGTGCCGACAAGTTGATTCTTGAAACAGTCTTGCAGGATAGAAATAAGAAATTCAGACGCAGGCTTGTTCGAGAAATCAATTTGTCGACACACTGGTTTGCGGGAGAGGGTGAAATACAGGACAATACAAAATAACCGTAATACCCTCTATTAAATAGGAAGAAATGCTTAAAAAAACAAAATTTGGAGAAACCTGACAAATTTTTCTGCTATATTTTTAACGAAAATGACAAATAAATGTTGAAATTTTCTGCTGAAAAAGGTAAAATTAAAATCGGCTAAATTTTTGGGTTAACTTTTAAATATTCTCATAAAGATGGAGGGCAAACAAGAATGAGTAATGCAACACAAAGCTTAGCAGGCACAAGAATTACTTCTTTGCTTGACGCAAACAGTTTTGTCGAAATCGGACAGGGTGTAACAGCCAGATCCACAGATTTCAACATGACTGCAAACAAGGCACCATCTGACGGTGTTATCACCGGATATGGTGTGATCGATGACAAACTGGTTTATGTATACAGCCAGGATGCATCTGTATTAAACGGTACTGTTGGTGAAATGCATGCAAAGAAGATCACAAGACTTTATGATCTTGCCATGAAAACAGGCGCTCCGGTTATCGGACTTGTTGACTGTGCAGGTATCCGTCTTCAGGAAGCAACAGACGCACTGGAAGCTTTCGGACAGATCTATCTGAAACAGACATTGGCATCCGGTGTGATCCCGCAGATCACAGCAATCTTCGGAACATGCGGCGGTGGTATGGCAGTTATCCCGTCCCTGACAGATTTCACATTCATGGAATCCAAAAAAGGAAAAATGTTCGTCAACACACCAAACGCACTGGAAGGAAACAACACAGACAAATGCGACACAGCAGCAGCTGATTTCCAGAGCAAAGAGACAGGTGTGATCGATGGCGTTGGTACAGAGGATGAGATTCTTGGCCAGATCCGTTCCTTAGTATCACTTCTTCCTTCTAATAATGAAGACACAGACAATTACACAGAGTGTACAGACGATCTTAACCGCGTATGCGCAGATCTTGCAAACTGTGCAGGTGACACAGCAATCGCACTTTCCCAGATCGCTGACAACGGTGAATTCTTCGAGACAAAAGCAGACTATGCAAAAGACATGGTTACAGGCTTTATCCGTTTAAACGGCGCTACAGTAGGTGCTGTTGCAAACAGAAGCGAAGTATATGACGCAGAAGGCAAGAAAACAGAAACATTTGACGGAAGCATCTCTGCAAGAGGCGCAAGAAAAGCAGCAGATTTCGTGAAATTCTGCGACGCTTTTGATATTCCGGTACTTACACTTACAAACGCAACAGGCTTCATGGCAACCTTATGCAGCGAGAAGATGATGGCAAAATCCGTAGGTGAACTGGTAGCTGCATTCGCAGATGCAACTGTTCCGAAGGTAAATGTGATCATCGGCAAAGCTTACGGTACAGCTTACGTGGCAATGAACAGCAAATCTATCGGTGCAGACCTTGTATATGCATGGGATAACGCAGAGATCGGTATGATGGATGCTTCCCTGGCAGCCAAGATCATGTATGCAGATGCAGATGCTGCTGAACTGAATGAAAAAGCTGCTCAGTACAGAGAGCTTCAGAATGGTGTTGCTTCCGCAGCAGCAAGAGGCTATGTTGACACTGTGATCAGCCCGGCTGACACAAGAAAATATGTAATCGGTGCATTTGAGATGCTGTTCACAAAGAGAGAAGATCGTCCGTCTAAGAAACATGGAACGGTCTAAGCGGGGTGACGCATATGAAAATGATCAAAAAAATAACTTCTGTATTCATGACATTTCTCGTAATGGCTGCGCTGGTGATTGGCAGCACCTCTGTGGTATTTGCCGCAGATAAGGTTGATGATACTGTTAAGTCCACACTGGTAACTACAGCAGAAGGACTGACAGATGCCATTGTCCAGCTTAAAGATGAAGAAATCGAGAATTACATGAGTTCAGGAGATGACTTTACAACAAGTGCCATGCAGTCCTGGCAGACATCCAAGGATGAACTTGGCGCAAAGAAGGACAGCAATGGTGAAACTACTGTAACTTTCAAAGATGATCAGTACACAGTTACTGTTCCTCTTAAATTTGAGAAAGCAGAAGCAAACTTTGTATATGTCTTTGACTCACAGGGAACACCGACTTCCATGTCTGTAGATGTACAGTATGGTATGGGCAAGACTCTTCAGAGAGCAGGTCTTAATACTCTGATGGGTATTGGAACTGTATTCGTAATGCTGATTTTATTAAGCCTTCTGATTTCTCTGTTTAGATTTATTCCGAATCCGGAAGCAAAGAAAGCAGCAGAAGCAAAAGCAGCCAAAGCTGCAAAAGAGGCAGAGGCAGCAGCCATCGCACAGACAGCACCTGCACAGGCAGAAGAGAACCTTGCAGATGACGGAGAGCTGGTAGCTGTTATCGCAGCAGCAATCGCAGCAGCAGAAGGAACTACAAC
>ERZ894199.782-NODE-782-length-13121-cov-12.392010_pt1 | contig 13121 bp, 10 predicted proteins | sample MGYA00380285_ERZ894199 | MGnify/ENA primary metagenome ERZ894199 (study PRJEB32331, sample SAMN06328447) | human gut metagenome | biome: human gut microbiome; feature: stool | host: Homo sapiens | collected 2012-01-17 ... | reverse complement strand
CTCTTCACCCCTCGGAATGCCGATAAACACAGGGGGTTCCGGCCGAAAGGTGAAGAGTGAAGAGTATTTTGATGATAGCTTCGTTTTATTTCTTAAATAGTCTATCTAAAGGTGATGCTTACTGAATCAGCAAGAACAATCTGTGAGTTTGGTGGCCTCTTTGGTTAAGAATCTGTTGATTTCATTCTCAAATTGATCACGATGAGGACTTCCTATCTTGCCTATATGCTTATCTAATATATCTTCTTCTGTATAAAATCTCATATTATTTCTTTTAAAAAACAAGATTAATACTACTGTAAAATTACGAAAAGAATCCGAAGCGCTAAGGCTGAAAAAACTTATCCCTTTCTTCCGAAATCGGCTGGAATCTCGCCCCATTTCTTCGTTTCCCATTTTATAATAGGTATGTTGATGGGGTGGGTGCGGAGCCAGTTTTCGGCTCGGGCGATGACCTGATAGAGCTGTTCGGTCTGGGGAGTGCGCTCCAGTTTGGTCTTGCATTGTTTCTTGCTTACCCAGAGCTGGGCATTCACGCTGTCGCTATAAATTATCTTGTCGGTAATGCCCTTCTGCTGCATCAGGGCGAGGGCGTGGACGATGGCGAGAAACTCGCCGATGTTGTTGGTGCCGTGGATAGGACCATAGTGGAAAACCTGGGCACCGGTCTGAAGGTCGATGCATTGGTATTCCATCGGACCGGGATTGCCGGAACAGGCGGCATCCACAGCCCAGGCGTTAGCTACTACCTCGTTTGGCAGAGGCAAAACTGTATCGTTTCTCCAGGTAGGAGGATTTACGGGCATTTTATTCATCTTGTTTCTTTTTAGGGTTGGAAAACAAAAGGGATTGGCTAAAACTGAAATGAGCATGCGCCTTGGAGTCGAGCTCCAGGGCCATGCTCATTATGTCAAATAGTCAATATTCTTTTATTTTTAAATTGTAGGTTATTATATCTTATGTATATATTACATTCTTTCTGGAACCTCGATGCCTAGCAGAGACATACCGTTCTTCAAAATCTTAGCCACGTTGGCTGCAAGAACCAGACGGGTAATCTTCTCAGCCTCGCTTTCTGCATTCAGGATGCTGTAGTCGTGATAGAACTGGTTGAACTCCTTGGTCAACTCGTAGCAGTAGTTAGCGATACCACCAGGGTTGTAGTTGTTGCCTGCATCGGCTACAGCTGCAGCAAAGTCGTTCATCTTCTGGATGAGGTCAATCTCCTTCTCGTTGATAGGAGCATCTGCGCCCAACTCAGCAGGAATCTCGATGCCCTCGGCGGCTGCCTTGCGCATGATGCTGCGGATACGAGCGTAGGTATACTGGATGAAAGGACCTGTGTTACCATTGAAGTCGATACTCTCTTCTGGGTTGAAGAGCATGTTCTTGCGGGCATCTACCTTGAGGATGAAGTACTTCAACGCTCCGAGACCCACGATGCGTGAAATCTCCTGGCGCTCTTCCTCGCTCATGTCCTTGAACTTGCCGAGCTCATCGCTTGTCTGGCGAGCATCCTTAATCATCTCTGCCATCAGGTCATCAGCATCTACTACGGTTCCCTCGCGGCTCTTCATCTTACCGTTAGGCAACTCTACCATACCGTAAGAGAAGTGAACCAAGTCCTTGCCCCACTTGAAACCGAGACGGTCGAGCAGGATAGAGAGTACCTGGAAGTGGTAGTTCTGCTCGTTACCTACTACGTAGATCATCTTGTCGATAGGGAAGTCCTTGAAACGGAGGTCGGCAGTACCGATGTCCTGAGTCATATAAACAGAGGTGCCGTCTGAACGGAGCAGGAGCTTCTGGTCGAGACCCTCGTTGGTGAGGTCAGCCCAAACAGAGTTATCATCCTTGCGGAAGAAGAGACCCTTCTCCAATCCTTCTTCTACCTTCTTCTTACCCTCGAGGTAAGTATTTGACTCATAATATATCTTGTCGAAACTTACACCCATCATCTTGTAAGTCTCATCGAAGCCAGCGTAAACCCAGTTGTTCATCTTCTGCCAGAGTGCACGAACCTCAGGGTCGTTGTTCTCCCACTTTACGAGCATCTCGTGAGCCTCCTTAATCAGCGGAGCTTCTACTTTTGCTTTCTCTGTGGCAGCTTCTTCGTCCATGCCCTCCTTCATATACTGAGCCTTGAGCTCTGCGATTTCCTCACGATAGTGCTTGTCGAAGGCTACATAGTAGTCACCGATGAGGTGGTCGCCCTTCTTGCCGGAAGTTTCAGGAGTTTCGCCATTGCCCCACTTGAGCCAGGCGAGCATAGACTTACAGATGTGGATACCACGGTCGTTAACGATATTTGTCTTGATTACCTTGTTGCCGTTAGCCTCCATAATCTGAGCCAGAGACCAGCCGAGGAGGTTGTTGCGCACGTGACCGAGGTGGAGAGGCTTGTTGGTGTTAGGAGAAGAGTACTCAATCATGACGAGCGGACTGTTCTCAGTAACTGGCTTCTCACCAAACTTAGGGTCAGCGTTGATGGTATTCAAGAGTCCTACCCAAGCGGCAGGAGCGATAGAAAGGTTGAGGAAACCCTTTACCACGTTGAAGTCTGCGATGACATTAGCGCAGTTTTTCTTCAGGTATTCGCCGATTTCCTGTGCGGTATCCTCAGGCTTTTTCTTCGACATTTTGAGGAATGGGAATACGACGAGGGTAAGGTTACCTTCGAAATTACTCTTGGTCTTCTGCAGGGCTACCATCTTCTCAGGTACGTCCTGACCATAAAGCTCCTTCACCGCAGCGATGACCGAGCTGATGATTTCGTTTTCTATCTTCATTATTTAATATATCTTTTTTACCGGTAAAATTATCTTTTTAAACTGATTGAAGAGGGATTTGCAAGTTCCCTTTCCGTTTATGCGGCTGCAAATTTACAAATAATAATTGAATTGTGAAAGAAAAATTGCACATTCTTTTGTTTTTTGTCGCATTCTTTCGTTTTTTATTGCTTTTGCAACAGAAATGAAGTCTTGCGGAGCTGTTGAAAACTGTCTTTAAAGGGACGAAAGAACAGGAAGTATAAATGGGAATAGGAGCAAAGATCCCGCAAAAAGGGTCTTTGCTCCTATTCTTATCTTTTGGTAGCTGAATATAACTTCCGTGATTTATCCCTCTAGGATAATTGATGCCACGTCTTCGGGCGAATTCCATAGGAGTCCGTCTTGCAACTCATCATCGGTAAATCCGTTGAGTGCTTCCTGTGCTTCCCTTGGAGTAATGGCTGGAGTGCCGTCCTCGTTCTTAGCATCGAGCAAAGCCTGCAAGATGGCTGCTCTGTATTCTTCGATTGTCATCATAATTTTTATGTCGTTTCGTTGTTTATTTTATGATGGCAAAGGTAATGCATTTTTTTGAAAATACCAAACTTTTTTGTCATTTTCTTTTAGCGGATATTGAAAAAGTTTTAATTATTTATATGCTTTTCTATGATTGTATGAGTATATATATATATATAACTGAGCTTTCGCAAGTTTTGCCCCACACGCTCTGAAAGGGCAGAAACTCCTAGCCCGTACTTAAACCACTTGCGAAACATGAGTTAAGTTAAAAAAACTAACTCGCTCTAATTTGGACTTTGATTGAAAATCAAGAAGTTGGGCGTTTGCCTATATTATATAGGTAACAATATGGAAACGAGCGGACTTCTGCTCGTTTCTGTATTTTGCAATATGCAAAGAACGCCTTAATTCGGGGACAAAGATACGATATTTTCCTAAATATCCAATAATTTACAAGAGGAATTTTATGGAAATTAGAACTTTTTATAGTAAAACCTTGCTTCGCAAGTAATTTGAGATTAGAAACATCAGTGAATCCAAATTTAATGTATATTGTCTGTTTCCACAATTTTCACCGTGGTACGCCTCCCAACAATATGTACCACAGTGAAACTTCTTTTTTTATATAGTTGTGCGAAAAAACATTAAGTCAATTCTTGTCATCATCTGTCGAGCCAATTCTTCAATTGTATGATTTTGTCTTTGCTGACCACAATTCGCAACTCAGGAAATCCATGAAGGCAATGGTCATTCTGTATTTGAAGAAATTGGTGAGTTTGTCAATGCGCTCGATATTTACCATATATTGGCGGCTGACACGGAAGAACAAATTGGGATTTAATTGCAGCTCCAAGTCATTCAAAGATTGGTTGATGGTTACAGAATTACCATCACTAAGGTATGCCCTAACGATACCATTCTCTGCCAAGAAATAACTGATGTCAGTAGTCTTGACAAGTTTGAAGCCATCATAGATATGCACAAGGAAATGGTCTCTCCATTTCTTGCCTGTTGCCATCCCCATTTTCTCCATCAGAGCTGAGTAATCTATGACTTTGTTGCACAGGGCTTTAGCCTTTATTAGAGCTTTCTCCAATTCTTCTGGCAATATCGGTTTCTGAAGATAGGCGATGCCATTGCTCTTGAATGCTTCCAAGGCATATTCATTATAAGCCGTGGTGAATATCACAGGCGAAGTTGGGGCTATCTCCAAGAAAGCCTCGAATACATCACCATCGCCCAGTCTTATATCCGCAAAGATTACATCCTCGTCATGCGGATTTTGCAGATAGTCGATGACCGCTCTCATTGTTGTTAACGGTCCTTGTATTTCCATAGAGTTGTCTATGTTTTGCAAGAGGCGTTTCAGTCTTGAAAAGCCACGTTCTTCATCTTCTATGATTAAAACTTTCATGATTTTGATAAGATTGGAAGTTTGACTTCAAAATATTTATTATCGTTACTAACGACTAGTTCCTTTCCTAATTGACTATAGCGCAGACGCAAGTTTGACAATCCCTTTTGTGTTGTAGGTAAAGTGCTCTTTATCGGATTCACTACATTTCTAACGATAATATATTCGCCATGACAATACACTGAGATAGAAAGCGGACTTTCCTTAGTATGACAGTTATGCTTTATCGCATTCTCTACCATCATTTGTATCGCCAATGGTAAGGTCTTATTCTTGCATCTTTCCAGTTCTTCGGCAATTTCCACATGTATGGTATGAGGAGAACTTATCTCTTGAAGCTCACAATAGTTCTTCACGAAATGAATCTCTTCATGTACAGGCACCGTCTCATCATCCAAATGTGTGACTACATATCTGTAGATTTCAGAGAATTTCAGAGTGAAACTTTCTGCCTGTGCAGGATTCTCCTCAATCAAGTCTGCCAACGTGTTAATGCTGTTGAATATGAAATGTGGATTCATCTGCTGACGCAAGAGATTATTGGTAAGCACTACGTTTTCCTTCTCTTTTCTGATGAGGATGGAACAATAATACAAGCACGCATTCACCATGGTCAGCAATGTGGCGATTAATCCAAAAACATATAATCTGTCCCAATACACATCGTTCCCAACATGCCAAAGATCATCAAATATTTTTTCAAATGCAACTGCCCAAACAGAATTGGCTAGCAGCAACAATAGGATATGGGTGGCAAAGCGAGGATAACTTATCTTGTTTTTTACAAAAATATTACCCAAGGAAATAGAAACCCACAAAGAGAATAATGTATAAAGGAAACTATATACTATGTCGAAGCACAAGTCCTCGAAAGTGACACCTGTACCCACAAACGTATCAAAGTCCATCAGTGCCCATAGCAAGTAGGAAAAGATGCATGTGGCGATGGCTATGATGAACCAATTCTTTATAAAACCATGATATTTCTTCATATTACTCATTTTTTGCTTGCAAATTTAGTGTTTTTTTGCGAAATAGGCAATAGTATGCACCATGAATGACGAAAAATCGTCCATGAATCCGCTATTTTTGCTTATGAACGATTCGTAGGGGAGTTGGATAAGGTTCATCGGCGATTTATTGGGATTCATGCCTCAATTTCTCCGACCCGTGTTGATTGTACTTGCATGGACAAAAATAACATTATAATTTTGCACTCGAAAAAATTTAAGTTTAATCAAAATAGTAACAAAATGGTAGAATTAAAGAAAATTCAAACTATGATGGTAGGAATAATGTTCCTATTATTAGGTATTGCTACTTCTTGCTCTGACGGCGACGAAGCAATACTCCCAGAACAGGCATCGGCTAAGATGCCAGCAACTGAAGTAGTAGTAAACAAAGATTCTTGCATGCAGCTTTTTTCTCAAATCTTGTCAAAAGCAGTTTCTCAGAGACAAGATGTCAGAATGTTCCTCAAGGCACAAGCCTTGAAGAAGTTTGATAATGACTTCAACGTCTTTTATCCATTCGTAAAAAACGAGAAAATTGGAGAACGTACATTTAAAGATGTTCTTTCTGACTATGAAAAGAATGAAGGAGACTTGGACAATATTGAAAAAACTGTTCCTTTGTTGAACATTCATATTCCAGAAATCGGTGACCAAAAGGTTGAACGCCTGAATGTCGCTGACGATGAAATACCAGTACTGTTCGGGAACAAGCTATACTATGAAGGAAATGTAGTTGATAGTTTGGGAGTCGATGAAGTTCCAGGGTTTAATTTGTTTGTTGTGTGTGAAAGTAGCACTATACGTGAAAAAAATGCATTTACACGTAGTATAAGCGACTGTTCTATAGATGGGAAATATGAATACGTTGACAAAACTTTCAATCCAAAATATGTTAACGAAAAGACTTTGACACGTTCTTCTGTAGAGTATGATAATTTAGATGAAAAGTATACGGAAAGAGGGTATATTCCAAAGGGAGATATTGACCCTTTGCTCATAGATGCATTTAATAATTCAAAGAACCAACAGAGAGCAACAAGATACATGATGTATTATGGGTTGAGTAATGTTTCTCAGACACCAACGGCTATGAAGTCAGACATAAAAGATTGCATCTTCCGTTTTAAAATTTCGCAAAATGCTTTTTCGAGATTCGAAGATATTGCAGAAGGAGACAACAAACCTCTATTCAATAAAAGCCAGTCACAACAGAAGGCACCAATGACAAGAGAGCAGGCTCTTCAAAGACTGTTGACAGGAAGAGCTTTTTGTTTCCTATTCAAGTTTGAAGGAAATGTGAATGGAAATACAGTTACTTCTGAGGATATGAAAATATATGCAAAGCCTGACCAATTATTCAATCTGAGAATAGTGGAATCAAAGTTACATAAGACTATGTTCAGACACTCCAAATATACATACACCATAGACAAGAATGGAATAAAGTCTAAATGGTTCTATCCTTTGGACTATGGACAAGACACACGATTAAATACATGGGATGTGTCAAAAGACCCAATAGAGAAAAAAGTCATTGTCTATTTGATAAATCCAGATGAGGGATTTACCAAAGATGTGACGGAGAATTACTCTGTAACTTATATATCTGGAGGTGAAATTGGAGGGAATTTATCTATCCCTATAAATAAAATAGATCTCGGAATCAATGGAAAATTGACAAGTTCCAATACAACGACAAAGAATGTCACATATACTTATAAAATTACACAATCAAATGAGAGAATAGACGAATTCCAGTTTAATTATTTTGATGATTATCCAATAGAGAGTGTTGTAAGAGGCAACTATGTTGTACCTATAAGAAAAGGAAGAGGAGTAATAGAAACTAGCATCCTCCCAATTTCTAATGAATTCTATACACAAAAGAGATTCCAATAAGTTCTTGAATTATGGGGAAAATTAGAAAATACTTATATTTGTTATTTCTATCAGTACTATGCGTTATGTCCTCTTGCGACAAGAATGAGGAAGACTCACGTTCCTTGACAGGAACAGTTTGGATACATCAATTTGCTAGTGAGGACAATGTTAATGATGGTAGTGCTGCAGCCTTATACTTCGGTGAAGAAACTGTTGAATACTATGCTCTTGATGATAATTTAAAGGTTTTGCGACTGATAGAAAAACTACCATATAGGGTAGTAGGGCAGAAACTTACAATTGGTATAAAGGAAGGTGTTTTAGGTGACAACTATCTGACTTTCAAAAATGAACGATACTATCGGTCTGACAAGAAGATTACAGATATGCTTACTCCACAAAATAGCAAATAGATAACCTCTGTTTAAATCCCAAAAGTTAGAAATAGCACCTAACATTTGGGTACACGTAGTCCCGCTTCACAAAAACGACACTTTGTGGCAAGTCCTATTAAGGGCTGTTACAAAGTGTCATTTTGTTTACTTACAGATTTTATTCAAATACTTGTTTCCATAACGTTTTGTTGCTGACGATAATTCTGACATCGACTTTCATGTACTTTTGAAACACAGAGGTATTTTGCCCCTGTGTGCTCATTGTGGCTATTGCCATAAAATAGTTGCCATCTTCCCTATGTATGAGCTTGGCATTATGGCTTATAATGTTGCAGTTATAAGATACATTGTCGTTACCCTCGAAAGATACATGAGCCGTCCTTGGCTCATCGAAAAGGTACAAATACTTATATGGTACAAACACTTGCACTGTTCTTTGATTGAGAACCTCACCATTAGCCTCTATGGATATAGGATAAGGTATCTTATAGAAAGCGACTGCGAGGGCGAGGACTATGATGGTAATGATTATAGTCCCCAAACTGACGAGGCGAGGAGGAACCTTGCCAATCACGTTCCTCACCTTCTCACTTCTCAACTCGATATTATCTGATTCTCTTTCTTTCTGTTCCATGTCAAAAACATTTTAGTTTCCCAATTCCAATTGATTCTTCACAAGATTATAGTATGCTCCTCGCTTGGCTGTCAGCGATTCATGATTGCCAACCTCAACCACATTTCCTTGGTCGATGACCACGATTTGGTCGGCATTCTTCACAGTGCTTAGGCGATGAGCCACAATCACAACAGTCTTGCCCTTGTAGAACTTATCCAAGTTCTCTACGATGCTTCTCTCATTGTTGGCATCCAGCGAGTTGGTCGCCTCGTCAAGGAAGATGTAGTCGGGATTCTTATACACCGCCCTTGCTATCAAGATACGCTGTTTCTGTCCTTGGCTCAGTCCCACGCCATCACGCCCAATCTTGGTGTTGAACTTCAGAGGCAAAGCCATCACGTAATCCTTGATGCAAGCTATCTCGGCTGCTTTCAACAACCGTTCCTTGTCTATATCGCCATCATCAACAGCAATATTTCTTGCGATACTCTCCGAGAAGATAACACCATCCTGCATGACAACACCACATTGTCTGCGCCACCACTTTTTGTCGAGTTTGTTTATGTCAGTATTTCCAATGTTGATTTTTCCCTCCAAGACAGGATAATAACCAAGCATCAAGCGGATGAGGGTGGTCTTTCCACTGCCAGATGCGCCAACGATGGCTGTTACCTTACCGTGCGGAATGTGAATGCTCACATCGTCTATGGTTTTGCGCAAAGCATGTGGGTCGTACTTGAACATGATGTTCTTGATATCAATGCCCTCATTCTTATCTTCAATAGAAGTTAGCAAGCCTTCCTTTCCATTCTCATCATCCATCTGGTGAATCTCGTTGATTCGCTCCAAGCTAATCTTCACATCTTGCAGAGAATAGAAGAAGTTCATCAGTTGCTCCACAGGTGAGTTGAGCTGTCCGATGATGTATTGCACGGCAAGCATCATACCAAGTGTCATTTGCCCATGTATCACGGCGGTTGCAGCCACTACCGTGATGATGATGTTCTTCACCTCATTGATGAAGATGCTTCCTGCCTCCTGTGTCTGTTGGAGTTTGAGTGATTTCATCTGCACCCCAAACAAGTCTGCTTGCGTGTCCTCCCATTCCCATCTTCTACGTTGTTCACAATCCTGCAACTTGATTTCCTGCATGGAGGTGATAAACTCATAAGTTTTGTTATTGTTGATGGCTTGCTGCTCAAACAGTTCGTAATCAAGCACCTTTCTTCGCTTCAAAAACAAGGTCATCCATGCGCCATAGAGGATGCTTCCCAACAAGAAGATGGCAAACACCAACTTATTGTAGAAGAACAGCACCACCGAGAATACCACGAAAGTAAGCATGGCAAAGGTGATGTTGAGCGTCTGCTGTGTTAGGAAATTATTCACACGGCTATGATCGTTCATCCTCTGCATCAAGTCGCCCATGAGCTTCGTGTCAAAGAAAGACATCGGTAGCTTCAAGAGCTTGATAAAGAAGTCACTAACCAATGAAATGTTAATACGCAGAGAAATGTGAAGCAAAAGCCATCTGCGGATAAAGTCGATTGCCGTTCTGCTGATTGTAAGCATCAACTGTCCCAACAATATAAGCCAGACAAAGCCGATGTCTTGGTTCTTTATGCCGACATCTACAATGGACTGGGTAAGGAATGGCAAGACAAGCTGCAAGAGGCTTCCAACTATCAAGCCCAAGATGATTTGCCCGAAATACTTGCGATATTTTCTCACATACCCAAGGAGAAAGCGGAAAGACCTCTTCTCTTTGGTGTTCTCTTCGTCCTCCATCTTATAAGTGAAGAAAGCAGGAGTGGTTTCCAAAAGCATAGCAATGCCCCTGTCCTCACCATTAGACGTGGTGCTTATCCAATGCAGTTTGAATTCTTCTAGATTATAAGTTACTAATCCTTTGCCTGGGTCTCCGACATAAAACTTGTTCCCTTTTTTGACATTATATAAAACAACGAAGTGATTTTGATTCCAATGTAGAATGCAAGGTAATGGCATTTCCATTGTATCCTTAATGTCCAACCTTGCACAAAGTGTATGGAAACCTAATTGTATGGCAGTTTCGTTGATGCCATGCAAAGATACACCTTCCGCTGAAGAAGTACAAATACCTGACAGATAAGACAGAGAGTAATCTCGTCCATAATATTTGCAAATCATCTGCAAGCAGGCTATACCACATTGCATTGTGTCAAATTGATATGTTATTGGAAAACATTTCATTTCTATATTATTGTAAATAATTTATTGTTACTTAGCCGTGTTAAATTGGGTAAGACCTGCATCTTGATCCTTATTTCTCAAACGTTTACTTCCCTGATTATGCCCTTTTCCTTTTGTAAAATAATAGGTAAAGTTAACTGCAATTAAATTTTTAAAATTATTCCATTTTGTTTCTTCTTCAAAAGAGAAGTTTTTTATACTCGCATAAGTCCTATTTGGTTTTGGATTATGTATATACTCTACTCCCAAAGAAATTGATTTAATCTTATATAATATGGAAGTTGTTGTCTGAAAACCTGTTTGCTGAAAAATGTCGCCATTTGCAGTTGTCGTAGGAAAGTTTCCATTCCATGATATTTGCCATTTATTAGGTAAGAGATTGACACTGACACCAGTGTTATGCATAGAATGCCGAATACATTGGTTAGGTGTGTCATACTTTGAATATTGATAATTATAATAGGGTTGGATATTAATCCAAGATGCTGGTTGATACCTAAAGGATACTGACGTACTTAGTTCATTTGCATTTTTTATTCTTGATATACTTTCTATCATATCATCTCCATAGCTAGCGATAACAGGAACGTTCTTACTAGGATAAAAGTCATTACTTACAGAAGCTACAAAATACCATTTTCTATCATTTGAACTATATTGATATTGTAGATTGGTTCCATAAACATAATATGGCTTTAAGCCCATGTTCCCTTGGAGGAAAAAATGTTCGTCAATCGCAACTTTGCTATCTGTAAGATTGCCTACATTAGGGACAATTGACCTTATGGAAGAAGTGAAACGCAAAGAAGACAACTTTGTGCATTGTAAACTTAACGCTAATGAAGGGCGAAGAACCCAGTAGTCAAAGCTTTTTTTATCAGCGGTATTATAGTGATTATTTTCAATCCCAACACCAAAAGTATAAGAAAAGTTACTTACACCCTTACTATATTCGCCATAAAAATATTCCTTTTGTGTGCCAACTTTCGAGGAACTATCTACATTATATGTTTGTAAAAAGTTTTTGTACAGATAATAGGCACCTAAGCCAAAACTGCCGTTAAATAATTTACAATTATAAAGCAACTCTGCAATTATAGAATAAGATTTATTATCTATATTGTTTTCTAATTTTTGAGAAGAACAATCATTTAAAATATTGTTGGAATTGGATTTGTAGAATGTATTGAGGACATTCAGAGAAATGTTTTTATCCTTATTGAAAGAATAGTGATAGTACAAATCTACAGAAAGTCCATTATAGTCACTTTTTAGCCTTCGAGAATTAGAAATATTTTCCGCATCATTGATATTTTGCTCATATTTCTGAGTGCCTGGATTTTTTCTAAATTCTATTTGAGAACTAAACAGACTTTTGCCTTGACTATGTTGGTAATTTACCTGCCCTATATGAAATTGTCCGACATATACTCCAGAAGTGCCTTGGTAAATGTTACTTTTATTTCCATAACGGTAGCTATTATTCATAAGGTTACTATTCAAATCACGATAGTCGATAAAATAAGCCGCTGAAATGGTGTTTAATGAATCTTGATAGGTCATGGATGCTAAATTGGTTCCATATCCAGCATTTACTCCATTTTTAGTACTTAAATAAAATGTATATAGCGTATCATTTTGCTTTTTTGTAACAACATCAATCACAGCTCCAATACCTTCATGTGCATAACGTGCTGGAGGATAACTATAATAATTAACATATTTGATGTCATTCGGTTTGAGTAACATTAAATCTCTAGCAGTTCTGCGAATTCCGTCAATAAGGACAAGGACGCTTTTGTTATCTACAGTCGTAATACCTATTTCTGCTGGGTTGGTCTTAAACTGTGGCAAACAACTAATTGTTTCTAAGGCATTCGTTCCAATTTTCCTATCGTTTTCCGACAGAAAGATTTGGTCTTTATTACCAAAACTTCTTAAAGATTGTGACGTAATGACAACTTCATTAAGCTTCAAAGAATCTTCTTGAAGTTCAATAGTCCAAGTCTCAGAATTACGAAAAGTTCTGAAAAAGTTTTTGTAGCCAATTGATGAGATTTTCACGATTCCCTCTTTGCTTTTTGAGATTAACTCAAAAGTTCCATCAGTTTTACTAGTCGTTCCTTGTATAAAGGATGAATCTCGTGTGTTGAGCAGAGAAACGTTCACAAACGACAAAGGGTCACCATTGTTATTGATGACCTTTCCTTTTATTACAGTATTTTGTGCATAACTTAAAATGGGTAATCCTATAAAAAGTAGAAATGCACACAGTCTATT
>ERZ894199.775-NODE-775-length-13172-cov-197.871769_pt1 | contig 13172 bp, 22 predicted proteins | sample MGYA00380285_ERZ894199 | MGnify/ENA primary metagenome ERZ894199 (study PRJEB32331, sample SAMN06328447) | human gut metagenome | biome: human gut microbiome; feature: stool | host: Homo sapiens | collected 2012-01-17 ... | reverse complement strand
TAGATATACCCGTAAATAAAGGATTTGTCAACCACACGATTGTAGATTAATAGAAATTTTTTATAAAATAATTAGCACTTAACTGTTGACAGTGCTAAAAAAGTGACTATAATGATAATTGAAGTTAGAGATAAGTCAAAAGATATCCCGTAACTTGAAGATAGATTTCATAATCTAGAAATCAGGAGGCGATATTTATGAAGTACTATCCAATGTTTGATTTATTTGATGATTTCTTTACAGGAAACACAACTAGTGATGTCATGAAGACAGATATTGTGGAGAAAGATGGAAACTATGAAATGAGCATGGAACTTCCTGGAGTTAAAAAGGAAGATATTCAGATGGAATTGAAAGATGGATATTTAAAGGTAACTGCTACTCATGGTTCGAACACAGAAGACAAGGATGAAAAAGGTCGTGTCGTTCGTAAGGAACGTATCAGTGGATCTTATTCAAGAAGCTTCTATGTTGGTGAAGGTATTCATCAAGAAGATGTTAAGGCATCCTTTGACAATGGTGAATTGAAGATTGTTGTTCCTAAGGAAGCACCTAAACAGATTGAAGAAAACAAATTTATCCCTATTGAATAAGGTATCAGGAGGCGATATTTATGAAGTACTATCCAATGTTTGATTTATTTGATGATTTCTTTACAGGAAACACAACTAGTGATGTCATGAAGACAGATATTGTGGAGAAAGATGGAAACTATGAAATGAGCATGGAACTTCCTGGAGTTAAAAAGGAAGATATTCAGATGGAATTGAAAGATGGATATTTAAAGGTAACTGCTACTCATGGTTCGAACACAGAAGACAAGGATGAAAAAGGTCGTGTCGTTCGTAAGGAACGTATCAGTGGATCTTATTCAAGAAGCTTCTATGTTGGTGAAGGTATTCATCAGGAAGATGTTAAGGCATCCTTCGATAATGGTGAATTGAAGATCGTTGTTCCTAAGGAAGCACCTAAACAAGTCGAAGAAAATAAATTTATTCCAATTGAATAACTACAAGAATGCACCTATATGGTGTATTCTTTTTTTAAGGGGGGAAATTATGAAGATAGAGGTAATAAATGAAAAGCGTTTAAATCATATTCATTATTGTAGAGTGCATAAAGAGGACCAGCGGCTATCGGGTTCTTTTTGGGTTCCTTCCAAATCAAAATCTAAGAATAAGAAGATGTTTAGTATCGAATTAAATGATAGTGATTTTTTGGTTTGCGATCCTGAACATATTTTTAAACAAAAGATTTCAGGGAATAAGCCTAGTGAATGTATTCTAAATTTGATGAATATATTGATTCAAGAAGATATGGAGTTTCTTCAAAAACTTGAAATGAAACTTGAAAGAATAGAAGATCAGTTAATGTCGCATACGGGATCTCATTATGAGTCGCAAATCTTTGAAATGAGGAAAACGATAAGTGCTTTTGATTCATACTATGATCAGATGATTGAAGTGGTACAAAACTTGCAGGAATTTTATAATGATACACATTTTGAAACACTAGAGAAAAGACTAACACGTCTATCGAATGTTACGGATCGTTTGGCAGAGTATTCCATTCAGCTTCGTGAAATGCATCAAACACAAGTGGAGATGCGTCAGAATCAAATTATGCAGTTTTTAACGATTGTGACAACGATATTCATGCCACTAACTTTAATTACTGGATGGTATGGTATGAATTTTAAGGCTATGCCAGAATTAGATACTTCCTATGGATATTTCATTGTGATGGGAGTCTGTATATTGATCATTATTTTAGAAGTGATTTACTTTAAAAAGAAAAAATGGTTTTAGCTATAAAAAGCGCTTGTTTCAGTGTATGATTTTGGTAGAGAGCAGGTGTTAGTATGTCTGTGAATATTCGTATTATGCAGAAGGGGTTCTTTCGTAGAAAAAAATTTATAATCGATGATTTAGTTAAACTGTCTCACTTATCTTTTGGGGTTATGGATGAAAATTGTCAATTAATTCCGAATCAGATAGGGGATCATACAATCTTATTTGATCACAAATATCTTCAAAGAGGAATTGAAATATATATTCAAAATCATGATATTTGTTTGAATTTAAGTCTTCCTACAAGTATGGATGAAATTCAATTGTTTTATTATTTAGTGAAAGTATATTGTGAATATATGGATACTGATGAATTTGTGAAAGACGATTGGCTAATGAATATAAAGGATATCGATTTGCAGATGGTGTATGATAAAAGAACGAGCGCCGATGCACTTATGGACTTGAAGAGTAAACTATCGGATCATAAGTATTTTGAAATCTTTGGCATTCTTCATCCGATTTCAATTGGGGAAAATGAATTGAATGATTTTGGCACCGATTTAGATTTGTTTGGTCAATATCTACATAATCAACAAGCTTTGGATGCATATTATGCCACGCCAAGAATCTATAATGTACATGGTAGAAGAATTGGTATGTATGCACTAGGAGCTGATATACTAACGATTCTTCCGGTAGAGCCTTATGTGGTATTGAATCAAATTGAAGGGATAGAAGAGTGGTATGTATTTATGAATGACAGCCTTGTGAAGTATCGTGATTTAATGAGCTTCATTAAAAAGTTTGATTATTATGATGCCAATCATAGAATGGTATGTTTATCGAAAGAAGAGATTTCAGAGGCTTTAAATACACTCGCTATACAAAAAATATGAGCAGCTAATCAAATAGCTGCTCATTAACTGTATCTAGCGTTCCTTGAAAGAAATCATTTTTTCCTCCACCACGAACTGGATGTCTTTCTTTGAGTTGTAAGAATATGTCTTTAGAGTTGGTCATAAAACGATAATTATCTTTTTGTTTAGAAACAAGTAAAACATAGTTGTTGCTAAAAGATACAAGCTTATTGTAGTAATACAATTGTGTATCTCGATCCAATTCATCACATAGAATAATTTGATTTTCTTTATGCTCAATGATTAAATGATCAATCATCTCTTTATTTAATTGTTTGATTCTTTGTTTCAAAGCATAATTTTCATCTAATACGCGTTGTACATTGAATGATAAAGCTTCAATGTTTGAAGACAATTGATTTGAGATTTGAATAGACTGATCATGTTTTAAGACATAGTCTTCATAAGCAAGTTTTCCACATAAGAAGAATAGGCGTGTGCCTTTTTTGATCTTCATCGATTTAATGATTTTAAACAATCCCACTTCAATCGTACTTTTTACATGGGGTGCGCAACATGCGCATAAATCTACATCTTCAATTTCGACAAGGCGTGGTTTGTCTAAGTTAAGTTTTGCACGATATTCAATGTTGGAATAATCATCTAAGTAATAGGACTTAACAGGTTTATTTGAAAAGATGACAGAATTCACTAAAGCTTCAATTCTTTTAATTTGATCATTATTTAAATCCATCGCATAATCAGCTGTAATTTCATTGTATCCTAAATGAAATCCTACATTATCCACATGAAATTCTTTGTGTATCAATCCAGAAAGAATGTGTTCTCCTGTATGATGTTGCATATTGGTGTAGCGATGAGTCCAGTCAATACTACCTTGTACATCACCATTTAATGCAGAGTGCGTATAATGATGAATTTCATCATTTATGATTTGCACATCCACTACTTCAATGCCATTCAACGTTCCTTTGTCACATGTTTGTCCACCTTCTTCAGGAAAGAAAAGGGTTTGATCCAAGATTATGTCATATAATTCATTCTTTTTAATACATGAAATAACATGGGCATGAAATGTTGTTTGGTAGCCTTCTTGTTCGTATAGTTTAATTGTCATATGTATCACCGCAATTAATCATAGCATAAGTGATATAAACTTTGACAAATAATTAAAAACATATTAGACTTATATGGTTTGAACAAAGATGTTTTGCTTCCCAACCATCTTTAAAAAAACAGGAGGGTAAAAAATGAATAGAATTAAAACGGAAGTTAAAGAAGTGAGTGTATTACTAAGAAGTATACCTTCACTTACGATGACACTTTTTATTGTTTCGGTCATCACTATGAATCTTTTGGCAAACAAAAGTATTAACTTGCCATTTAGCTTTATGGCACTAGATTGTGGAATTGTGGTAAGCTGGCTTTCATTCTTATGTATGGATGTCATCACAAAACATTTTGGTCCTAAAGCTGCAACACAAGCATCACTAGTAGCTGTGTTGGTGAATTTAGGTATGTGCCTAGTTTTCTTCTTGGCATCAAAGATTCCTGGCGTATGGGGTGAATCCTATGTAGAAGGATCAGAAGCCATTATTAATGGGGCATTAGACGGAACAATTGGTGGTACTTGGTATGTACTATTTGGAAGTACAATTGCGTTTATTGTTTCTGCCATTGTGAATAACTATACGAATTCCATGTTAGGTAAGATTTCTAACAACAACAGCAACTTTAAATCGTATGCATTCCGCTCTTATGTATCTACGGGTATTGGTCAGTTTTGCGACAATCTAACGTTCGCATTAATCGTGTCACACCAATTCTTTGGATGGACATTGGTACAATGTGTTGTGTGTGCCTTTACAGGTATGATTGTAGAAACGCTATGTGAAGTTATCTTCTCATATCCTGGTTTCAAGATCCTACAAAACTGGAAGAAGAATAAAGTAGGTAGAGAATATTTTGAATATATGAAAGAAAGCAGTCGTTAAACTGCTTTTTCTTTTACCAATCAAAAAATTCTTCGTCATCATAGTTTGGATCATATTTGTTTTCATCTTCGATCATCTGATAAATCACGTAGTCTTTTAAATCTTCCAAACTCATTTCCATGACTTTCTTTTTGATTCGTTCATAACTCTAAGCAAGGACACACGTGAATTTATTCATGTGTGGAATTGCCTTTATCTCCTTTAAATATGCATTTGCAGTGTCCTGAATCCTCAATTTTTTGTAACTGATGGAACCTTTGTTCACTTTGGCTCCATTCAATGTTCTTATATCAAAAAAGCCTGTAGCTCGTCTTCCAAAGATGAAATAGCTTTTGCCTTGATATAAGACTTTATCAAACAGGCGGAATCCTTTTACAAGATAAGGTGCCTGGTTGCGTTTACGAATACCACCTTTACTGAAGTTAGATTTATGAATTTGCCGATTGTGATGTCGAACTGTCTTCGCCAGATAATAAATATCCAAAGGCTTGGCATACGGATACTTGCTAATACAGATAGCATCATTGATATGGCTTTTCTCTAAGCCAGCCTTTTCGCGCCAGTACTTTGTGATATATCCATATGTTCCTGTTACAGGGACATCTACTTCTTTCTTTAGACGCTCCAACAAGGTTTTACGCATGATACCCATAAAAGTGGCATCACGATAGGATTTTCCTCGTTTCTTGCCTTTTGGAAGGATTGTCTTTCCGGCATGCAACAACTTATGGCAGTGCTCACAAAGCGTAATCAGATTATTAGGAGCGTCACCTCCAGTCTGGCGACTTTCGATATGATGCACATGTAGTTTTACATTATTATCATGCGTACCACAACACTGACAAGTATATTCATCTCGATGAAGCACATACTGTCTTGTGTTATAGAAATCGTACTGTTCTCCAAGCTGATAGTCTGTGCCAACAGGGAGCGGCCTTCCTTCTTCCATCGCTTTTAGACGCTGAAGGTCGAATTCTGCTGTTTCTACATGAATATCAGATATAGGCAAAATTTGACATATTCTCTTGATGGCTGTTATATGTTCCTGAATCTTGACTTCGACTGAAGGAGCCAGCCATCCTTTATGTTTAGAATGCACACGATTGTTGAATCTTGGCTTTCTGTATCTTGTTTTTCGGCTTCTTCGAGAGCTACGCAGAGCTCGTCTTGCAGACAATAATTTCACGACATCGTTACGAGGAACCAGTTCTTCCTGATAGACGACTTTCTGCTCTGTTGTAGCAGCCAGACCAATATGTCTACTTCCTGCGTCTACACCAAGAGATACAGGTTGTGTTTCTTTTGTGCTCTGATATAAAAGTTGTATCGTGAATGGACAACGCTTTGCTACTTTAGCAAGATGACTGTTCAACAGCTTTCTTACTTTTCTGTGCCTTGAAGTTGGCATAAGTGGTTGTCCATCGATATCTAATACGTATACCATATAAGGCACCTCCTTTTTTGTGATATGTTTGATGCGGTAAGCCGGCACATATCGAGCCGTATATGACACCTTCGCCAATGTTAATGAGAGGTTTGCAATAAGACACACACTGTTCCTACCTCACAGAACTGTTTAATATGTCCCCTTAGAGCCGCAGACTAGGTGTTACATCCACGGGTAACTATATATTCTCTCTTAACGTAGTGCTCACAGCACTTAGGCTAGTCAACTTAGGCTTTTACAAGCCTGCCAATTCATTGGCGGATAGTTGACCCTTTCCTTTTTTCACAATCAAGAAAGGCCTTGTTGTGTGTCCTTCAGGAATTGTTTTTAAAACTTTGTCTGTAACTGGCATTGTGCAATATACTAGATCACCAATAGATATCTGATTAAAAATATCTTCTTGCCAATCTTCATATGAAAGTTTGGATTTAAATCCAATATTACAAATATTAGCTCCAATTTTTAAGTACTTCTCTTGTTGGAGTGTACATTTATTTTGTTGTGTTTGTTCTTCATGTTTATAGAATAAACTTCTAATAAACGTTTGGATAGATTTAAAATACCCCATTATGTTCTTGTTCATGTTCGAGCCCTCATTCAAGCCAACCATATCATCTTAATTGACATTATCGATGTCTAAAACATAGATTGTTTTAAAAAGCGAATCAAACTTGTTTAAGTAATGTGATATAAACAAGTTTATATTGAACTTGTTTAAGTAATATGTTATAAACAAGTTGAATGGTGATTAGGATGAAATATAGGTTTTCAGAGGATTTGAAGTCAATTCGAGAAATTTTAGGACTTTCACAAAGCGAATTTGCAGATAAGATTGGAGTTGAGCAGGTTACTGTTTCAAGAAATGAATTAGATGATTTAGATGCATCAGCAAATTTTTTGGAGGGTGTATATGCTTTTGCGTTTGCACAAAATATTAAAATTAACAGATTAAAGGAAATGCTCTATCGAGATGACTTAACTCAAAATGAAAAATTACTTTTCCATGGAGCAAAAAGTGAAATAGTTGGGGATATAGACATTCATAAAGGTCGATATAATAATGATTTTGGACAAGGATTCTATACAGGTGAAAGCTATGAACAAGCTATTTCTTTTGTTTCAGGATTTGAACATTCTTCTGTATATTATTTTTGTTTTGATGACAGTAATTTGAAATGCAAGAGATATAAAGTGGATCAAGAATGGATGATGACTATTGCGTACTATAGAGGTGCACTTGATGAATATAAAAATCATCCTAAAATAAAAAAACTTATAGAAGATACAAAGGATTGTGATTATATAATTGCTCCTATTGCTGATAATCGTATGTTTCAAATTATTAATTCTTTTATCGATGGTGAGATTACAGATGAGCAGTGTAAGCATTGTTTGGCTGCAACAAATCTTGGAATGCAATATATTTTTAAAACTCAAAAGTCATTGTCTCAGATTAAGCCATTAGAGCGATGCTATATTTCGGTTAATGAAAAAGAATACTATAAAAATATTCGACTAGAAGAGTCAAGATTAGGAGATAATAAGGTTAAATTAGCGAGAAAACAATATAGAGGAAAAGGAAAGTATATCGATGAAATCCTAGTATAAAAGGAGGTGCGATGCATGAGGGACATAAAGAAAATAAATAGGGATGGGTTGCTTTTGTGCGAGCTTCAGGCAAAAGCTTTTGAAAATTCTATTGATAAGATGGAGTCAAGTTCAGAAATATTTATTAGGCGATTTATGAAAAGTAAGATTGCAAAAAGATTGGATAATCAATCGATTTTAGATAGTAATATTCAGGCAAATGATATTTTAACGTTAGTAGATGAAGAATATGGGGCTACTGATTATGGTTCTGTAAAATATACGCATAATGAAATGTATTGGATTGGATATATTTATAGATATTTTTCATTTACCTACGATTTATCTTCTTCACAAGTTTACAAAATTATAAAACCAAAAGAATTGAGAGGGTTGTTTTTACCATATCATACAATGGATCCATCTCAAGCAATTGAGAGAATACTAGAGGCAAAAGGAATGTTTATTGATGAAGAGACAGAGCTACAGCGTCAGTATGAAATATTCAAAAGAATAAGAATGAGTAAGAAAGATAAATAATTAAAGTGAACGGATACATTGTATATCCGTTTTTTAACATTTGATACGTTTGATGAAAATGGAATAAAAAAACGTATGAAAACGATTTCATACATGCTAATATGAAATTAGAAAAGGAGGACATAGTATATGATGTCATTAGATTGGTTAGTTTACGTATTAGGTGTAGTAGCTGTTGTTTTCTTAGTCGTTATGTTCTTCAAGTATAAAAAGCACAATCGATATGCCGATAAATTTGAAGACACATATCCAGATGCAAAGTAAGATTATGAAAAAGAGACAGAGAAAAAAGAATAATAAGAATGTTTTTATTCCGTTGATTCCTGTTGAAATGACGGAAGAAGAGGTAAAACAAATTTTGAAAACTAGAGAGGGGGATAAATCCGAGGATAGGCGTAATATGCATCATAGTACTTGTGATGGAGTTCGTGTTTCAGATGAGCTTTCCTAAATGGGGACTCATTTCTATGGTTGTTCTACTTGTAGGTGGAGCTATCTATGGCTTTTATAACTATGATTACTTACAAGAAATGATGTGTGTTGCAGATATTGGGTTTTTTGTGCATGCGTATGAACGTTTTAATAAATAAATTCAAAGTCATTCGATATTTCATTAAGAATGGAATATTCAATGAAGAAAGAGCAATTGAAATTTCTAAGTTTGATCATAATACAATAGAAGCTTTAGTACATTCTCAATTATTAGTACAAGTAGATGGCGTGTATATTTGGATAAACCATTGTATGACTATAGATACAAAGAAAAATATGTCTATTATGGAGAAATCATATTGTTGATCATCCTCTTAATATTTGCGTCTTATGTACATTATTTAAAAACCACATTGTTTTGGAGACAATGATATGAAAAAAAATCGGATTCAAAGATTACAGGAAGATATGAATGAAGATCTTCAAAAATATTTAGATGAAGACTTGTTAGATACAACTCCAAAAGAAAAGAAGGAATCTAGCTTTTGGATGAAGTGTGTAGCTCTATGTTTATTGTGTAGCTATGGAATTGCACAATTTCTAGGAAGAGTATTAGGGGATAAACAGGCAATAGTGCAATATGGACTTGCGGGTATAATCGTGATTTGTGCACTCGCTTTCTATATCTGGCTACGAAGAAAGTATAGGTAATGATTATGAATGATAAACAGAAAAACATTATTGATAAATTGAATAAGGATAATAAATCATTAAATCAAGGACATAAATCCATGGTGGAATATTCTAAAGGAATGATTTATATAGGCTTATTTGTGGTGTGTTTCTTAATCTACTATTTTACGAAGTATACAATTCAATTTGGATTTTGGCTCTTTGAAGTTTATGATTTAGTTTATGCCAAGAATGACAAGAAAAAGATTGGAATTGGTATTATAGTTGGAGTTGTAATCTATATTCTTTTGGAATTGTGGATATAATCATATTGGATTGAATCCAATATAAAAGATGGGCTGTTGCAGCATGTGTAACAGTCTTTTTTGAATAGAAATTTAGTATTGAACGATTCATTGATTCATGTATTTCACGTAAGAAAATAACAAAGGATACGTTTGGTTGAAAATGAATAAAAAACTGTATGAAAACGATTTCAGACATGATAATATGAAATTAGAAAAGGAGGACATAGTAAGATGACATTAGATTGGTTAGTTTACGTATTAGGTGTAGTAGCTGTTATTTTCTTAGTCGTTATATTCTTCAAGTATAAAAAGCACAATCGATATGCCGATAAATTTGAAGACACATATCCAGATGCAAAGTAGGATCATAGATAATAAGCTTCCAAGACTACAAGATAATATAGAAGAGGAGGTGGACCTATGAAGAAGTATGCAGCGGCATTGTTAAGTGTATTCTTGGTTTGTGGATGTTCGAATATAACACCAAATAATGAAAAAGTAGAGGCTAGTCAGGAAAAGCTAGAGAATATGACAGCCTTATATACGGGTTTTGCAGAAGCAAATGAAACTATAGATAATAAGTCGAAGATTGGTGTATGGGCCTATTATGAGGATGGTACAAAAGAATTCATTACGGAAGGCTGGACTATCAAAGAGCCTGTCACATTAGAAGCTGGAAAGACTTCAGAGGTTACTGTTGAATATCAGGGCTTAGAAAGTACGATTATGGTTGAATGTAGTGAAGTGGATGAAGAATCCTTTAAAGCGGAGTCACAATCGCCTGATCAATCGGATTTGAAGGTTACACATTCTAAGTGGTATGGAAAGAAATTGACATATACAGGAAAAATCATAGCTCGCGTAGATGATAAAGATTTTAGAGGATACATGATTAGTATTTTTGATGATAAGTCTTATGTTTGTGTGCTTGATTACAATAAAGAATTTGATTTTAAAGAAGGTCAAACTGTTACATTCTGGGCATATGGTCTTGGGCGTGTGGAATCCAAAGGATTGTTTGGAAAAGAGAGAAGTTGTATTGCGTTTAAGGCAAAATATATGGAAGAAGCATAATAACATGTTTATGAATTACAAAATGGTGAGGCGGAAAAACTTATGGATTTAAATGATTATGTTAAATTTGATGATTCTTGTAAACAATTTGAGATTGTTACTGGAACACAAGGAAAATACTCTTATGATGATGTGACAAGAGTATCTGTTTTAAATGAAAAGGCAAAATATAAGGGAAAAGGAATTCCATTTACAGCTGTACTTCCAGGTGGACCATTACCATCTGGCTTATTTCAGAATCCATATTTGTATGTTGGAGTAAAGATTGTTTTAAAGAATGAAACTGTATTAGCTATTTATGTGTCAAAAGAAAAGACAATGGTCAATACAGATCAGTACATACAAGATCGTAAGATCGCAAAGAAGATAGAGGAGATGATTAAAGATGTGTGTAAAATTTCACGATGAAGAAAATAGATTAGAAATAATGGGTGGTGCAAGTTGTTTATATGAAGAGATTCAAAAGTATTCTATTCAAAACGAAGATGCTAATTTTAAAGGTAAAACAAAACCATTTACACATACAATTTTAGGTGGAGCTACATTTATGGCTGGTGCAGTAGAACCAATGATGTATGTAGGCATTAAAGTTGTTCTAAAAGATAATAGTGTATTACCAATCTATGTTTCCAAGGAAAAAGTGTTATTTAATAGTGATAAGTATTTAAATGATGTTAAAGAAGCCAATGCAATATTGAAGGAATTAGAAAAGAGATTGCATGTCTAAAGAAAGTAAGGTGAAATAATATGTGGAACCGACAACAAGTTAAAGAACAAGCTAAACAAATCATGAAACGAAACTATTGGAAGATGTTTGTGGTTACGCTGATTGCATCAATATTGACAGGTGAAAAAACAACCATTATTGAAAGAGTACAAGACTTTACTTCAAACAATCTTTCTTATGATTCTCAGCCTATATTTTATTCATCTAATTTTGAACTTATATTTTATTCATTCATTTCTGTTGCCAGTATTCTTGGAATCCTCTATACAATCTTTATTGGTAATGTCATCGTAGTTGGAAAAAATGGATATTTTATTAAGAATCATGATGAGAATCCTGAACTTGGTGAAATATTCAAAGGGTTTAAGGGCAATTATTTAAATGTGGTAAAAATCATGTTTTTAATGGATTTAAAAACTCTACTATGGTTGTTACTATTCATAATTCCTGGATTTGTTAAGGCTTATGAATATTCTATGATTCCATATCTATTGGCAGAAAATCCAAATCTTTCTGCTTCAGAAGCATTCTCTTTGTCCAAACAAATGACGACTGGACAAAAGATGGATCTATTTGTCTTAGATTTATCTTTTCTAGGATGGATCATTCTAGGTTTAATTTGTTGTGGAATTGGAATTCTATTTGTACTACCTTATCCAGAAGCTACAAGAGCTGAAGTGTATTTAAACCTAAGAGATTTCGTAAAGACATAAAGACGGATATCCATAGTTGTATGTTTACCAGGAAAATAGAAAGTGATGCGTATGAATGATACAAATAGATACACTCATTATTTAGTTTTATTTCTTTGTTCAATGGTTATTCCTCTAATGAATACATCAACAGTATCAATAGCACTTTCGAATAATAAAGTAGATTTAATTTTTTCAATCATTGATTTTGGAGTGTTTGGATGGGGTATTAAACTGTTAAAAGAGAAGAATGAACACCCTATTAGTATTATATTAGCTGTAACAGCTATAGAGGATTTAATCATAAGTTTTATGTGCAATATTACTTTTATTACATATATTGTTCAGGCAGTTGTGATTATTGTATATGCGGTTTATTTAAATTATAAGAAATAGAATAATTAAATCACGCAATAAGAAAAGCAGGAATCTATTTTCTGGAAGGGATTGCTAGTGTGTGATTATTGGTTGTGTTTTACTGGCTTTGATCCTATTGACTGCAATCTATAGAAAACACGTGGAAAGTAATATAATCTTCCATTCATTCAATGAACCAGCAAATATCAAGGTTGGAACAAAGTTAGAGGAAACACCTATTGAGTTTTATCATACTGAGAATATAGATGGTAACAAGGTAACTCATGAGTATATATATGATCAGGATATTGTTAATGAGGTTCAACCAGTAACTGTAAAGGTACATTATCAATTATTTACTTTTACAAATACTTATGAGCTATTGATAGTGGATTAATAAAAATCCGATAAATTTTAAACCAGAAAGGAAAAAGTATGTGTAGATTACTTTGTTTAATTAACTAATTTATACATATTTTGAGGAATGAATATGCTAAGGTATACAAGAAATAAATATAGAAAAGAATCGATATCTGCAAAATTAATTGAAAAAAAAGAGGGTGAGTATTTTGCTATTCCTGGAAAAGTGCCAAGTCCAGAAGCTTTTTATGAATTGATTTTGGCTTAACAGATACATTGGTGACGTGTTAATATAACTGACATTAATGATG
>ERZ894199.773-NODE-773-length-13183-cov-26.755180_pt1 | contig 13183 bp, 10 predicted proteins | sample MGYA00380285_ERZ894199 | MGnify/ENA primary metagenome ERZ894199 (study PRJEB32331, sample SAMN06328447) | human gut metagenome | biome: human gut microbiome; feature: stool | host: Homo sapiens | collected 2012-01-17 ... | reverse complement strand
CGCGTTTTTCTGGTTTGGCCTGGTGTTTTCTTGTCTTTTTGCGTTTTTTGCGCCAGAAAGCGACTGAGGGCGTTTTAAGGGGTACGTACAACGGGAGTTATGGTAAATGGATCGGGTTTTCGGGAAGGTTCGACAGGATTTGCCGTTGGGTGTAGTGTAAGCGACTGAAAAACAAACGCCCCTGAAATCATGTCCAGATCCGGCAAGATTCAACATGAAATACAGAGGGCGTGTAGGTCGCATAACCCGGAGAGAATCGTAACACATGAGCGCCGCGCTTCAATACTTCGACGAAAATTTACCCCACCGTCCCTATCACACGGATGATCTCGCTTTTGGTCTTCGCATCTCCGGCAAAGGGCGTGCGCTTCTTGCTCGGTACATCCAGCAGAACCAGCCTCATGCGCAGTTCTGGCTGGTTTTTGACGTTGACCGCGTGGGGGCAGCGATCGACTGGAGCGACCGGAACTCACCCGCACCGAACGTCACCGTTAAAAATCCTGTGAACGGGCACGCCCACCTGCTTTACGCACTCAATATCGCCGTGAGAACCGCACCGGACAGTTCGGTTAAGGCACTGAAATACGCTGCCGCAATTGAACGCTCGTTGTGTGAGAAACTTGACGCAGACGCGAACTACAGCGGGCTGATTTGCAAAAATCCGTTCCACCTGGAATGGCAGGTGAAGGAGTGGCGCGAGGAAGCCTATACCCTCGATGAACTGGCTGATTATCTCGATTTGAGCGCCTCAGAGCGTCGTAGCATCGATAAACATTACGGGATGGGGCGAAACTGCCACCTGTTCGAAATGACGCGCAAATGGGCTTACAGGGCGATTCGTCAGGGCTGGCCAGCGTTCTCACAGTGGCTTGAAGCGGTGATCCAGCGTGTCGAAATGTACAATGCATCGCTTCCCGTTCCGCTTTCACTGGCTGAATGTCGGGCTATTGGCAAGAGCATTGCGAAATACACGCACAGGAACTTCACGCCAGAAACTTTCGCACAGTATGTGGCTGATACGCACACGCCAGAAATTCAGGCCGCACGAGGTCGCAAGGGCGGTAAGGCCAATTCGTCGGAAAAACAGGCCGACAAGGGCCGCAAGGGCGGCAAAAACAGTGGCGCTGTTCGGTGGACTGCTAACGACGACAAACGTCGTAGGGCGCTTGATATGTACATCTTGGGAGCCTCAACAGAAGATATTGCAGAGGCGGTTGGTGTTAGCCGTTGGACTGTTCGACGCTGGATGGATAGCTCTGTAGAATGGCTACTGAGTAAACAAATAATTAAATTTTAATTAACAAAAAGAACACATCACCCCCCCTATTTTGTTATTTTTTTGTTAATTTTGGGTGCACGAAGCAAGCCTATATCAGATAACAGCGCCCGAACGGGGGTTTGGTGTTTTTTTGCGCGGTGTCTCCGACCCGCTCCCACACCCCCAAACCAAATACCGAAACCCTGCAAACCAAGCGAGTGGCGGCTCCGCTCGCCGCAGCCCTAGCGACCGAGCCGCCAGGCTCGCGAGTGGGCGAGGAAGCGGAAGATCTACAGGAGTTACATCAGGCACTTACGCACCAGATCCCCCCGTGCGTATGCGCGTCGCGAAATTGGGCAATGCACAAATAGCCTATATCAGATAACAGCGCCTTTTCGGCGTTTTTTTGAGCAGCGGGCTTTCCGGCGGTTTTCTCCTTTCAGCCCAGCAATGGTGCGGCTTACGGTATGATTGAGGTGGTCGTGCTCGCCGCAGTCTCATGACCGAGCGTAGCGAGCGAATGAGCGAGGAAGCACCAGGGAACCGGAACGTGAACGGAGGCTCTTACGCACTGTCTTTGGTGAGTAGCTCTTTCCCGCGTTTTTCCCATTCCTGCCATTTTGGATGGTTGCGCGGTAGCTCTGCGATTCCTGCGAGTGCGCCTACCAGTTCGGCAGCACTAAACTTTGGTTTTCCGGTTTTGCTGTCCACCAGTCGTGCCACAATCATGAGGCCTGCGGCCTTGTAGAGTTCATGATCTCGTGCCTTTCGTTCCGCCCTTGCGGCTGCCTTCCGTTCTGCCGCTATGATTGCCGTTACTCTGGCTTTTGCTGCGGCTGCTTTCTCTGCGGTTTTTTCTGCCCGTATCAGTGCGGACAACGTTTTTTCATCCGTCGTTGTTCGGTTTTTTTTCTCTGCCAGTAACACAAGTAATCTCTGCTGCTCTGACGGTGATTTCAGTCCGTTGATGTAGGCAATTTTTGCACTTAACCAGTCTTCACGATTTGTCATCCTTACCTCTGCACTTTTGCCGTTAATGTGAGTTGTTATTGTGCATAATATCACCTTGTCTGCCTGCGTGTGAGACCGTAAAATCATCCCTGATTAATTCAAGGATGCGCACTTAGACGTTTCTCTCCTTTGTCGAGAAACAGTGCGCTCCTGCGGAGGGCTTAACGGCAGATGGCAAGCTACCATTGCACAGTTAAAACTGGAGCAAAAGGCGTAGCCTTAAAACATGCTGATTACATTTCCAGATCCGGCGAATATAAAAACTATAAATCGCGGGAGGATCTGGAATTTTCTTCATCCGGTAACATGCCATCATGGGCGAAGAAAAATCCCGCAGAACTGTGGAAAGCTGCTGATGAATTTGAACGAAAAAACGGGACGGCATACCGTGAAATTGAGATCGCATTACCGCGAGAACTGACACGTGAACAACGGATAGAGCTTGTTGAAGATTTCGTGCAAAAGGAACTTGGTGATCGCCATGCCTATCAGTACGCGATCCACAATCCACCAGGTGCAATTGACGGGAAGGAACAGCCACACGCGCATATCATGTTTTGCGAACGGATTAATGATGGTATTGAACGCGATCCGCAGCAGTTTTTTAAACGTGCCAACAGCAAATCACCAGAGCGGGGGGGCGCAAAAAAGGCACGCTTTGGCGAGACACAACAAGAGCGAAAATCAGCCCTGGTTGCGCTACGCTCTCACTGGGCTGATGTGCAGAATGAACACCTTGCGCGACACGGCCACCAGTCGCGCGTTGATCATCGTTCGCTGAAAGAACAGGGTATCAAGCGTACGCCGGAGGTGCATCTTGGTCCCGTTCGTGTTGCTGTTATGAACGCTGATCAGGTTTGTGCAATTCTGGCATGGAGAAATGCGGAACGGGAGAAGCTGGAGGCCGAGAAGGAACGGGACAGCATCATTGACCTTAAAACGACCTTGAAGGAAGCGTTAGCTGAACGGGATAACATGCCACCAACCCTGGATGAGCTTGGGGCAGAATTGAAAGCGTTTGTTGAAAGCTCGTTTGATGAACTCAATGAGGTAATGCAGCTTAATTCATTGATTGACGGTGCGCTGGACACAATGATGAAGCAATTCCAGGTGGAAGAGGAGCGGAAGTTGCAACAGGAACGACTAATTCAGGCTGCGCGAGATGAAGCCGAAAAGCAAAGAGAGCTGGAGAGGGAAAGAGTGCGCCGGCGTGCGTATTCTTCACCAGCACCATCACGTTCACGCGATTATGGTATGAGCCGTTAAGCACTGGAGGTTTTTTATTTTATGCAATTGGATGAACATTCAAGAAAAATTGCTGCCCTTGTTGCGTATAATGAAAAGCAAATAAAAGAAATAAACAGGATAATTACTCTGCTTAATGAAAGAGTGAATGACTTAAATACCTTTACAGATACTCTTGAACGTGAAGGTAAAGTTGTATCTGGAATTTCTTATTCCTTGAGGGATAGTGTGTCTCATGTTGATTTTTATCTTAATAAAGGAATGGAAGAAGTATCCTGTAAATTACAGAAATCTGTCTCAGACACACTAACATCATTACTCCGTGAAAAATTATCTTTCACACTTAATGATGTAAGGCAAGAGTGGACTGATTTTGAAGAGCAAACAAGTAAAGAGATAAAGGAATCATTAAAGCAGACGACCAGAGATGCTGAAGTTGCGACAGGTATAATTAGAAAAACAATGGAGAAGTATACAGTAACAAGGATAGTCGAAAAGGTACTTGTGTTGCTTGTATTATTTTTATTGTTAATGATTGCTCCTAGTTTTTATGCTGAATATCTCAAAATGAATATCGGTTCTCTAATGGAAGAACAGAAAAAACATGAATCTATGTTAAAAGAGTGGAAGGAAAAAGCACCATTGGCAGAGTTCTCTAAGTGTGGAGAGTATAGGGACGTATGCGTGTTAGTTGATGATAAAAGCGGATATTATTCCAATGAACAAACCCCAAATAAAAAATATGCCATACTGAAATAGTGTTAAGTAACTCATGCCGTCTTATGACTAAGGCTGCATGAGTATAAAAACGGCGTTTCACGTCAAGATAAAATAAATACCTGTACCTAATATAAAAATGGAGCTACATATACTTATGTACCTTGAGAATGACGGAGTTAATTTATCCCTTATCGTCAAGCTAATAGCTATGTAAATAATATCTGTCAGGAATGATATAAATATAAACAAAACACCCAATATAAAGAAATTTAATGCGATATTTGTATTATCATCTATAAATGCTGGTATTAATGCCGCAAAGAATAAATACGCCTTTGGGTTTAATAATGGTATAAGTAAAGGTTTTTGTACTTTGCTTTTTTTGTTTTTTTTATTAATTAAACCCATTACCCCTATGTATATTAAATAGCTTCCACCTAAGATCTTTATAATGTAAAAGTGTTGTTCTATGCTGGATGTTGAAGATAACGTGAAAAGAGATATTACCATGACGATTGCTTCGCCAGCTCTTATGTATATACTTGTTTTTATTGATGATTTAAGTCCTTGTGAAAAGGCGTTGTTTATAACCAATGCAACACCAGGTCCTATTGATATAGTTTGAGATAAAGTTACGATAGCAAATGAAAATAATGTTGAATATTCCATATTTACTTACCATGATATATTTCGTGGGAGCTTTTCATATACATATTCCATAGGAATTGCGGCTTTCGGTAATAAATTTATAAATGTGGATATGTGCTTTAGTGAATTGCTGGCGGCGATTGAGTAAAAATTTCCGCTATTCCAATATATTGTCGATATTTCGTTGTCCAGACTGTATATGTTTGGAAATTTGTTTGCATACGGGTTCGTTCCGTTTAGCTGGCTTTTTGGATGAGAAAGTTTGCTGTTTTGACCCGTTCGCGCTTCTGAAGGGGGGAAACCGATCATGAATCGCTTTTGTGCATAGTTATGCAGGCCCATAAAAACGATTCTGACGCGTTTTTATGGTTTACCCTAGTGTTTTCTTGTCTTTTTGAGTTTTTTGCGTCAGAAAGCGATTGAGAGCGTTTTAGAGGGTACGTACAACAGGAGTTATGGTAAATGGATCGGGTTTGCGGGAAGACTCGACAGGTTTTGTCGTTGGGGGTAGTGTAAGCGACTGAAAAACAAACGCCCCTGAAATTCGTGCCTCTCCGCCAAGATTGTCACGAAGATTCAAGGGGCGTGTGGGTCGTAACACACGGAGGGAATCCTAACACATGAGCGCCGCGCTTCAATACTTCGAAGAAAATTTACCCCACCGTCCCTATCACACGGATGATCTCGCTTTCGGCCTTCGTATCTCCGGCAAAGGGCGCGCGCTTCTTGCACGGTATATCCAGCAGAACCAGCCTCATGCACAGTTCTGGCTGGTTTTTGACGTTGACCGCGAGGGGGCTGCGATTGACTGGAGCGACCGGAACGCTCCCGCGCCGAACATCACCGTTAAAAATCCTGTGAACGGACACGCTCACCTGCTCTACGCACTCAACATCGCCGTGAGAACCGCGCCTGATGCCTCGGTTAAGGCGCTGAAATATGCCGCAGCGGTTGAACGTTCGCTGTGTGAGAAACTTTGTGCGGATGTGAACTACAGCGGCCTGATTTGCAAAAATCCGTTCCACCTGGAATGGCTGGTGATGGAGTGGCGCGAGGAAGCCTATACCCTCGATGAACTGGCTGATTATCTCGATTTGAGCGCCTCAGAGCGTCGTAGCATCGATAAACATTACGGGATGGGGCGAAACTGCCACCTGTTCGAAATGACGCGCAAATGGGCTTACAGGGCGATTCGTCAGGGCTGGCCAGCGTTCTCACAGTGGCTTGAAGCGGTGATCCAGCGTGTCGAAATGTACAATGCATCGCTTCCCGTTCCGCTTTCACTGGCTGAATGTCGGGCTATTGGCAAGAGCATTGCGAAATACACGCACAGGAACTTCACGCCAGAAACTTTCGCACAGTATGTGGCTGATACGCACACGCCAGAAATTCAGGCCGCACGAGGTCGCAAGGGCGGTAAGGCCAATTCGTCGGAAAAACAGGCCGACAAGGGCCGCAAGGGCGGCAAAAACAGTGGCGCTGTTCGGTGGACTGCTAACGACGACAAACGTCGTAGGGCGCTTGATATGTACATCTTGGGAGCCTCAACAGAAGATATTGCAGAGGCGGTTGGTGTTAGCCGTTGGACTGTTCGACGCTGGATGGATAGCTCTGTAGAATGGCTACTGAGTAAACAAATAATTAAATTTTAATTAACAAAAAGAACACATCACCCCCCCTATTTTGTTATTTTTTTGTTAATTTTGGGTGCACGAAGCAAGCCTATATCAGATAACAGCGCCCGAACGGGGGTTTGGTGTTTTTTTGCGCGGTGTCTCCGACCCGCTCCCACACCCCCAAACCAAATACCGAAACCCTGCAAACCAAGCGAGTGGCGGCTCCGCTCGCCGCAGCCCTAGCGACCGAGCCGCCAGGCTCGCGAGTGGGCGAGGAAGCGGAAGATCTACAGGAGTTACATCAGGCACTTACGCACCAGATCCCCCCGTGCGTATGCGCGTCGCGAAATTGGGCAATGCACAAATAGCCTATATCAGATAACAGCGCCTTTTCGGCGTTTTTTTGAGCAGCGGGCTTTCCGGCGGTTTTCTCCTTTCAGCCCAGCAATGGTGCGGCTTACGGTATGATTGAGGTGGTCGTGCTCGCCGCAGTCTCATGACCGAGCGTAGCGAGCGAATGAGCGAGGAAGCACCAGGGAACCGGAACACGGATGGAGGCACTTACGCGTCTGGGTTTGGGGATGTCTCCAGATCGTACTTAAGTTCCTTAAGTGCTTGTAATATCCTGTCTTTTTTATAGCATAGCTCGCCTGTTTTTGTGTCTACCAGTCCTGCTTCGATCAGTAGCCCAGCCGCGAGAAAGAGCCGGTGATTGCGTTCCCGTCGTTGTTTTTTTCCCTCGATTCGTTTTTGGACCGCCTGTTTTCGTTCGCTCTCCTGTGCCTGTAAGTCGTTTTTTTCCGCTGTTGCCAGTACGTGGAGAAGTTTGCGTTCCTGTTCTGTGAGTCCGGCTTCGTTGTCGATCAGGTCAATAATCTGTCTCTGTCGTGCGGTCTGTTCTCCGAGCTTCCTGATGAATCCGATCCGTTTCTTCAGCCATTCGATGTTGCTGATGCGCATGTTCGTGATGCTCCCTGGTGTTTTTTTGCGGTGTGTTGTGGTCGTGCAGTATATCGCTTGCGGTCGGCGGGTGCAGGGGGTATCTTCCGTGCTAATTCGTAAAATTAGAAGGAAGCGCACTTATATGTTTCTCTCCTTCGTCGAGAAACAGTGCGCTCCTGCAGAGGGCTGAAACCGTGGCAACCTATCACCTCAGCGTTAAATTTGGTGGCAAGGGGCAGGCTGCAAACCACGCCGATTACATCGAGCGCAAAGAGAAATACCGCGACCGTCAGGATTTGGAATATTCCGCACACGGAAACATGCCGGAATGGGCCAGGGATAATCCTTCCCATTTCTGGCAGGCGGCTGACCAGTTTGAACGTGCGAACGGTTCGACCTATAGGGAACTTGAAATTGCATTACCCCGTGAACTGACACCGGAACAGCGCCTTGAACTGGTGCAGGATTTTGTACGTCAGGAAGCTGGCGAACGGCACGCCTGGAGTTTTGCCATTCACAATCCGAAAGCGAGCATTGACGGCGGCGAACAGCCTCATGCGCATATCATGATGAGTCAGCGTGTGAATGATGGCATTGAACGTACACCGGAACAGTATTTCCGGCGCTATAACGCCAGGTATCCCGACCGGGGAGGTGCGAAAAAGGATTCCGGAAACCTGACCCCCACTCAGCAAAAAGAGCAGTTGCGGGAATTGCGAAAACGCTGGGAGGTGAAGCACAACGAACATATGAGAAAGCATGGCTTTGAAAGGGGCTTCATTGACTGCCGGACGCTGAAAGAACAGGGCATTGAACGACGTCCCGAAGTGCATCTGGGTTTTGAAGCTGCCGGACGGCTTGATGATGCCCAGCGTCATGACATCATGCAAAAACGGTCTGAACCGGACTATTCCCGCCATCTTGAACAGGCGCGAACGGTCGGGCATGACATCAGGGAATGGCTGGACACTCCGGTTAAGCAACATGAACTGGTCAGAAGGCTGCAACATGATGTTGCGCGGGAGCATGGCTTTGACATGAGAGACAGAGTGAGCAGACAGGACCGAACTGCACCTGAACGGGTTAAATCACCGTCACGTGGATTTTCTATGGGATTCTGAACATGGCCAGCACAGAAGAAAAATTACTCACGCTCCTGTTATCGGTGGAGCATCTGCAACATACCGCAATGGAGCAACAGAAAGCTGTTGCTGATTCTCTGGCTGTGGCAAGGGAAACACTTCGCGGATATCGGGATATTTCTGACGGTGTGGCAAAACAGGTCAGGGATGAAGTCAGAAATGAGGTGCAGAAGCTGGACGTGGCAGGACTGATAGGTGAGCGCATCAGCCAGGATTTTCAGCGGCTGGAAGAGTCAGTCGCAAACATGAAGGCAAACGCGGATGCCCTGAACAGGGATATTGCGACAATTCACAGCAATATCGTGCAGGAATACAACACCCTTAAAGGGTATAGCTGGAAATGGCTGGGTGGGGTGTCAGTGGCTTTTCTGGTTATGTTCTGTGTGCTCGGATGGGGAATGAAAACAATACTCGACAGGAACTACAACGCCACAGCGGCGGTGTATCAGAAAGTTGTGACACTGGAAGATAAACTGGTGGAGAAACCTGTCACGGGGAAGAGCCGGAAAAACTGACGCGCTTCGCTTGTCCAACGCCTCACGACCCGCGAAAGGATTTCGCGAACCGTTCACCGTTTTTTTCAATATGATTCTGTCTGCTTTGGTCGATAAAGCAGACGATAGTATTCCAGCCTTCGTATATATAACGGTACGTGCTCATCAGTAAGAGCTGGCGGTATTGTGTTATCAGGGGGAAGTTTTTTCAGATACTCACGAAATGCCTGGCTTGATGCCATAAAATCTACAGCTGCATCGATAATATGTGGGATATTTTCACCTAATTTTGTCATGATGATTGATCTGATATTATCACGGTTCGTGAATTATAGTATGTCACTATTATTTATGCGTTAGTGAACCAGAAAAAATCCCCCGTTGGCATAGGGGGATATGTAAGGAGAAATAACTTCGCAGGTGTTCTTGTTTGTATTACAACGTGAAAAGAATGCACGCAACTTAATTAATCTGCCGTACTTCCTTTCAGTTTTCAAGATAAGGTTTATAATAAAACATGGAATGGAAGCAAGCTTTAAGGTTTCAGCTCTAAAATTTTTAATATCTATTAACTAGCTAGTTGTTGTCCTTGTGAGCATGTTGTATATAAAAGCCAGGATAATATCCTGACCGGAGTATTCATATTCCTTATCCCCTCTGTGCTCTCAGAGGTTTTTTTCTGTATTTAATGATATGAGCTGGAATGCGATTCCGGCCCCCCCGTTTACATAATTCTCCCTGACATACGGCACCGGAATCGCATTGATTTTGCATTGCTAATGTCTAACTGTGCTGGTGAATGTTGGGGGCAGTTTGGATATCGAAAATTATTGTACGTTAAGGTTGTTTTTTGACCTTGTCGGGGTCCGCCTGCGGGCAGTAGAGATCATATAAGGTATTCAACAACGTCATGATGCGGTTATCCCCGATACGGTAATATACCATTTTACCTGCCCGTCGGGTCTCGACCAGCTTCAGGCGACGCATGACACCCAACTGCTGAGACAGGGTCGGCTGAGTGATACCGACCGCCGCTTCCAGCTCGGTCACATTCGCTTCCCCCTGGCTTAACTGACACATCAACAATAGCCGGTCGCTGTTGGCCAGTCCCCGTAGGACATCTGCTGCCCCCAGGGCTGCATTTTTCATATCAGTCTGACGTTTTGTGTCTTCATTCATGGGCATTGCTGGTTTCTTATATTATGTATTTTTATATAATATTGTTCAGTATAATGATAGTGGCGTAATTTTGCCACCGTGATCTTCAGGTCTGCAGCGTCCAGCTGGACCGGGTAACTAATTATATATGGCAGATATTTTGCCCCGAGTGAACAGAGAGGATGTAATGAAAATAGTGATTGTTGGTGGTGTTGCCGGGGGAGCATCCGCTGCAGCCAGGGCTCGTCGGTTATCAGAGGATGTCAGTATTGTTGTGTTTGAGCGGGGAAGCGATGTCTCTTTCGCCAACTGTGGATTGCCTTATCATATAGGCGGAAAAATTCCGTTACGGCAGTCGCTGATTCTGAAAACCCCGGAGGATTTTAAATCCCGTTTTAACATAGACGTCCGTATCCGTCATGAAGTGATGTCAGTAGACCCGGTTAATAAGATGGTGACGGTTAAAAATCTGACCTCCGGGGAGGTCTATACCGAAGAATGGGATCGTCTGCTCCTCAGTACCGGTGCCGCTCCGGTTGTTCCCCCCTTGCCCGGACTACAGGAAGCGGGTGTCTTTACACTGCGAAATCTTACTGACATGGATGCTATCCAGGCGTGGATTGAGCAACATAATATCGCTCACACCACGCTTGTCGGGGGGGGATTTATCGGGCTCGAAGTGATGGAGGCACTGAGCGAAAGGGGGATCAGTGTGACCCTGCTGGAGATGGGGGAACAGGTTATGGCTCCGGTTGATCCTGAAATGGCATCGGCCCTGCATCAGGAAATCAGGAGTCATGGCGTGGATCTGCGTCTCAGAACGGCGCTCACCGAGGTACTGCGGACAGAGACGGGATTCCGCGTTGCACTGTCTGACGGTGGGTTTCTGCAGACCGACATGGTTATTCTCGCCATCGGGGTAAAACCTGAGAGCAGCCTTGCCACAGGAGCCGGGCTCGCCGTGGGTAAACGGGGAGGCATAAGTGTCAATGCCTGTATGCAGACAAGTATCCCTGACATCTATGCCGTGGGGGATGCAGTTGAAACACCTGACCTTGTCTTTCAGGAACCCGCTAATGTTCCTCTGGCAGGGCCAGCCAACCGCCAGGGACGCATTGCTGCTGATAATATGCTCGATCGTCACAGCCTTTACCATGGCAGTCAGGGGACATCCATTTGTAAGGTATTTTCGCTGAGTATTGGCAGTGTCGGGGCGAATGAAAAGCAGCTGAAAGCCCATGGTACCCGATACGAGAAGGTTTACGTCCATGCCGCTGATCATGCCAGTTACTACCCGGGGGCAACAATGATCAGCCTGAAACTGCTGTTCAGCCCCGATACCGGTAAAATTCTCGGGGCCCAGGCGTCAGGGAAAAAAGGGGTTGATAAACGCATCGATGTCCTGGCTGTCGTACAGCGCGCGGGGCTTACCGTTAACGATCTCGAGCATCTGGAGCTGACCTATGCTCCGCCTTTCAACAGTGCAAGGGACGTCGTTAACCAGGCTGGAATGGTGGCGGCAAATGTTATCAAGGGCGATACGGTCATCTGTCATGTCCGCGATGTGTTACAACGGGAACCGGGCAGTTATTGTTTACTTGATATTCGTTCTCCTGCGGAACTGAAACAATTTGGTGAATATCCTGACGCGCTATCCATCCCTCTTGATTCCCTGCGGGAGAATCTTGATAAGTTGCCTGAAGATAAAGAGATTATTATCGGGTGTCAGAGTGGTCTGCGGGGGCATGTGGCATACCGTATGCTTCAGTCTCACGGCTTCCGGACATATAATCTGAGTGGTGGCTTTATAACTTGGCAGGCGGTTACGGAATCAATGAGTCAATAAGAGATGAGGTGCCATACACATGGCACCTCATCTTCCAGATTCATTGAAAACGTATTATATGGAATAGAAATCTACAAAAATAATTAACGCCCTGGATGGTACCCTATTGCGATAATGTGGACTGTTCAAAAAACAGGCTTACCGTACAATAATTCTCTATATCCAAACTGACCCCAATGTTCCTGAATGTAAATCTCCGTACAAAGATATCGTTGAGTTTTATATAATTCATTGTTTTTATTGTGTTTTGTTTTTTTTGTTGTGCTGGTTTGTAGTTATAAAAAAAACCTGGGAATCCAGGGGTAGGTAAGGAAAACAAATGATACTCAGTTAGTGTTGCACTTTAAACGGGTTGAAGTATAACTCGTATTAAATGAGATGTTGAAAATAAGTGAAAACCATTGCTGGTTGCAATAGGGCAGTATGCGTAAAAAATAAATTTGTGATGCTTTTCAAAAAAACAATTAATACATGAATATTACAGCTCATATATTACAGTTTATAAAAAAACTGTGTTTTATCTATTACATAGAGAAAAATTCTTATCCTGAGCTGTGAACTTGGTTGTTTCGTTTGATATATATCTTTGTAAATGTGGTTTATTATGCGGGCATTTTTTATTGAGTATTGAATCAGAATAAGTGATGCAGCTAAATTTATTTGCGTAACTATTTCATTGTCAATATTCTGACTCAATTTGACACCTATCGTTTCTCTTGGATTCCCCACTTTTGTGGTTTTTTTATCCGGAACGGGATAGTGCCAGTTGTTTTTTATCAGCCTCAGGGTATTTTGGGGCGGTTGCGAACATTGACGCATTCCACAACTAAAAAAAATTTCTCACAGACTCTGATTCTTGCCCCGACCCCAGGTCGGTTTTTTTTGTCCTGGCGAAACGTGAAGCTCTGAAACAGAAAATCCCCGTGCAGAACTTTCCACCCAGGGCGAGAAAACTTGTCATTTTGACCTGTTCGCCCTTCGGAACAGTCGAAATCGATCGCGCATCGCTTTCGTGCATAGTTATGCAGCCCTCTAAAAACGATTCTGGCGCGTTTTTCTGGTTTGGCCTGGTGTTTTCTTGTCTTTTTGCGTTTTTTGCGCCA
>ERZ894199.757-NODE-757-length-13328-cov-9.672116_pt1 | contig 13328 bp, 18 predicted proteins | sample MGYA00380285_ERZ894199 | MGnify/ENA primary metagenome ERZ894199 (study PRJEB32331, sample SAMN06328447) | human gut metagenome | biome: human gut microbiome; feature: stool | host: Homo sapiens | collected 2012-01-17 ... | reverse complement strand
ACGCCGAAAGTACTTGGCTGGAAGCGGCCCGGGAGGATAGGAAGCTGCTGATTAACTAAAAAGGATCAATCATGTAAATGGTTGGTCCTTTTTGCTTTGTCTTACATTCTTGGTTGGCTGGAATCGCCGGGAGGAACAAGCTGCTGATTAACATGAAAGGACATCCATCTGGATGTGCTTTTTGCTTACTCTTAGAGGGAAAGAACCAATCAATTATTCGATTGGTCTTTTTAGTTTGCCCGACATTTCTGGAGGTGTGAAAGACAATGCGAGTCGCCCCTACCCCGCGTGTCATTTCGAGCGTTAGCGAGAAATCTTTTTCGTTTGCGGTAAAACAGTGTATGCGTGTGAACAGAATCGGGAAGCCTGATACTCCAAGAATGTGGGATACGGTGTCTCATGCAAGGGGCATAGCACAGAGAATAGTGAAAGCCGCAGCAACAAAGATCCCTCGGCTGCGCTCGGGATGACGATACGAGAGGTGGGATAGCCTCAAATATTGTAAAAATGGACGTATTGGTCGATGGCCGAATGCAGCTCGTCGCAGCTACTGAACTTATTCAGGGAATACCTCTCTGTCTTCACAATTCCCCAGAACCCTTCCACTGGGCAATTATCGATGCAATACCCAACGCGGGACATGGATTGCTCCATACCCTGATTCGAGAGCTTGAACTGGAACGCTTTACTGGTATACTGGAACCCCCTGTCACTGTGGAACAGCGGGTGTGCTTCCGGATTTTTGCGAATTGCCTGCTCAAATGTGTCAAACACCAGCTTGTTGTCATTGCGTCCGCTTATGATGTAGGCGACAATCGACCGGTCATAGAGATCGAGGATGGCGCTCAAATAGAGCTTCTTAACGACCGATCCTTCGTACCATTTGAATTCTGTCATGTCCGTTGCCCACTTCTGGTTCGGCCGTTCTGCCTGAAAATCCCTGTGAAGGATGTTCTCTGATGTGGCTTCTGGTGTGGCCCTTCTGTATTTTGCCTTCTTGCACCGGATAACGGAATGGATATTGAGCTCCTTCATGAGTCGGTGAATGCGGTTCCTGCTGTAATGCGTGTGGTTCAGGCGATTGATCCAATCAGTCATGCGCCGATAGCTCAGGATGTGGTGGAATCGTTCATCATACTCTTGGATCAGTTGGGAGATGATCTCGTTTTCTTTTTCCGCTTTGGGGACATCTCGCTTCAGCCATTGATAATATGATGCTCTCGCAATACCGACCTGATCGCACAGCCAGTGAATGCACCAGCCCTTTTCTGTGTGGCACTGCTGGATTGCTTCATAGGTTGTGGCATGGCGCAGCCTGCCGAGTTTCACCTCCCTTCCAGGGCTTTCAATTTTTTTAAGAAATAGACCAGCCTCTCCTGTTCCTCAAGCTGCCGTTTCAAGTGCCGGTTCTCACGCCGGAGGCGTTCCATCTCGTTAACTTCTTCGTCGGTTTTATAATGTCCGCGCCGGTCAATAAGGCCAGTTTCCCCGTCAGCGACGTATTTCCTCACCCAATCGTATACCTGACTGCAGGAAACGTCATAGCGCGCGGAGGTGTCCTTGTAGTTCTTGCCATGCGATAGACAATACTCCACAATCTCCTTGCGCTCCGAAAACGATGTTTTCTTTCTTGCTCCTGCCATATAGACCTCCCGTTTTGGATCGTAGTCCTTAAGTTCTATATGGTCATTATACTGCTTCATCCAGTGCCGGAGAACGGAACGGCTTGAAATGTTGTATTTTGCTACGAGGTCGTCAACGTTGCCCTCGCCACGTAGCACGGCAAGGACGCAGCTTACCTTGAATTCCTTGCTGTAGCTTGCGTTTCCAGCTCTATCCATGAAAGAGGCCTCGCCCTGTTTCTCGTATTTCCTTACCCAGCCACGAAGACTCTGCACGGATATCCCATTCGCTCTGGCGATTTGTCGGTAAGATCCTTTGCCGGAAAGATATTCTCTCACTCTGGCAAGCATCCAATCTGCTGAATGTTTCCTTTGGGCCATTAAAAAAATCCCCCTAAAGCAGTTTGGTTATTTACCTTGTCTGCTTTAGGGGGATCATATCAAATATTCTATGGAGGAGTTTTTTGATTATGCAGTGGTGACATAGATAGGAGAGTAAAATCTAAATGATGATCACTCATTAAATAATGTCTTTAGACATTATTTAATGAGAAAGATAGATAATAAAAAACAACAAGCTCTAAAGTGATAAGAGCTTGTTATTTTTTTATGTCTAGTATGGTTTGAATGATCAGTGAAATTTTTTGAATGGTGTCTGTAGGTTGCAATCGAAGTTGTTGCGTTATCTGTTGCAATAGCATGTTATCTTCTAAAGAAATCTTGTCAGGACCGATAAAAAGCTCATATAGATTGATATGTAAAGCACAGGCTATTTTCTCTAATGTTTTGACTGTAGGACTCTTTTTTCCTCGTTCCAGTTCACCTAAAAAAGCTGGATTGATCCCAGCATCCCAAGCTAATTTTTCTTGGCTCATACCATTTCTAGTACGGAAGTATTTAATTCGTGCTCCAATATCCATCACGAAATCCCCCTTTTAAAAATAAATTATCATGTCTTTAGACATTGAACAACATGCTATAAACATGTATAATGCCTATAGACACTAAAAAGAATTGCTATTACTTTTATGAAATATGATTTTTATAAAAGTAATGCCATTTCTATTGAAATTTAAAATATAGAAATGGAAAAATTCTTTTGTGGCGAAATCTCTTTACTCCATTTCTCGTTATGTATAGAAGGATACTGGGTGAAAGTTATAAAAATGAATCTGGTATACCTGCAGAAAGGAAGGATTTCAAATGAAAATGAAAAAGGCGGTAGTAGCTTTAGCAGTTGTAGCCACTTTGAGTGGTTTTGGAGGAATTATGCCAACAGGAATTGGTATTCCTTTTGTTGGGATGACAGCTAATGCGTATGATGAAGCAGAAATGATTCAGTCCGATGGATTTGGCAGTGTACCGGCAGGAATGCCTATTAATCGAGGAAAATTAATGGCTCGTCGTGCTGCTATTGTAGATGCACAAAGAAATCTTTTGGAATCTATCAAAGGGATTTCGGTAGATTCAGAGACTACAATGGAAAATTATATCGTTACTAGCGATTTGGTTAAAACCAAAATCAATGGGGTAGTTACAGGAGCTAGAATTGTTTCTGAAGAATTTAAAGATGGGACTTATCATGTAGTTATGGCAGCACCACTTTATGGTATTGGTAGTGTAGGGGATGTTGCTATTCGTGCAGTGGTAGGAAATAATGAACCACAGCCAATGCCACTTCCTAGTTCTTCTTATGTAGCACCTGTTGAAAATACAACAGTACCTTCTGTAACAACTACGACCACGACAACCACTACTGTGACTCCAGGACAGAAAAATATGTCTTATGGACAGGGATATACTGGCTTAATCATTGATGCAAAAGGTTTGCCATTAGAAAGGACCTTTTGCCCAGGTATTTTTGATACCAATGGTCGTGCTATTTATGGTGTACATAATGTTGATCCCGATTATGCGGTGGCTCATGGTGTGGCAGCTTATGCACAAGGTGCAGAAGCATGGAATCGTGCAGAAAATGGTATGTCTAGAGCAGGAGCACGTCCACTTATTATTAAGGCAGTTGGTTTAAGAGAACGTACTAAGCACCAGTGTGATGTCGTTGTAACTCCAGAAGATGGGGATCGCATTTTGGCAGAAAATCAGAGGAGTGGCTTTGGCACACAGTATGCTGTAGTTTTGGAATATTGATGGAGGTATTTTATGAGTGTTAAAAGAAAAACTGTGGCTCGTGTTATATATTATTGACTACACCTACTTGGTGTTGCCAGCTTCTGTGTGACAGAAAACAGTGCGGCTGCTGATTTAGGGAAATCCATGTCGCTTTCCTCTAGCCTTGCTATGCATCAGAGTAATGTCGGAATCGAAAATCCAGGAGCCGTTATGGCATTTCGCTGGCCCTGGCAGAGGGATAAAAGACCACCAGAACCACCAAGACCACAACCACGTCCGGGCTGGGATAAAGGACCACGTCCAGAACCACGTCCGCAACCAAGACCAGAACCGAGACCCCAGCCACGTCCAGAGTGGGATAAGGGGCCACAACCGCGTCCACCAATCAAGAGGAAGGATCCGCCAAGACCACAACCTGGAGACAGACCGGGCCCGAGACCCGGGGATAGGGGCCCGGGTGGTCCAGGACCACGGTGGTAAACAGTTAGGCATTGATGATTAGCTATTTGCCGTTAGTAATTATTTCTGTTATGAGTTGTTGGTTGTTTGCGGCTGGCAACTCATAACAAATCGTTTTTACTATGATTACACAGAAAATCTAAATGGTATAAATAGAATCTGTAGAGGAGAGCATATGAAAAAGGTATTGGTTATTTTTACCGCGTTATTATGTATGTTGTTTACTGGTATGCTGGGAAATACTTCTTATGCTGCTAAGAAAATTATTGCATTGCCAGGTATTCATTCTAATATGGGATACGATGGCGATCGTGCTGCTAAAGATTTTGAAAGTCAACTGATTGGAGTTTTGATTTCTAGTGGGCAATATGATGTAGTAGAAAGAGATCGTTTAGATGAAGTTTTATCCGAAATGGGACTTAGTGCAACTGGGTTAATTTCTGAGGATAATGCAATTCAGTTTGGGGAATTGTCTGGTGCCGATTATACACTAACAGGAAGTCTCTTAGATGCAAGAATTGTGCCTTTTGATAATATTATTTATAGTGGCAAGAAGGCCGTTGCTAAGTTTGATATTCGTCTAGTAGACAATCGGACTGGTAAAATTATTTTTGCTGAAATCGTAGAAGGTTCTAAAACTGTAGCGAAAGAACTTGGTGGATTGGATGGAACAGCTAGTATTAGTGAAGCTGTCAATGATGCTGCAAAAGAAGTCATTAAATTACTTAATGAGAAAAATCCACTGACCGGGAATGTGGCTCATGTAACGGATTCACAGGTGTATTTAGACCTTGGCTCTGATAACGGTGTACGTGTTGGTGAAAAGTTTATCGTATATCGTGAAGGCCAGCCTATTATGAATCCAGTAACTCACGAACTGATGGCAGTAGAAGAAAATAATGTGGGCATGGTCAAAATTATGGAAGTCAAATCAAATTATTCTATTTGTACATACTCTAATGGTAAAGGTCAGATTAAAGTCGGCGATAAAGCAAAGAGAGGCCATAAATGAGAAAAGTAGTGGGGGCAATCCTGGCTTGTCTTTTATTGGCGGGAACTACGTCTATGGCACAGGAAGTGACTGTGAATGGATATGGTACAACCCAAAATGAAGCAGAAAGGGATGCGATGAGAAATGGCGTTGAACAAGTTGCAGGGAGCTTGGTTAATTCCGAAACAGATACTCATAATTTTGAATTGGTTAGAGATGAAATTCATACTACTACAGAAGGATATGTTAAAAATTGCCGAGTGATTAACAGCTTTCAAAATGCTGATGGTATGTATCAGGTGACTGCTGTAGTGGATGTAGATACGCAGCCAGATTCTAAACTAATGAGTAAGCTCATGCAGCATAAGGTAGCTGATGTGAATATGCGTGATGCCAAAATTGCAGTCATGATCCCTGAGATGCATTTACGCTATCGAATTCCTGATCCGGCAGGAGAAACGGCCGTGGTCAAGAAATTTTTGGAAGCTGGTTTTCAAAATATGATTGATATGAGCAACAGACGATATAACTACAACCAGCCACAGTATATGAATCAGGAACAGTTAAGAGATTTAGCACAATCTATGCAGGCTGATATTTTGGTAGTAGGGGAGGCCTTTAGTGAAGGGGCTGGTGATGTAGCTCAATTTTTACCAAAGCAAAGATATCGCAGACCAAATACAGGGATTGTTTCCTGTCGTGCTCGTGTAGAAGCTAAAATGTATATTGCTCGTACGGGGCAAATTATTGCAGCTGATGGTGCATATGGTTCAGGAGCAGATATCACAGAATCCATTGCATCTAAAAAAGCACTGGCTCAGGCCGGTGCTAAGATGGGGGATTACTTAGTGGGGCAGCTCATGAATAATTATAGCGGTAATCGCCAAGCCTTTGAAGTTGTAGTTATTGCCAATAGTGTAAATGATATCAACAGAGTAAAAAATGTGCTTGGAACACTTCCAGGAGTAAATGGTGTCAATTTCAATAACTATGCCAATGGACGTGGTGTGTTAAGTATTAAATATACTGGCTCTGCTCCTAATTTGTTTGAGTTATTGCAACGGAATACCGATATGGATCTGGATTTAGAAAGTAGCAGTTTTAATGCTATGACAGTTCGAGTCAGATAAAAGTATTATTATAAACCTAATGTTACCTGTATTCTGCTGTGAATGAGCACAAAGGGAGATTAGAGAAAAGCCGAAAGCAGACAGGTTATTGCTTTCGGCTTTTTGTGAATAAGGAGATTGATGATGAATCGGAAAATGAAGGGATGGCTTTTATTTCACGTAAGCGTAATATGTTCTGTGGGATTACTAGGAACAATAGAAGGAATGGCTGCAGATATACATCCAGTGATGCAAAGTGCATATCAAATAGAAACTAGAGCTATTAATTTTTATGTGGAACAAAAGACAGTGGTGGAATTGGACGGAAGAATTTTATTAAATCCCAAAGCCAAAGGGAGAAAGACAGATGTATATTATGTGCCCAATGTAACTTTGGGACGGCATCATGTGAAACTTATGAACCCTTTGGCAGAACCATGGGAAGGAACGATTATGGTAACTTCTACGTTTCCTGATCCACAAAGCAATCAATTTTCTTTAGTGGGGAAATTAGATTTTACACAGGCTGATACGGCGGAAAAAAGAACTATCATGCCAGGAGAAACAAAAGTACCACCGCAAATTGGTTATGTACTTTTAGAAAATGTTTGGTGGCGATTAAAACCTAGCGAAAATGAAATACCACAAGAACAATTTAGAAAGAATAGTGGTTTTGATGTGATTGGTGTTTTGAATGTTGATGGTGAACTTTGGTATCACATAGATATGGGATATGAGAAGTGCGGATGGGTAGAAGCTAAGTATGTTTATCTCAAATGGGGAACATTGAAATATAGTGAAGAAGAAGCACATTTGTATCGTAATGGGAAGTAGGGTAATACTACATTATAGGAGCGAGAGATATATGAAAAAGATATTCGGTACGGCCATTTTTGTGGCACTTATTATTTTATCGGGACTTTTCTGTAATTCATGTGAAGCAGCGAAGAAAGTAGTAGCTGTTACAGAACTTGAATATGATGGATGGTCTCAATTGCAACGCCAAGCAGCAGTTGATTTTCAAGAACAAATGGTGACAGCCTTGGTACAGAGTAATAAATTTGATGTGGCAGAGAGAATACAATTAGACAAGGTGCTTAAAGAAATGGCTCTTAGTAGTACAGGACTAATTTCAGGAGAAACTGCCATTGAATTTGGACATTTAACAGGTGCTGATTATACAGTTATTGGAAACGTGATTTCAGCTAACATTGTTGGAAGCGGAAGTATTTTTGGAAAGGCAAAAGGGAAAGTAAAATTTCATTTTCGCTTTGTAGATAATCGTACTGGTATTATCAAAGTTTCTGAAATGGTAGAAGGGGCTAGTACACAAGGTATTTTTGAGGGAAAAGATAAAAAAGGAAACATTCTTATTAATCAAGCTGTTAATGCTGCTAGTCAAAAGTTTTTAAAATTGATTAATAAAATGACCCCATTAAATGGGAATGTAGTCAATGTAAATGACAGTATTGCCTATATAGATATAGGAAATGATAATGGTATTCGAGTTGGTGATATTTTTGTTGTATATACAGAAGGGAAACCGTTAATCCAGCCTAAGACGGGCCAAGTTCTTGGGGCGGAAGAAAACGACATTGGTGAGCTAAAAATAAAGGAAGTTCGTAATAATTATTCTATCTGTGAAATTATAAAAAGGCAAAATCGTATAAAACGAGGAGACTTGGTGAGAATGAAATGAATATAAAAAAACTAATGACTATTGGTGTATTTATTGTAACATTTTTAGGAAATGTTCAAATAAATACTGCCACAGAAGAAGCAGGATTTGCGTATGCAGATATGTATCAGCATGGAAATTTAATTGGGGAAAAACTTTTTCCTGAATTAGCAGAGAATTACCAAAGGTTTCATCATGAAATGTTTAATGAGCAGCAAATAGAAGCTTATCATTATGGTGCAACGCATGGCGTTTTAGCATTGGTCTCCACTGATGCGAAAATTGGATTAAAGGGGCATTGGGGGCTTATTGATATAAACGGAAATTATATCATGCAACCGGAATGCTACGAAGTAATTGCTTTTTCTGGTGATAAGAGAAAAATTTTTGCTAAAAAAGATGGAGAAGGCTTAGAGTTTGATTTAAAAGGAAATTTGCTGCGTAAACAGAGCAAGGAAGAAACAGAAGCTGTGGAACGTGAAACGGATAAAGAGTACAAGAAAAAAGGGTATTTACCTATGCCAGAAACTGCTTTTATGGATCCCTATATGCTTCAAAACATGACAAGAAGTACATCATTTTTTAATGGAAAAATAGTATATCCATGGACTGATTTTGGGCAAATGGTTGATTTAAAAGAAGGGCTAGCTTTTATAAATACCAATGGCGATTTTATTATTGGCCCAGGGGATTTCCGTGTAGCGGGAAATAATGAAGTGGATGTAGAGACTGGATTGATTGCATTACTTGATATACGAACGGGGAAAGTGGGCGTGTTTAGTATGAATGATGGAACTCCTGTAGTGCCGATGGAATATGATAGTGTCACTTTTTGCGGTGGAGCACGTTTATTGATTGAACGACAAGATGTAGCTATTTTGGTTGATCAAACAACGGGTAGTGTACTTTCTGAACTTCCTAGAGGTAATCAATCTTACTTGCCACCATCTATGGGACAAATTTCTACATTTCTTGGTGGAATTCACTTTGGCCTAGAAGAGGTATCGTGGTTAAATACTTTTTATGACTATGACAAGGGCGATTTTGTGAATACAGAAAAATTACAAATTATCGATAAAAATGGTAAAGTGAGGGCAATTATTGATGATATAAATGTAGATTCTATTGTTCAAACTATAGCAATAGGTGGATTTAAAAATGGATTTGCACCTATTAAGAAAAATGGTAAATGGGGAATTATCGATAGCTATGGTCATTGGATTATTCCGCCTATTTATAAAGGGATACAAATGGCGTGATAAATAGGATATAGGTAAAAAAGGAGGAATTTTAATGAATAAGTGGTTAGCTTATGGCATGGCTATGGCTGCTATGTTGGTTATACCTTTATTGGAAAGTCCGGTAGATGCATTTATGTATCATGGACAAGAACGGGAAATAACAGATGAAGTCACTGTACAAACTGGTGACTGTTTCTTTATGAAGGTGCCTAAGGTTTTATATGAGACGTCTAATCATGATGTTTGTGAATTGCTACTGAGTAATAATACAGAACCAACCAAGATTTTATTTACCAAACCGGGGGAAGCGGTCATTACTTGCACCGTATTTAATGAAGATGGTTCGTTGGCACAACATCATGTACTTATCCATGTGGTAGAAAGTGGAGAAACGTCTGTTACGGGACAGGGCGAAATAGGAAATACGGAATATCCGAATATTATCCCCAAAGGTTTTTATAATGGGAAAATTGGTGGTACTGATCCAGGCCTTGTGGAAGGAATTGTTCCGCTTTCAGAACTTGCCAATTATGAGCAGCTTCATTGGAATTTGAGTGATGAACAACTATCAGAATGTTATGAGGCCGCAAAACCTTTTGTGGCAACTTTAGTGGGCCTTCCACAGGAAGAACAGATGAAACGGATTGCCCAGGAACTTCGAGATTTCTTTGATAATCGCATGGAGTATTCGGATACAGCACCTCATTTCCTGGATGCCTATGGCTTTTTCATCAATAAAAAGGCGTCTTGTCAGGGGGCCACTTGTGCCGTGGGGCTGTGTCTAAATATGCTAGGTATTGACTATGAGCATGTGAATCATAATAAGTGGACCCATCAGTGGTGTCGGGTTCCTTATAATGGAACATACTGGATTGTTGATTCTTATGGATTGTATTGTGGGCCTGAAGCAGCTCCATATAAACATCCGATGGACGATTTGGAAAATGACTCCTGAATGGCAATGAAAAAGTGAGCCAATGAAAAAGCACATCTCTGAAATAGGTCAGCGGTGTGCTTTTTTCAATCCCTGGGTCCTCGTTGTAGGATGTGCTATACTTTTCCTATCGTATGAAATGGAATATACTTGCAGGTTTAAGGTTTATGTTCCGAGTCCATCATCCACAAATGATAGATTTTGAAAACGTCATTGGTTTAAGGGAATCTCTAAAAACACCCTTACAAATTCCCCATATTCGCAATATTGAATTTTTTCAAGAGTCTGTGTATAAATATTCTCATCATTGACCTCATTTCTTGTCAAAATGCTTAAAAACTCCCAATTTTAGGGGATTTTTCTTGCTTTTGGGCATGCTAAATCAAGCAGCCGCATGTCGCGTGCTGCACAAAAACTCATATCGGCATAAATTGTATACCAAATTCGTTAAGCCGCTATTAAAGCAAGCTCTAGCAAATCCAATACATCTCAGGGTAATGCCGTGCATGCTATTGGTCATAAATCCAAATACATGCTCAATTCTTACACGAGTACTGGATTTGATACGATTGGATGCTTTCTGCTCGTCTGTGAGGGGGTGGTTCTTATAGCCCTTTTCATGAATCTGGCAATCTAAACTAGCAGGTAACTTATCTTGAACTGGCTTGCCAGAATACGCACTATCTGCATAAAGAACTCTATCCTTTTCATCAATGAGATTTGGAAGGGGCTGGCTGTCATGAACATTGGCCGGTGTTGTTATAGTACCTGTAATCATTTTGCTCTCAGCGTCAATTTTTACATGATTTTTTAGCCATAATGGGTTTCATTATTTTTCTTGGTCCAACGAGCTTCTGTGTCTTTTTGAGCTAACTTGTTTTTATTCTTTGGGTCTTTCCATTCTTCTGGTATTTCACCATTTTTTATCTTGGCATTATCTTCGCGACTGTTACGTTGTCTAGGCGCGTCTACAAAAGTAGCATCTACGATGGTTCCTTTGTGGGTAATGATCCCCTGGTCTTCGAGCATCTGTCCAAAAAGATGGAAGCATTCATCAATAGCCTTTGCTTTTACCAGTTGTTCTCTAAAATGCCAGATTGTTTTAGCATCAGGAACAGTATCACCGAGGGAAAGGCCTAAAAAGCGTCCAAAGCTCATTCTATCATTAATCTGGTATTCGGTCTGGTCGTCACTCAGATTATAGAAGCGCTGCAAAACAAGTATTTTGAACATCAGAATGATGTCATAAGGAGGTCTACCACCATTGGGATTAACAGTGCGATTTAGGGCAGTAGAAAGCGTGGGACGGAACATCTCCCAAGGAATAACCTTATCCAAGCGTTCCAATGGATCACCTAATCTAGTTAGCAACCCCCATTTCAAATGGGGGTTTATTTGGAACCCCTCCGGGGTTTTGTACTGACACCTGCCTATGGCAGGTCTAGCAAAATGTCTTTGTACTTACAACCGCCTATGGCGGCTCTTTCGCTTATTCGTCTTACTTACTTCTCGAACTTGTCGCTTTCTTCTTGCTCTGAGATGTAACGCTTGATAACTTCTTCGTTGATATTCCCGACGGTTTCTACATAATAGCCTCGTGCCCAGAGATGCTGTTCTCCCCATCTGGCTTTTATCTCGGGATGTCGGTCGTATATCATTAACGCACTTTTCCCTTTGATATAGGCTACTACGTTTGATATATTCAACTTCGGCGGTATCCCGAGATACAGATGCACATGATCCACGCATGCGGCTCCCTTGATCAGTTCCACTGTCTTCATCTCGCACAATTTTCGGATGATTTCAACCAAATCTTTCCTCATTTGCCCGTAGAATACTTTCTTGCGATATTTGGGAATGAATACGATATGATATGTGCAATTCCATTTGGTATGAGCTATACTATTGTTGTCCATTTGGACTCCTCCTTTGTTAGCTAAAGTGGTTTGCTAGACCCTCTTTATTCTAACACTGGAGGATTTTTTATACTCTAGGCAAAGCTACGGCTCCACCGGGTCCCCCATCTCAGATGGGGCTTAATATACGAATACAGTTAATTTATCCAAGCATGCTGCTTTTTCAAAAAGTACAAATCCCATAGCTAAACCTCCTTAGTTTTGTATATTTATTATAAATGATTCAGGGCTACTTGAAAACTTGAGGTTTTTAGAGATGCCCTTAATAACATTACCCGCATGGGGAAGGGGGACCGCGGAGCGGCGCTCGGGTGCTTTTATAAATCGTCGACTTGAGATGCATTTTTCCGCTCTCTTTCATCCCGCTTGTGCCCTATCCGCCCCTTCGGGCACCTTCCCCTCGAGGGGAAGGCTGACGATACGAGAGAAACTTACTATCAAGAAACCTTCGGGCATCGCCATGATTTATACTCCGCGGCGCTTCCATATTTTATGCGCCGCACCACCAACCTGAACCCGCCAACCTGAACCATGAACCCAATACAAAAACGAGCCCCTCGAAATGAGAGGCTCGTTTTTAAATGCAAAACTCCTATTTCACGACTTCATATGCTTCCTTGTCATTCGGTGCGCCGAAGGCAAGAGACGGACTTTCCTTCTCCGTTTCTTCTTCCTTCTCCCGTCCGTCACGGCCAAGCGTGCGGTCCTCATAGAGGCTCGCATTCATGACGCTTTCCGCCGTCATCGGGAAACGCTCGCCGTTCACGGTGAGGCCGTCCTTGACACTCGTCATGACATGGTCGGTCGCAATATCATAGCCGCCGAGAGAAAGATTTCCGAAATGCTCTGCTTGGCTGCTGCCCGGATTCTTCTGGATCGTCACACGGATCTTATCCGTCGCAAGGACACTGTCTCCGCCGATCGCGGTATTCGAAAGACCGAGAGGCTCCCTGCCTGTGAGTTCCAGATGCTCGACCTTGCTGTCCTTCACAAGAGTGCCGCCTTCCGCTGTGGAGTGAATGCCTGCGTAGTGCGCCTGACTTTGTCCGTTCGCGCCGAGGATGGTAACATGCTGCGCGCCGACGCCTGCCAGATCATCGATACCGATGTTGTCCGCAGAGATCTTGAGATCTGCCGCATTGCCTTCGCCATTTTTCAGCGTGTCGATCTCCACCTTCTTCGCAGAGAGTGTGACCTTTCCGCCCGCAGACGAGAGCAGCGCGCTGCCCTTTCCACTCACATCGAAAT
>ERZ894199.741-NODE-741-length-13519-cov-194.282011_pt1 | contig 13519 bp, 10 predicted proteins | sample MGYA00380285_ERZ894199 | MGnify/ENA primary metagenome ERZ894199 (study PRJEB32331, sample SAMN06328447) | human gut metagenome | biome: human gut microbiome; feature: stool | host: Homo sapiens | collected 2012-01-17 ... | reverse complement strand
TAAAACGGATACACTACTTTCATTTTGTCAACCACACGATTGTAGATTAATAGAAAAATTATTTCAATGAAAAATATTGAATATATAAGACAGCAATTTACAGAGGAGGAATTTATATGAAAAAAATCTTAGTAGCATGTGGAGCAGGCGTATGTACTAGTACAGTAGCTTTACAAAAGTTAAAAACAGCAATGGAACAAAGAGGATTGTCTAATCAAGTATCTTATGGACAATGTGCAGTTGCCGATTTAGGTATGAACGCAAAGAACTATGACTTAGTAATCACAACTTCAAAGGTAACAGCCGATTATGGTGTGCCTGTAGTATTTGGATTGAATTTTATTACAGGAATTGGAATTGAGCCACTTGTAGATGATATTGTAAAAAAATTAGGCTTATAAAATGCTAAATGAAGAATTGATTTATTTAGATATGCCTTATTCTACACAAAATGAATTGTTCGAAGAAATGAGTAAAAAATTTCTAGAATTAGGCTATGTAAATGAAGAATATTTGGATGCGTTGAAGAAAAGGGAAGAGGAATTTCCTACAGGAATCAAAACACAGGTGGCAGGACTTGCAATTCCACATGTTGATAGTAAGTATATCAAGAAGGCTGGAATTGCGGTAGTTCGATTAAAAAAACCAATTCTCTTTCAAGAGATGTGTACAAACAATGATGTAGATGTAAATCTAGTATTCATGTTACTTGTAAAAGATAAGTCAAAACAAGTAACGACATTGAGTGCTTTAATGGGTTGTTTTTCAAATGAAGAAGCTTTGAAGCAGTTAATGACAGGTTCAAAAACAGAAATTATAGAAGAATTAGAAAAAATTTTAGAGGAGAATGAATAATGGCAGTAATTAATGGTATTAAAAGTGCAATTATGTTGATCATTAATTTAGGACCAACCGTCATGATGCCAATCATTATGACAATTATTGGGTTGTGCTTAGGTGTAAAGTTTGCACGTTCGTTAAAAGGTGGTTTATTAGTAGGTATTGGATTTATCGGTTTGAATGCGACAGTTTCTATTTTAACAGGAGCTGTACAACCAGCCGTAGATAATATGGTTAAATTGTTTGGCTTAAACTTAACAGTTATTGATGTTGGATGGCCTTCTGCAAGTGCTATCGCATTTGGTACAGCCGTTGGTGTTGCGATGATTCCATTAGGAATTTTCATTAACGTTATTATGTTGTTGACTAAGACAACTCGTACAGTTGATGTTGATATCTGGGATTTCTGGCACTTTGCCTTCTCAGGATCTATCGTTTATGCTTTAACTCACAATATGTTGATCGCATTATCTTTAGCTGCAGTAAATATGATTGTGATTATGGTCATCGCAGACCGTACTGCTAAGGGAACAGAAGAAATTTTAGGTTTACCTGGAATCACATTCCCTCATGGATTAGCTGGTTCATTTGTTCCAATTGCTTATGTATTGGATAAAATTATTGATAAGATTCCTGGTATTAATAAAATCAAATTGGATGAAAACGCAATCAACAAAAAATTAGGTTTGATTGGTGATCCAGCCATCTTAGGATTGATTGTTGGTTTAATTTTAGGCGTTGCAGGTTATGCATTTATGCCAAACTTAACTTTAGAATCTAAAGTGGGAAGTATTTTGACGATGGGTGTTACAGTTTCTGCTGTATTGGTTATTACTCCAAAGATGGCAGCCATCTTAATGGAAGGTGTTGTACCAGTTAGTGAAGGTGTTCAATCTATTATTCAAAAGAAATTCGCAGGTCACGGAAAAGTATATATTGGTCTAGACTGTGCTGCTGGTATTGGACACCCAGTTGTATTGGCTATGTCAGTTATCATGGTTCCAATTACATTATTACTAGCTATTATCTTACCTGGAAATGAATTCTTACCATTAGTTGGATTATGTGGTATTTGTTTCCAATTCCCATTAATTGTTGCAATCACTAAAGGTGATTTCTTCAGAACATTCTTAATTGGTATCGTTGTTATGGGTCTTGGATTATATATTGGTACAAACTTAGCACCATTATTTACTTCAGCTGCTCAAGCTGCTCACTTCCCAATTCCAGATGGAGCTGCATTGATTTCAAGTATTGACTATGGATCAAACCCAATTCCTTGGTTGTTAGTTCAAATCACAAACTTAGGTCCAGTATTCATTATTGTAGTTATCGCATTAACTGTATTATTGGCTTTGTGGAACCGTAAACAAATTTTACGTGAAGAACAAGAAGAAGCTCAAGCTGCTAATCAAGGTGAATAGTAAATGTTAGAAGACTTAAAACAGCAGGTTTTAGAGGCAAATTTACAACTTGTAAAGAACAATCTAGTTATTTATACATGGGGAAATGTATCGGGTATTGATCGTGAAAAAGGATTGTTTGTGATCAAGCCATCGGGAGTTCCTTATGATAAATTGACGGCTGATGACATGGTTGTTGTAGATTTACAAGGAAATGTAGTTGAAGGTAAATTGAATCCAAGCTCAGATACACCTACGCATCAAGCTTTATACAATGCTTTTGGTGAAATTGGTGGAATTGTGCATACACATTCAAAATGGGCTACCGCATGGGCACAGGCTGGTTGTGGCATTAAACCTATGGGAACAACACAGGCCGATTATTTCTATGGAGAAATTCCTTGTACAAGAGAAATGACAAAACAAGAAATTGAAGGGGATTATGAATTAGAGACTGGAAATGTAATTGTCGAAACATTTAAAGATAGACAAATCAATCCGGTATATGTACCAGGTGTTCTTGTACATAGTCATGGACCATTCGCATGGGGAAAAGATGCAAGTGAAGCTGTGTACAATGCAACAGTCATGGAAGAATGTGCCATGATGACATATGTATCAACGCAATTAGCTCATGAAAATGCGTTTATGAGTCAAGATTTATTAGATAAACATTTTTTGAGAAAGCATGGAGCACATGCGTATTATGGACAAAGATAGAGAATGATTCATCAATCATTCTCTTTTTAAAAAGGGAGCTGATAAAATGACAAATGAAGAATTAAAAGTTCATGCCAAAAATATTCGTAGAAATATTGTTACTGAAGTATATAGTGCAAAATCAGGACATCCAGGAGGATCTTTGAGTGCGGCAGACATTCTGACAGAACTATATTTTGAACATATGGATATTAATAAGGATAATGTAAATACAATCGATCGTGATCGTTTTGTATTAAGTAAGGGACATGCAAGTCCATTATTGTATGCGACATTAGCTGAAAAAGGTTTTATTGAAGTTGAAGATTTAAAAGGGTTTAGACATATTGACTCAAAACTACAAGGACATCCAAATATGAATTATGTACCTGGTGTAGATATGTCTACAGGATCTTTAGGACAAGGCATTTCTTGTGCTGTTGGTATGGCTATCACAAATAAGGTAGATGGAAATGATCATCGTATCTATGCCTTGTTAGGAGATGGCGAATGTGAGGAAGGTGAAGTATGGGAAGCAGCTATGGCTGCAAGCCACTATAAGTTAGATAACTTGTGTGCAATTCTAGACTATAACCATTTACAGATCGATGGAAATATTGAAGATGTAATTTCACCAGAACCATTTATGAGTAAATTCAAATCTTTTGGTTGGAATGTATTAGATGTGAATGGACATAATTTTGATGAATTAAGAAATGCATTCGAACAGGCTGAACAAGTAAAAAATAAACCAACTGTAATTATTGCTCATACTATTAAGGGTAAAGGTGTATCCTTTATGGAGAATAACTATGCATGGCATGGTGCAGCTCCAAATCAAGAACAATATGAGCAGGCAATGGAAGAATTAGGAGGTCTTGAATAATGGCAACAGCAACAAGAGAAGCATATGGAAAGACTTTGGCAAAACTAATCGTAGAACATGATGATCTATTTGTATTGGATGCAGATCTTACAAAATCAACAAAGACAATTGATGCCAAAAAGGCAAGACCGGAACATCATTTCAATATGGGAATTGCCGAAGGAAACATGATGGCAGTAGCTGCGGGTATGGCTGCAAGTAATAAGGTTGTTTATGCATCAAGCTTTGCGATGTTTGCGGCAGGCCGAGCTTTTGAACAAATTCGTAATAGTATCTGTTATCCAAACTTGAATGTAAAAGTTTGTGCTACACATGCTGGAATCAGTGTCGGAGAAGATGGCGCTAGCCATCAGTGTATTGAAGACTTAGCTCTTATGCGCTCTATTCCAAATATGAAAGTATTCCAACCTTGTGATGCTAAACAGACTGAAGAAATTATTAAGGCTGTATACTCTATTGAAGGACCTTGTTATGTAAGACTAGGAAGACTTGGAGTTGAGGATGTATATGATGAAAATTACAAGTATGAATTTGGCAAGGGAAATGTACTTAAAAAAGGAAGTAAGGTAGCTATCATTGCTTCTGGATTAATGGTACAGGAAAGTTTAAAAGCATATGATCTATTAGAAAATAAGCCAACAATCATTGATATTCCAACTATTAAACCAATCGATAAGGAATTGATCATTGAAACAGCGAAAACACATGATGTGATTGTAACTGTGGAAGAACACAATGTGTATGGTGGTTTAGGTAGTGCAGTTAGTGAAGTGCTTGCACCAGAAGGAATTGCTTGTAGACAATATATGTTGGGTATGCAGGATACGTTTGGCAGAAGTGGAAAACCGAAAGAGTTATTAGATTATTATGGTTTGGATGCAAAGCATATTGCAGATAAAATTATGAGAATTACAGAAAAATAGTATTAAAAAACAAGCCACCTGATAACTGGGTGACTTGTTTAATGTTTATGGAAGATTTTTTTTTGAAATTTACGTGATTTAATAATGTTTTCACATTGGACCTTTATAATAAAAATTGGCTACTGGATGTGGTTGGTGGTTGCCTCTTGTTAAGGAGATTTAAAGCCTTGAATCTTGAGTTCCAGGTAAGTAGATACTTCTATTTTTTTTGCAGGAGGAAAGCTTATGTATATATATCTACATATTGATGTTGCTTTTGTTTTATTTGCCATAGTAGAAATACTAAAAGTAACATTGATTATTATAGAAAAATGCAAAAAGCACTAATCACCACTAGCAATGGAAATAGATTAGTGCTTCAGCATTAACTATATTTCAGAGCAGCCACTGCTTTTCCAGTAGCTTTTCTCTATTTGTATTATACCGATAAAGGAATGGTTATGCAAATTTATTGGATTATTATGGTTTGGATGCTAAACATATCAAAGAATTTGTTGAATCACTAAAATAAGATGGAGCTTGTCTTCATCTTTCTTTTTTTGAAAAAATTTTTAGAATATGATATTGTCAAAGGGTGATTAAAGAGGGATGTTGAATATGGATATGAAGAAGATACAGGAGTTACCAACTCCAGAAGATTTGAAAAAGGAATTTCCTTTGCCTTATAAGGTGCAAAAAATTAAGAAACAAAGAGATCAGGAAATTGAAGATATTTTTACTGGAAAAGATGATCGTTTAATTTTAATTATTGGTCCTTGTAGTGCGGATCGTGAAGATGCGGTTTTAGACTATATGAATCGTTTGGCTGTATTACAAGAAAAAGTTAAAGATAAGATTTTTATGATTCCACGTGTCTACACAAATAAACCTCGTACAAAGGGTGTTGGATATAAGGGGATGTTGCATCAGCCAGATCCTCATTCGAAAGAGGATATGTTGAAGGGAATCATTGCGATTCGTAAACTGCATACAGAGGTTGTAACACAAACTGGTTTTACTTGTGCAGAAGAGATGTTGTATCCAGAAAATCATGCGTATTTATCGGATTTATTAGGATATGTTGCCATCGGTGCAAGAAGTGTTGAAAATCAACAACATCGTATTGTAGCGAGTGGTGTAGGAATTCCTGCGGGAATGAAAAATCCGACAGGTGGAGATCTTACAGTTATGATGAATTCGATTGTGGCAGCGCAAGCCGATCAAAGATTTGTATACCGTGGTTGGGAAGTACAGACAGATGGAAATCCACTAGCTCATGCGATTTTAAGAGGATATGTGGATAAGTTTAATCATGCACATGCGAATTATCACTATGAAGATTTAATGGAATTGATTCACTTATATGAAAAGTCAGATTTAAAGAATCCGGCATGTATTGTGGATTGTAATCACTCGAATTCAAATAAACAATATTTAGAACAGATTCGTATTGCCAAGGATGTTATGCATTCTAGAAGTAAATCGGAAGATATCAAAAAGCTGGTGAAGGGCTTGATGATTGAGAGTTATTTAGAGGATGGAAATCAGCCAACAGATGGTAATGTGTATGGAAAGTCGATCACAGATCCTTGTCTTGGTTGGGATAAGACAGAACAATTGATTTTAGATTTGTATGACTTATGTGATTAGGAAGCGTTGAGCTTCCTTTTTTTGGTTAGTTAATGGTTATATAAAAAGAATATAATGAATCGAAATAGTAACGTATTATAGAATTCCTAGTTATAATGGTATGAATATTTCATTTAAACATTTATAATTAAAGTGTTTATATGAGGAGGTCATACTATGAATCAACTTCTTCAAGAGAAAAGAGATGCGGAACAATTTTTAAGGTTGATTGCACCTAAGTATATGGGTGTCTATATTTTAAATCGAAGTACGGATCGTTTTCGTGATGTTTTAGCTCCAGAAGCATTTCGTGCTTATGCCAAAGTCTCAGAAGGTTCATATTCAGATGCGGTGCGATTGTATCGAGATGAATATGTATCTTGTGATTATCGTGAAGTGATTGATCAAGTCTTAGACTATGATTATGTATATAATATTTTGTCTTCTGGAAATCAAGTGAATGTATTAATTAGAAAAAAAGATGGAACGTTAATTCGTTTGAAAATCAGTCGTTATTCGGATAAAGAATGTGATAAAGATCTTTCTGTATGGGTTTATACTAACGAGGACAGTGAAGATGCGTTATACGGTGAGTTAGGTGAGGCTCGTTATCGTATTCAGTTTGATGATAATGAAAAACCAGTAGAGTTTATAAGTAGTGAAAGTCTTTCTGAAATGCTTTATGGACTTATAAATGAGACACGAATTCCATTTACGAGATTGTGGGAGCATATGCATCCACAAGATGTGGATGGTGTAAGAGAGGAATTGAAAGAGATACATATTTTTAAAGATCCTGAGGCAACCTATGAAGCAGAATTTCGACTTCAAAACAAAGAACAACAGTATCGTTGGTATCGTGCAATTGGAAAGCCTGTTTTAAATGAAAAAGGAAAGATAGTAAGTGTTTGTGGATTCCTTATCGATATTCACAAACATAAAGAAAAAAACCTTCTTCAACAGCGTTTTATTTCTGGTTTGAGTCATGAATATGTCACGGTATGGGTGATCAATCATGATTTAACGGTTGAATTGTATCAACAAACAAAAAAAGGGGATCATATTGCTCAAGAAGCAATTGAGGAGTTTGCCAAAGAAAATAATTATCAAAAGAGCATGGAGAAATATGCTTCAGAATATGTTTGTGAAGAAGATCGAGAAGATTTTTTAAGAAATGTGAATTATCGTGTCGTTCGTGAACGAATCAAGACAGAAAAAGTATATCCGGTTGTTTTTCAAAGAAAATTTAATGGAAAAATAGATTATTTCCAGGCTTGTTTTGCGCAGATATCGGAGGATACAGATGATTTTGTGATGGGCTTTAAATTGGTGAATGACATTGTTGAGCATGAAAAAGAAAGAAATGATCGATTGGAAGAAGAAAAACAAATTCTAGAAAGTCTAAGCTCTGACTTTACGGCTATCTATTATTTGGAAGTTAACAGTGGTAAATTTGAATCTGTTCATATTCAGGATGAAACCAATGCGAGTGAATTAATAAGAAGTTATTCAGGGTATAAAGATTTTTATGAATATGCTTATCAATATGCGATGCGTTATATTCCTAAGGAGGAGCAGCCTGAGTTTTTATGGTGGTTTTCTCGTGATAATTTAAAATCTTTGTTGAAAACACAAGTGAGTCTTACGCAGAATTATCGTTGTTATCCAAATGCGCAGAATCATCAATATTTTGAAACGAAAGTTGTTAAGGTGAGTGAAGATGAAGAGTCGTGTCACGCATTACTTGGGTTCCGTTATATTGATGATATTATCAAAAAAGAAAAAGCGACGCAGAAAAGGTTACAGAATGCTTTAGAGGAAATAAAGAGGAGTAATGAAACGATTTCTACAATTGCGAAAAGTTATAGTTCAATTTATAAAGTTGATTTTGAAACAGATACATATGAAAGAATTTCCGGAAGTGACATTATTCCTAAAACGGGGTGTGCATCTGAAAAAATGTTTGATGTATGTGAACAGGATGTTGCACCGGAATATCGAAATATCATTCATCAATTTGCGGATATAGAAACATTAACTTCACGACTTGAAAAAGAAGAAGATGTTTTAGCGGAATATCGAATGGCGGATGGCAATTGGCATAAATTGCGTATTATTGTTTCCAAAAGAGATGTGAACGGAAAAGCAATTCAAGCCATTGCGACAATTCGTACAATTAGTGAAACAAAGCGTAAAGAATTAAATTTATTCTTTGAAGCAGAACAGGCAAAGCGAGAGGCAAAAATAAAAACGCGATTCTTACAGAGTATGTCTCATGATATGCGTACGCCATTAAATGGTATTGCGGGTATGCTTCATATTGCAGATCAAAATCCAAAGAATTTAGAGCTGCAGAAAATCACAAGAAATAAGATTCATCGATCGTTAAATTATTTGATTTCTTTGGTCAATGATGTTTTGGATATGAATGATTTAGAAAGTGATCATTTTACAGAGGAAGAAGTTGATTTTGATATTACTGAATTATTGGGTAATATTAATATTGATGGACAACAATTAGCACAAGAAAAGAATATTCAATATATTTTGGATTGGTATGAAGGTCAATTGAGTCATTCAAGGTTTAGAGGATATCCAATATATCTTTCACGAATACTATCGATAGTTGTACAAAATGCCGTTAAGTTTACACCAGAAAATGGAGAAATCCATGTATGGATGAATGAGAAATGTTTAGATGATTCGACATCGCTTTTAGAATTTAGATGCAAAGATAATGGTATCGGAATGAGTAAAGATTTTATTCAACATGCCTTTGATTTATTTGCGCAAGAAGATAGTTCTAGTAGATCCACATATCAAGGTACAGGTCTTGGCCTACCTATTGCCAAAAAGCTTGTGGAGTATATGCATGGAAATATTCAATTGGAAAGTGAAAAGGGTATTGGAACTACTGTTTCAATTCAGATTCCTTTTAAGTTGGGAAAGCCAATTGAAAACAAAAATAATAAGCATCAACAAATATCGTTAGAAGGTTTATGTGTGCTTGTGGCAGAAGATAACGATTTGAATATGGAAATCGTTGAATATATGTTAGAACGTAATGGTATTCGGGTTGTATGTGCAAAAGATGGTCAAGAAGTAATAGATTTATTTGAAAAGAGTGAAGAAAATAAATTTGATTTTATCCTTATGGATATCATGATGCCAAAAATAAATGGTTTAGATGCGACAAGAAAGATTCGTGCATTAAAACGATTGGATGCAAAGACAATTCCAATCATTGCGATGAGTGCCAATGCATTTGTAGAAGACATAATGAATAGCAAGATAGCAGGTATGAATATGCATTTGGCTAAGCCTTTGGATGAAACAAAGTTAATCAATGCTTTAAAACAATGTAAAAAGGATGAAAGAGTGAATTAGACATTAAAAAACATCCTCAACATGTCTAGTAGGCATACGGTGAGGATGTGCCAAACAAAGTTCCCAATGACTGCTTAGACATTAACTTTCTTTGGCTTTTTAATTATAACAGATTCATAAAACGGATATACTATTTTCACTTTTTCAACCACACGATTGTAGATTAATAGATTTTCTTTTAAAAGAAGAATATTAAAAATGCAGGGCTTTCAACCCTGCATTTGCTATAATATAATATCAAAACTTGTAATATATTATATTAAAGAACATTGTCTGATAATAAAAAATCAATTAGGCCAATGTTTAAAATTCCATTTTCATCATAAAAACGTTTACGAATATCTCTTCTGACAATAATTTTTGGAAAACTGTCTCCGGTAATGTTTAGTGAACGTGATTCAGAATATACTTTTTCTTCATTTTCCATTGCATAAGCGGATTGAATATAATATTTTTTCATTCCTTTTTGAATAATAAAGTCGATTTCTCTAGCTACTTTTCGATAGTTTCCTTTTTCCGTTTTAATGTTTTCGTAGACCACGCCCACGTCGATTTTAAATCCACGAATGATTAATTCATTGTATAAGATATTTTCCATAATGTGCGGCATTTCAATTTGTCGAAAGCCGGTTCTTGCATTCCGCAATCCTATATCTTCGCAATAGTATTTTTTTGGGAAATCTAAATAAGATTTTCCTTTTACATCAAACCGCAAAGCCTCTTTAAAAAGAAAAGAATCTTCTAAAAAATCAATATATTTATTAATTGTGGGAAGATAAACAATATCTTTTCCGCTGCGTTGTTGTTTGGAATTGATAGCTTTAGTGATTTTAGATGGATTTGTTAAAGAACCTACAGACGAGCATAATAAATCAATAATAGAACCTAAAATATCTTCTCTTTCAATATGTTTGCGTTCTACAATATCTCGAATATACACTTCTTTAAATAAGTTTTCTAGATATTCAATCTTGGAGGTTTCGTCTTGTTTTGTGAGTAGAAAAGGCATTCCACCATAAAACGAATAATTATCAAATGCCTCCTCTTTATCTCCACCAACAAATGAATAATATTCCGAAAAGGAGAAAGGATGAATTTTTATTTCATCACTACGACCTCTAAACTCCGTTAAGATATCATTAGAAAGCATTTTAGAATTGCTGCCAGTTACATAAATATCCAAATTCGATAGTTCTTTTAAGTCGTTTAACATATCATAGAAAGAAATTTTTTTTCCTTTTGGATTATAAGGATTATTTACTTCATCGGACATTTGTACTTCATCAATGAATAGATAATATTGTTGTGTCGTATTGTCAACAATACTATGGATTTTCTTTGAAAGTTCAATGGGGTTTCGATATTGAATGTCTTTCATCTGATCCAATTCAAAAGTGATAATTTGTTGGTTATCAATGCCGTTTTCTAATAGATAATTTTTAAAAAGATGGAAAAGTAGAAACGATTTTCCGCATCTTCTCAGGCCTGTGATGACTTTGATTTGTCCGTCATGTTGACAAGCAATCAATTTTTGTAAATATAGATTTCTTTGAATTTCCATAAATCCTCCTAGTATAAAGTAATACCAAAACTCGCAATACATTATATTAAAATTATACAATTTGATAAAACTTTTATCAAACGAAATATAATGTAATGCAAAAATTCGCAATACATTATATTAAAAAAAGATGTGCATTACACACATCTTAATCTTTATTTGTTTGTGCTGGGATTTCAGCTGGTTTATTTAAGATATACATGAATTCTTCACCTGTAATTGTTTCTCTTTCATATAAGAATTTGGCAAGTTCATGTAACTTCATTTTGTTGTCTTCTAGAATTTGATAAGCCTCATCATGTGCTTTTTTAATTAATGAGATGGTTGCCTCATCAATCTTGGTAGCTGTTTCATTTGAACAAGCTAAAGATGTATCGCCACCCAAATATTGGTTGTTTACTGTTTCTAAAGCTGTCATACCAAATTCATCCGACATTCCGAGTCGTGTAATCATGGCTCTGGCAAGTTTTGTGGCTTGTTCAATGTCGTTGCTCGCACCACTTGTGATGGAATTAAAAATCAACTCTTCAGCACAACGACCACCTGTATACACCATGATTTTTTGGAAAGCTTCTTCTTTTGATAATAGGTTTTGTTCATTTTCTTCTACTTGCATAGTATATCCCAAAGCCCCTTTTGTACGAGGGATAATTGTGATTTTATGAACGGGAGCCGTGTTTTTACATTTAGCAGCAACTAGTGCATGACCAATTTCATGATAAGAAACAATCATTCGTTCTCGATTTGAAATCACTGCACCCTTCTTTTGTTCACCGGCAATAACGATTTCAATGGCTTCTTCTAAGTCTTTTTGAACCACGGATTTACGATGGTCACGAACCGCTAATAAAGCTCCTTCATTAATGATGTTGGCAAGTTCTGCACCACTAGCTCCTGCACTAGCTCTTGCGATTACGTTAAAGTCAATGTTGTTTGAGCACTTGATGTCTTTGGCATGTAATTTAAGAATGGCTTCACGACCGGCAAGATCAGGAAGTTCAACTGGAATTCTTCTGTCAAATCGACCAGGACGCGTTAAAGCAGGATCTAGTGAATCAGGACGGTTCGTAGCTGCAAGTAATACAACGCCTTTGGAACCATCAAATCCATCCATTTCGGCAAGCAATTGGTTTAATGTTTGTTCACGCTCATCATTACCATTCATGCCTGCACCATCACGTTTTTTACCAATGGTATCAATTTCATCAATAAATACAATACATGGAGCTTTTTCACGAGCTTGTTTGAATAGGTCACGTACTTTGGCAGCTCCTCTACCGACAAACATTTCTACGAATTCACTACCTGAAATCGAGAAGAATGGAACGCCAGCCTCACCAGCTACGGCTTTGGCAAGTAATGTTTTACCTGTTCCAGGAGGACCTACTAATAAGGCTCCTTTTGGCATTTTGGCACCAATCTCTTTATATTTAGCTGGATTGTTTAAGAAGTCTACAATTTCTTGTAGGTTTTCCTTCGCTTCTTCTTGTCCTGCAACATCCTTGAATGTCTTTCCAGTTTGTTCACCAACATAGACTTTGGCATTGCTCTTTCCTAGATTGCCTAAGCCAAAACCAGATCCTTGTGTAAATGACATTTGATCATCTCCACCCATTTTTTTCTGCATACGTTTAAACATCCATGATCCAAATGCCCAGAAAATGATTAATGGTAAGAAAAAGGAAATTAGACTCGATAGAATTGGATTCATTTGTTCTTGATAAACTTGTCCAAACTTCGCTCCGGATTTATCCAAACGATTGACTAAATCTGAATCGTTCATAACACCTGTTTTATAGGTCTTGTCTGTGGAGTCTTTCTTTAAAGTGTAATAAATATTGTGATCTTCAATTTGAACAGTATCGATTTTCTTTTCTTCAATTTTATTTAAGAAATCAGAATAGTTTGTGGTTTCAAGCTTTGATTGTTGAAACATAGGGAATACGATAAAGTTTAAAGCCATAATAACAATCAATATAATTGTGTAATATCTGTATAAAGGTTTCTTTTGTTTGTTCATGAGTGTTCCTCCTTAAGAAATTGATTACATTATACACCTTATTAGCACTTTCGCAAGCAGAGTGCTACACATTCCATAATTCCACATAATTTAAAAGAAAGTAGGCGATAGAGTTTAAATTCTACCGCCCCTTATCAAACTTATCCCGAATTATGTATTATCCCGAAAAAACAGGTTTTCTCTATAGAAAAT
>ERZ894199.731-NODE-731-length-13701-cov-156.188407_pt1 | contig 13701 bp, 16 predicted proteins | sample MGYA00380285_ERZ894199 | MGnify/ENA primary metagenome ERZ894199 (study PRJEB32331, sample SAMN06328447) | human gut metagenome | biome: human gut microbiome; feature: stool | host: Homo sapiens | collected 2012-01-17 ... | reverse complement strand
CTTCTTCTACCTGTTCATCCTGCATTGCAACACTTTCATCTGGCTTCACTTCTTCTACCTGTTCATCCTGCATTGCAACACTTTCATCTGGCTTCACTTCTTCTACCTGCTCGGTCTGCATTACAATGTCTTCATCTGATTGAACTTCTTCAACTTGAGTTGCATCTTTTTGAGCATCGACTTCATCTGCATGTATTGCTGTTATCGGAGTTAAAGACAACAACATACTTAAAGCTAGACCAACACTCATACTACGCTTTATCATTTGTTTTACCTCCTTTTTTTATTAAACCAAGTGGAAAATGCAGGGGTTTGATCCTGCATTTTGCGGCATTAGAAGCTACCGCCACCACCACCATACGTGTCACCACTACTACTAGTGAATGTGCTACTTCCTCCGCTCGAACTATCATCATCGTCAGATTTGATTCGATTACGAGTTATTGTGTGATACAAGAAGTAGTCATGAGACTCTTTCATCTTCAACGTATTTTTCTTCATATAGTTATGTGCCTTGTCTTCAAACGCAACAGAATGAAGCTGTTCACGCTTTTTACTAACCACAAATACTGCACAAATAAAACCTACTAAAAGAGAAATTGGTACACAATACCATGGAAGCCATTTAAAAGGCATATTTCCAACATCATAAGGGCTACCATTATGTGCCTTTTCTACAAACTTTTCGCAAAGACTACCAAACGTTGTAAAAGCCTTCATGTACTTCTCTTTCTTAAAAGAAGGACCTAGCTTTTCACTAATATAACTAATTCCGGCATCCGTAAAGGCTGTAATGCCATAACCATGAGTCGCCATCCAGAACTTACGAGTTTCCATGTTGACAACTAAAAGAATTCCATCTTTATTTTTACCCTGACCATACTCAAGCGCTTCATACATCGTCATCGCATAATCAAGAAGTGCCTTACCACCCGTATCTTTTGTAGTCAATATCGCAACATCTAAACCTTGACGCTTACCAATTTCAGTTAAAGTATCATTTAACTCTTTTCTTTCATCCTCAGTCAGTAAACGCGCATCATCATTCACAAATCTTAGTCCATCTTGTAATGAAGTAAGACCACTTAAAGCTTGCGCATACTCTTCGGCAAGATTTGGCGCTCTAGTAATATAGTCATCGCAAAGTCTTGCGTATGTTTCAAACGCATCCGCATATTTTCCACTACTTAAATAAGGCGCAAACTCACTACCAATCGTACTAATATCTTCTGACGAAATAGCTGAAGTACCTTTTCCATAAGTAGACATCCACCACTTGCGAACTTCCATATTGACAACCAATAAAGCACCATCATCACCATAACCACGCTCATCATATTTCGCTTTTGCGTAGTCTTCTATGGATTGATCACCCATATCATCCGCTGTAATTACGGCAACATCTACACCTTGTCTTTCACTGATCTCAGTTAAATTATCATTTAATTCCTGCTGTTCACTTGCAGTTAATAAACCTGCATTATCCTCTACATATCTTAGATCTTCACTCGCAAAAACCGGGAAGCACATCATAAGTGCAAGTAGAAGAGATGAACATAAAACACCTAATTTTTTCATATACAACCTCCTACTTTCCCCAACTCATAATCAATATTGCGATATAAGCTAAAACACTTCCAAGAAGCGTAATCACTACATAATACAAGTAAACTAGGCTCTTATTTTCTGGAAGATTCCCTACAAATTTACCCGTTTGACCATTCATCGCAAAACTGTAGTTTTCACCCTTCCACTTCGTATTTAAGATCCACACTGGATACAACGCATATTTTGCCGTACCATTCTGAATCTGAACTGCACTATCCTCACAAGTAACCGTGTCATACTTACCGCAATTGGTCATAAACGCATCTTCCGTAGACTTCTTTACACGGGTATTGGCACGATCAATACTTGTATTGGCATCCACATCGTATTTATCGGCTAAAAAACCAGCTAAATAAGCCGTCTGAAAATCCACCGCATCTTTTAAGTCATAAGGCTCAATAGACTCCATCATATCATCTGGCATCTTGCTCGAACCATCCACAGGAATGTTTTCAAATCTTACATGTCCTTTACGATATAAACGATAGTATTTGGTTTCCGTATAATCATATTCTGAGTCCGACCACATACGAACCTTTGTCGCATTATAACGAACCTCACCATCGGCATCCGCATCAAACAACCAGAAAGGCACATATACACCTTTGATTTCTTCAATATGATTTTCGGATTTGAATTCTTTAGGCAATAAAGTCTTACCCTTATAGTGCTGTTTCAAACCTTCCTTAGCCGACTTTTTATCCAACTTAAACGGAATCACTAAATCTGGCTTTAAGACACCACCCAATTTTTCCTTTACGACAATCGGACTTCCACAAAACGGACAAGACGCAGCCGCCATATTTTCATCCGCAACAATTTCACCACCACACGAATTACAAACATATGTCAATAATCCATCGGTTTCATTTTCAGCCCACTCTTGACCTGGCTTCACATCCCACTCAAATTGATCTTCTTCCTCAATCTTTACAGAATCATATTGCTGAAGTGTTTCCAGAGAAAATTCTGTATCACAATAAGGACACTTCATCTTCTGAAGTTTTGTATCAAACGAAATGGAACCATTACAACAAGGACATTTAAACTCTTGTAAAGCACTCATAATTAAAACCCTCTACTTTTCTATGTCATTATCATCAAATGGGTCACCACACTCCGGACAGAATTTAGGTGGATGATGCGGATCCTCCGGCTGCCAACCACACTTATCACAACGATACAACGGTTCATGAGCCGGCTTTTTTGCACCACACTCTGTACAGAATTTACCCTTATTTATAGTTCCACAAGTCGGACAAGCCCAACCTTCAACACTTGGTTTAGGCGTTCCACACTCTGGACAGAACTTACCACTTGCTAGATGTCCACAAGTTGGACAAGTCCAGCCATCTGCCTTTGCCTCAGGCTCTACTGCAGGAGCAGGCGTTGGTGTTGGTGCAGGTTGTGCTTGGGCACCAGCCGCATATAAGTTTTGCGCACTAATACCACCCTGATTCATGGCCATACCCATACCCATAAATCCAGTCATTGCACCAGACGCATTATTTGCAGCATCCTTCATAGCTGTAGCCTGGGCACCAACCAAACGACTTGCCGCAACCGTTTGATTCATCGTCATCGCATTTTCTTCCCACTCCGTGATTTTCTTTTCTTGATCCTCAGGAATACTCAAAGAGTTAATATTGAAAGATACAACTTCCAAGCCACGCTTAGCACGCCAAATATCACTCAACTCATCATTTAAAGCTGCCGCAACATCCATTGTGTGAGCTGGAATCTCATAATACATCACACGATCCGCACTCAATTTTGCCAAGGCAGGCTGCAAAGCCGTCATCAATTCACCCTTAAGTTTGCCCTCAATGGTTTCAGACTCAAAATCCTCTGCCACATTTCCACAAACATTCGTATAGAATAAGATTGGATCGGCCACACGATATGTAAAGTTACCGTTACAACGCAATTTTACAGACAACTTGAAACCCAACTCTTCGTTCACAACCACTCTAAATGGAATTGGCGTTGCTGTTCCATATAGAACTTCACCCATTTCCTTTGTGTTCACATAATACACTCTTTGATCCTTGGCAGTATCTCCACCAAAAGTGAAACGCTTAGCCATAGTAGAGAAAGAATCCTTAATACTCTGACCTAAACTTCCCGCAAAGATAGAAGGTTCACTTGAAGAATCATACACAAATTCTCCTGGCGTTGCACAAAGCTCAACAACACGACCCTGATCCACGATCAACATACATTGACCATCCGCAACCGCAATCACACTACCATTTGAAATGATATTGTCATTTCCTTTATTACTCGACTTTTTACCCGTCCTTTTAGAACCCTTACGAACCAATACATCCTGCTCTAATGCATCACAATAAAAGTACTCTTTCCATTGATCGCCAAAAACAGAACCAACAGCTCCAGCACCAGCACGAATTAATCCCATATTATTTACCTACCATTCTTCTATTGTTTTTACTTGTATTTCTTTTACAATCGCTCTTACTAAAGAATCAAATTCATTCGATTTACTCAGAATTTCGATTCTCAATACACCACTTGATATATCTGGATAGTCCACAAGATATGTACGTTTTATATAATTACCATCCTCTTCCTCATATATACATGTCTTATAAGCAAGTATCTCTAAATCTTTATAATCTAGATTTTCAAACTCAACACGAACCACTTCATCATAAGACATCGCATTATTTGGAATATAAGGAATAGTATCCACAAACACTAAAATATCCGTATTCCGACCAAAAATGCGATACATCACCCCTGAAGCAACAACTTTACTTTTATACGTAACACGCTCATCATTCACACGAAAATAAGCATCTATATTAGGTAGAGTGAATGTACAAGCTAAGCTCTGCACATTCAACTCTTTTCTTTTGCCATACTCACGATTCTGATTAGACATCAAGTACAAACCTCCTGTCACTTAAATCGTGTCTTATTCATACAAGTTCAATTATTCAACATCTAAAAGTTCAACAACTTTGAACTCTTTAATAATCGCTTCTGCCAATTCATCTGAAATATCGTTATCATCATATTCATTGACTTCGATATGAACGATTCCATTTGTTAGATCTGGATGTTCAATATAGTATTCTTTCTTTAAATTATCCTCATCCGATAAATCCGCAACTAAAGCTCTATAGCCACCTACTTTTGTTTCTTTATAGTCAGCTTCTCCATTTAAATCCTTTTCAGCAAGTTCTTCTACAGTGTATCCTTCACTCCATTCCGCAAATGCATCATCTCCTACAAAAACCAGAAGAACTGGAAGATAATCATCATTTACCTCATATTTAATACTCGCAAGTGATTCGTCCATCTCATATACAGGCTTTTCTAAACCCTTCACCAAATAGAAAGAATCCATGTTTGGTAATGAGAATTTACAAGCTAGACCTTCCATTTCTAATTCTTTTCGATCCGCAAACTTCTGCTCCTCTTTCTTCTCTACCGTTTTTGTACCATCCGTCTTTGTAGTCGTACCACCATCACTTGCACCACACGCAACTAGACTCAAGCCCATACCAAGCACAAACAGACTTGTTAATAACTTATTATTTTTCATATTATGTTCTCCTATTATTATTTAATTTCTACCTTCAATTGTTGCAAAGCCGCCAATAATATATCTTCTAATCCTGTCGTATCATCTGAATCATCACGAAGTTTTACAGAACATGACAATATTACATTTTTATCACCCACTGGATAATTTAACTTATACCTATATGTCGTATCATTGGCACTATTCCAATAATTCGTGTAACTCTTCGAACGATATCCAGAATATTCACCCAATGTATACTCTGTGAATGGCTCTTCTCCTTCACTTAAATGCTCATTATGGAAGACAATAGCCTCTTCAAGCGTATCACTTGAATCTGTACATATATTAACGTAGATTGAACGATCTGGATCTTTTCGACTTAATGTATAACCAATGTTTCCCTTATCTTGTTTACCATTGATCGTGTCATACTTTTCACTAGGCGTATAGAACGAAGTCAAATCCCTTGGTAAAGTTAATTTTGCACGAGACGATTCACCAACAATTTCCTTGCTGCTTTCATCCACCTTTTCTTCTTTAACTTCCTTCTTTACTTCCTCTTTCTTTTCTTCCTTCACCTTTTCGAGCTTCATATTCTTAATGATAGCCTTCGCAAAAGGTTCTAAATCAGAAGTATCCTTTTCTTTATCATTCTTCTGGTTGATCTCAATAGAAACGACCTTATTGATATCCTCGACTGGATAATCTACATAATAATGAAGTCTAGTATTTTCAACTGTACCCAGATTGATGGTGTGACTATACGCATCAAAGCCCTCAAACGTACAAGGCTTATACTTTTTATCCTCGTCATTTTCACCATACATTGAATTCTGTAGATCCGCACTCTTTTCAGCAGAGCTAGACGACAACAATTTGATTTCAGCATTCAACTCATACTTATTCTCTTCATTTAAACACTTATAGACAATCGAACCATTATCCTTTAACATACTCTCCATTTTACCTACACCCTCTCTAGATGAAGTAAAATAAGGAGATAGATCTTCGGGAACACTCAATTTAGCCGTTCGATCCTGCGTATCCATTCGTTTTTCTTCTTTTTTCTTTTCTGCTACCTTAGCCTCTTCTTTTTTAGGCTCGGGTTTATCACTTGAACAAGCCACTAAACTCAGTCCCATACCCAAAACTAAGAAGCCGGTTAATAACTTATTCCCATTCATATTATTCTCCTATTAATTCAATCTTTAAATTATGTACCACATCCAGCAACAATGGCTCTAACAAGGAAGTATCGTCATCATCACGTAATTCTTCACGAATGGTTAGTACGACATCTTGACCATCCACTAGATAATCAAGCACATAATGATATTCAATCGATTTATCACTTGACACCACATACTTATATCCAGAATATTCACCTACAGTACATGGCTCATACATTTTTGATTCATCCTTACAAACCTTGTTGTGAGAAATACTGGCAGCCTCTGCTGAATCCCAGCCATCCGTTCCAATTGAGAAATGAATGGTAAACGTACGATCTTTCGCATACAATGAATAACCAAGAACATTCGATTCTTCCATATAGCTATATCTAGAAATTTCTCTAGCAGGCGTATGGAAAGAAGTCAAATCTTTAGGTAAAGTAACTCTTACCTTTTTATTCGCATAACTAATAATCGTACTATCCTTTTCTTTTTCTTCCTCAGCTGCCTTAGCCTTTTCTTCTTCCTTCTTCTCTTCTTTTACCTTTTCTTCTTTTTCTTCAGCCGCCTTAGTCTCTTCTATTTTCTTTTCTTCTACCTTTTCTTCTGGCTCATTTGATGAACAAGCCACTAAACTAAGTCCTAACCCCAAGACTAAGAAACCAGTTAATAACTTATTCCTTTTCACTCTGATCACCTACTCTTCCATACAAATTTCAACAACGATATTATCCAATACAGCAAGTGTTACCTCATCCAAATCATTGGCTTTTTCTTGTTCTACATAAATTTGTAAGACAACATTATCTTCACCAACTGGATAATCGATCAACATCTTAGAATAGGTTTTATCAGACGAATCATATACCGTCGTTTTCTTATAACCCGAATACTTACCAATTGTAAATGCCTTATATTGATCTGCTTCATCTTCAAAACCTGCATTCAAGACATCCGCCGTTTCCTTGGCTGTATTACGATAATCGCAATCAATTGAAATTCGCGTGATATACGTACGATCATCCGAATGTAAATCATATTTAAGAATACGACCACCCTCTAGCTTACCCGATATATCTAAGCCCTCTTGTTTCGGTGTATAAACCGACAATAAATCTGGCATTGTCATCTTAATGAAATAGCCATTCATTTGTGCGACTCCAGTCATTTCGCCAATCTTTACCTTCTCTTCTTTTTTCACTTGTGAAGGCCTTGGTTCTTCTGGCTTTTTTGCACAAGAAACTAGACTTAACCCTATACCTAGCGCAAGCAAGATCTTAGCTAGCTTATAATTCATAGGCTTACTCACATTTCTTCTTTTCAACTTTTACATGATCTAAAATTGCTGTGATAATTGCTTCTGTATCCGAATCATCCGCTTCCGCTTTTAGCTTTTCAACAACAACCTTAATTGTTCCTTTAAAACCATCTCGATCCAAATTGAAATACATATTGTACGTTACATAATCATCATAAGAATAATCCGAAATCTTATTTACACCTGTATAGTTTCCAACCTGATAAGGCTTATAAAGCTTACTCTCATCTTCCTCACCTTTATTGAAGGTTTCAGCCACTTCATCCGCTGTCGCATCTGCATTTGCTTCAATAGCGGCAATCTTTTTCGTATCTGCCTCTTCATTTTCAAAGCTATAACGAATAAAGGAATCATCCACGATCTCGCCAGTAACCTTTACACCTTCAGCTGGCGTATAAATCGTTGTGAAATCTTCAGGCATTGTGATGTTGATCTCATACTTCTTGTTGTAGTTTTTGCTCACCACAAAATCCGTTGTTTTCTCTTCCTTCTTTTCCTCTTTCTTTTCTTCCTTTTTAGCTTCGACAACCTTTGTATCTTCCTTTTTAGGCTCTGGATCATTCGATGAACAAGCAGCTAAACTCAAGCCCATTCCGATTACTAATAAACTCTTCACAAAGTTTGTGTTCATGACTACTTAACCTCAACTTTCATATTGCCCAAAATAGCTTTCATCGCTACTTCCATATCCGCAGTATCCGAATCATTGAATTGTTCTACAGTTACAGACATCACTGCATTTTCAAAATCCAACAACAAGTTATCTTTACATTTGAAGCTAGGATTTTCACTTGTAGTCACTTTTCTAAAGCCACTGAATTCACCCACCGTGCTAGGCTTATATTGTTCCGATTCATCATCCTTAAATCCTTCATTAATACGATTCGCATAGGCTTCTGCACTCTCAGCACTGATTGGGTTTACATAAATAGCCATTTTAAAATCACCAAATTCATCTTCAAGCGTATATGAGATTTGTTGCTCACCTACTTCTGTTTTAACTTCTAAACCATCTCTACTTGGTGTATAGAATGAAGTAAGCTGTGGAATTGTGACTGTATATGTCTTACTCGAAATTTCTCTTACTAATACAGCATCCGTACTTTCTTCTTTCTTTTCTTCTTTCTTTTCTTCCTTCTTTTCTTCTTTCTTCTCTTCTTTTTTCTCTTCCTTCTTTTCAACAACCTTTGTATCTTCCGGCTTTTCACTTGAACAAGCTGTTAATCCAAAAAACATACTTAGTGCTAGTGCACTCGCAAACAATTTTTTATTATTCATATTGATACTCCAATTCTAATTTGTCATGATCAAACAAATTTTTGATCTCTAATTTTTCATATAACGGCATTACTTTACAATACGATAAGACTTGTTGATTATAGTCATCATATCCATACACAAATCCATCTTCTTCCATACCCACACTAAACAATAGGCCAGAATGCGAATCCTCTGGATCCTGCATTGTATACAAACCATTCTCATCAATTTGAAGTGTTACACTCTCATTTCTATATGTACCCTCAAGACTTTTAAATGGTTGATTACGCAATGCTTCAAATAAATCAATCAACTGATCGTTTTCTGTCAGTGCCTGTCCACTACGAAGGCTCTTTACTTTATCCAACCCATATAATGGTCCTTGACTACAAACACGCTCAATCGGCAAACCATCCTCAATCGCAATCACTTCCACCAAACCATTTGTCGTTAGCGCAAAACCATAAGTGACACCAGGACCTATTTCATACACATGAACTTGTTTATACTCATTAAAACAACCATGCACCTTATACGTTTTATCCGTTCCACTATAGTAAAGCGATAGTTTATTATCCTTTAATGTCATAGTCATCTGGTCAAACGTGGAAGAATCTTCTATCTTATAAGACTTCTTGCGACTTGGCCTATACAAAACCATCTTTGTTCCAGAACCAAAATTTGTGGCGACAGGAATCAATACATTCAATTTTCCTTTGTGGTAAAACACATCCAGATTTGAAGGCAACAAACCAATTGTTTGAGCTCTTAATTCCTTTACATTGTCATAATATTCATTGGCATATTCCTGATCAAAAGCCTGTGCAGCCCATACCTTCATATCTTTTTGACTGATTTTATATTTCTTATATAACTTTTTATTCGAAACACGCTTCTTCGTTTTAGAATCAAAATGATACACCTTATACCTAGGATATTCCGTCTCTACTTCTTCCTTAATAACTAAACTCAATAGATTTGAATGTGTATACACATCATAACTAACCTTTGTGTCCGGCAACGTGTACCCTTCTTCTTTTGCCTCATCTAATGAATCTACCAAATCCTTGTATTCATTTTTGATTGTCTGATTCAATTTCTTTGCGCTCTTTGAATCACAATGAATATAAGGTAAGGAAATGTCGTACTTTCCAACATTTCCCCATGCATCCTTATATTCTTCATGAATATTGTAGAAATCTGAAATATATACCTCTTCATTAGGTTGTGATTTACAACCTGTAAACATTAGATTCAAACTAAGAAACAAGACCGAACAAAGCTTAATCCAAGTCATATCCAGCTAGAGCTTGATCGGCTGCATCTTTAAATTGCGTACGATCTCCAATGATCGTTGCCCCAAACGCATCCACTGTCGCTTTCGCTTTTTCTTCTAAATTTTCTCCATTCTTTTTGGCTTTCGCTAAATCCCACATACTCTTTGTTGCCTTAAATTGAGTTACTGACTTTTTAATTCCACTTCTAAATGAATCATCTAAGCCAAATAATTTATTTAGATAATCCACACATTGATGACATCTTGTTTCATCATCAAATGGAATATAGACATCATTTAAACCTTTTGTATGTACAAAACCTAAGTGAACACACTTTTTATCTTTATCCGAACCACTCGTTCTAGCTGGCATATTTTCAGTTTTGTAAAGCTGAAGATTTTCTAAACGATATACACACGCATATGTTTTTGTATTAAACAAACCTCCACGAGCTTCAATAACCGCAATCAAACCTAGACTTGGTGCAATATAAATAGGGTGGAAAGACTGCATCTTTTGATTTTTATCACGTGTTTTTTTCAAAGGTTCCATTAAATCTTGCCAAACCTTTGTACCCACCTCAGTTTGATGAATATGGTCCTTGACATTATCTAAATCAGAATGAACATAGTCGTAATATTTTAATCCCTTTGCACGACAACCCTTTGTACAAATATAATTTCCATCCATTAATTTCTGTGATTGTAAAACATTAATTGTTGCACCACAAATTGCACATGTATTTGCCATATATGATTCCTCCTTTTCTGTGCATTATTATGATTCAAGCGCATCCTTTAATGCGTTTGCCACCTGTAAAGATTCCTGATACTTTTCGTTTGACTGTACCATTACTTCTTTATCCTGCATTTCTGAAATGATCTTGACATCCTCTTTGGTAATCTTCAAAGAAATCATTTTGATGAATGGATGATTCATTTGAATATTTACCTTGAATTGGTACGTAAATTCGTATCTTGCTGGTTTATAGGAACATGTCTTCCCTTTCTTATTTGTGAAATGAAGTTCTCGCTTATTCTCTTCAATTTCTACCAAAACATTTTGAATGTCACTTAAGTCAAACACATCTGGATTTTCATCACTAAGCTTTGTTGCCTTTGTCACGACAAACCAGTTGTGCTTTCGATCAACCATTACCTTTGGATACTCACCAAACGTTTCAGCTGCCACAAACGCTTTGACTCTTTGTGCGTTTTCTTCACGATATGTTAGCTGCCCTTTGATCTGTGTTATTGTTGTGTTTTTGTAGTCTGTAAATAATGGTGACATTTTTTTCTTACAGTCATTACAGATCGTACCATCCGCACATTTATAACCTTCCATCAATGCCATCTTCTTTTTACACACATCACATTCCTTTTTAGAAAACAACCCCATTTCATTTCCCTCCTTTCTTCATTTGATTGACTTGTTTACTTGTGCTATATTGTATTTAGAAAGCACTTTCAAAACTTATGTAATCAACTTACATTTTCATTATAGAAAGTATTATAAAATTTACCCCACCCCAAAACTTAAAAAGGGTGGGAACTGCGGTAAATAAAGGGGAAAATCATGAAAAAAGTTATAAAATATTTATTAGTATTTGGTCTAGGCCTATGCAATCTATATGGGTGTTCATCAAAATCTTTACTCGATAAAGATAACCCCGTGACCCTGACAATGTGGCATGTTTATGGAGAACAAGCCAATTCTCCAATGAATCAATTGATTGCTGAATTCAATGAAACAGAAGGCAAGGACAAGGGCATTATAATTAATGTCACAAAAATAACCAATGCGAGTAAAATTGGTTCTGAGCTTGAAGAAAGTTTATCTAAAGAACCAGGTGCAGATCCAATGCCAGATCTTTATACAGGACATATTCATAATGCCAAACAGGTAGGCTTAGATAAGAGTGTTGTATGGAATGATGTATTTACAGAGAAGGAAATTTCAAATTTTGTTGATGAGTTTTTAGATGCTGGAATGCTAGAAGATAAGCTTGTGGATCTTCCATTATCAAAATCAACAATCGTTTTATTTATGAATGGTACACAATTTGAAAAGTTTTCTAACGATACCGCTGTTTCATTAAATGATTTTGACACTTGGAATCAAACGTTTAATGTAGCCGAAAAATATTATGAATGGTCAAATGGAAAGCCGTTATTATGCTTTGATTATCTATTAAATTCCATTGAATCTTATGCGATCGCATTAGGAACAAAGAATATGTTTACAGAGAATGACTGGTACAATACGGAGGATCCTGCTTTTAAAGAAGCCTTTAGAACCTTTCTAGAACCATTGATCAAAGGCCATATTTCTGCTTCAGATTTCTATTCAAGTACGCAACTTACAACCGGAGAAACACTCATTGGTGTATCTAGCAGTGCCGCCTATCTTTATTTAAATGACATCGTTACATATCCAGATAATACAACGGAACCATTAAATGCGATTGCCCTGCCTTATCCAAAGGCCGATAAAGACCATGCCCTCATGACACAAGCTGGTGTTGGATTATGTGCCTATAAGACAACCGATCAGAAACAAGAAGCCGCTAGTGTCTTTGCGCATTGGCTTGTTGAACCAAAACGCAATGTGGACTTTGTGATTCAAGGCGGGTATATGCCGGTCACAAAAAAGGCATTTAAAAACTTAAAAAATGAAAAATTTGAAGATGAAGAAACACAATCTTTATACAATACATTAACCGAAATGAAATCCGACTATACCGTTATCTCTAGAGATGTTACATATGCGGTTTCTAAAAAAGCCTATGCCTTCTATGATCAGATTCGCAAAAACCAATCTCAGTGGAAGGCAAGATATGAAGCTGGAGAAGACATGGATATACTTGTACAAGAGGCCATGGACATATTAAAAAGTCTTTCATGAGGTTTTAGGTTATGCAGTTAAGTTTTAAGAAAAAAGAAAAATCCATGAAACGAAAGCTCTTTATCTACATGTTTTTCCTTGTCACAGCCATCAGTGTCACTCTATTAATGGGACTCTTCCTATTTGGTCGACTTGGAACAACGGAACAAGACTTTCATAAAAAACTATCCATTCAAAGTGAATACTTCACAAAAATATGGAATCCTATTGGGATGATCTTGCCTCTATGAATATCGCTCTAGGCGAAACTATGCAAAGTACGTTAGAAACAAGCCTTGAAAAACAAGGATTGACATTTAGTCAGCTACAAGATAATCCGAATGCTCTTTATTCATTAGAAAACGATTTAATTCAGCCATTAAGCCAATTTTTAGAACGTGCCAATTGTTCCGGCGCCTATATTCAGTTAGATACAACGATCAACTCAACACTTGAAAATGCGAACAATCAACGTAGTGGTGTCTATCTACAAAAAGACTCTACATCTGTCTCTAAAGAAGACTTGATCTTATATCGTGGGATTGCCAATGTCGGCAAAAAACATGGCTTTATGCCAATGTCATTAAGTTAAGAAATGACGAACCATCCAGATACTATTGTCTGGATGGT
>ERZ894199.724-NODE-724-length-13773-cov-10.897507_pt1 | contig 13773 bp, 10 predicted proteins | sample MGYA00380285_ERZ894199 | MGnify/ENA primary metagenome ERZ894199 (study PRJEB32331, sample SAMN06328447) | human gut metagenome | biome: human gut microbiome; feature: stool | host: Homo sapiens | collected 2012-01-17 ... | reverse complement strand
GGATTTACGCGTGCCGGTGTTCGGCGCATGGCGATAGGTGCGCAGCGACTGTCCGTCTACCCATGCCAGCGAAACGGCGTTGAGAATTTCCTCGCGGGTCAGGCCGAGCATTTCGGCGACCACGGCGGTGGAAGCCACTTTCACTAACAGAACGTGGTCGAGGCCGACGCGGTTAAAGGAGTTTTCCAGCGCGATGCAGCCCTGAATTTCATGGGCTTTGATCATTGCGGTCAGCACCTGTTTCATGGTCAACGGCGCTTTGCCGCTGGCGACCGCGTTGCGCGAAAGCCAGTCCGCCGTTGCCAGAATGCCGCCGAGGTTGTCGGAAGGATGGCCCCACTCCGCCGCCAGCCAGGTATCGTTGAAATCGAGCCAACGGATCATCGCGCCAATGTTAAATGCCGCCTGGACGGGGTCGAGCTGGAACTGAGTTCCGGGGACGCGCACGCCGTTGGGTACGACGATGCCGGGAACAATTGGCCCCAGCAGTTTTTTACAGGCCGGGTATTCGAGAGCTTCCAGACCGCAGCCGAGCGTGTCGAGCAGGCAGTAATGTGCGGTGTCGTAGGCCACTTTAGAGCTGATTTCGTAGTTCATGACGTAATCGACGATATCAACGATTTCACGATCAAATTCCGGGCGGATGTTGTTGATTTGAGCTGACATTGGGTACGTTTCCTTATTGTTATTCGTAGAGGTTTACTGGCGCTTATCCAGCGCGACAAACTGGCGGTCTTCCGGTCCAACATAATTGGCGGAAGGACGGATAATTTTGTTGTCCTGACGTTGTTCGATAATGTGCGCCGCCCAGCCGGTGACGCGGGCGATAACAAACAGTGGTGTGAACATCTCGGTGGGAACGCCCATCATGTTGTAGGAAACAGCGGAGAACCAGTCGAGATTGGGGAACATCTTTTTCGTTTCCCACATCACCGTTTCCAGGCGATCGGCGATGTTGTACATCTTCAGCGAGCCGCCTTCCTGCGAGAGCTGCTTCGCCACACGTTTAATCACCTGGTGGCGCGGGTCGGCGATGGTATAAACCGGATGACCAAAACCAATGACCACTTCTTTGTTTTCCACGCGCTTGCGGATATCTGCTTCGGCTTCGTCCGGCGTTTCGTAGCGTTGCTGGATCTCCAGCGACACTTCATTCGCCCCGCCGTGTTTTGGCCCGCGCAGTGCGCCAATCGCGCCAATAATCGCGGAATACATATCAGAGCCGGTGCCCGCAATCACCCGACTGGTAAAGGTGGAGGCGTTAAACTCGTGTTCGGCGTACAGCACCAGCGAGATATGCATCGCCTTTTCCCAGCTTTGCGATGGCTTTTCGCCGTGCAGCAGATGCAGGAAGTGACCGCCGATGGAGTCGTCATCGGTTTCCGGTTGGATGCGTTCGCCGTTGTGGCTGTAGTGATACCAATAAAGGAGAATCGAGCTAAGCGACGCCAGCAGTTTGTCGGCAATATCCCGCGCGCCAGAGACGGTATGCCCCTCTTTTTCTGGCAGCGTGCAGCCGAGCGCGGAAACACCGGTGCGCATAACATCCATCGGGTGTGACGCCGCCGGTAAGGCTTCCAGCACGGTACGCACGTTAGCCGGTAAACCGCGCAGGGCTTTCAGTTTCGTTTTGTAAGCGGCGAGTTCGTCACGGGTCGGCAGTTTGCCGTGGATCAGCAGATGCGCCACTTCTTCAAATTCGCAATGTTTCGCCAGATCAAGAATATCGTAGCCGCGGTAATGCAGGTCATTGCCACTTTTACCCACGGTGCAGAGCGCCGTATTGCCCGCCGGAACGCCAGAAAGTGCCACAGATTTTTTCGGTTTAATGACATGGGTACTGTTTTGCAGGATCGTTGTGTCGCTCATGTTGTCCTCGTCATTGTTATCATTTGTAGGGTCGAGATTGTTGTCGGATGCGACGCTATGCGTCTTATCCGACCTACAGTTCAGTTCACCCCGTAGGCCTGATAAGTCGCGTCAGCGGCGCATCAGGCATCGGTTGTCGGATGCGACGCCATCCGTCTTATCCGACCTACAGTTCAGTGCACCTCGTAGGCCTGATAAGTCGCGTCAGCGACGCATCAGGCATCGGCTGTCGAATACAATCAACGGGCGTTTTTTATTTCACCTGGCTACGGGCAAACAGGTTGTCGAGCTTCTCTTCGTACTGGTAGTAGTTGATGCTTTCGTACAGCTCGTTGCGGGTCTGCATGGTGTCGATGACGCTTTTCTGCGTCCCTTCCTGACGCAGGACGTTGTAGACATGCTCAGCGGCGCGGTTCATGGCGCGGAACGCTGAAAGCGGGTACAGCGCCATTGCGACATGGGCGCTGCGTAATTCGTCGATGGTAAACAGCGGCGTGGCACCAAATTCGGTAATGTTGGCGAGGATTGGCACCTGCACCGCATCGGCAAACTGGCGGTACATGGCGAGTTCGGTAATCGCCTCCGGGAACAACATCTCGGCACCCGCTTCAACATAGGCCTGCGCACGCTCGATCGCCGCATCCAACCCCTCTACCGCCAGCGCATCGGTGCGCGCCATGATCACAAAATCAGGATCGGTTTTCGCATCCACCGCCGCGCGGATCCGATCCACCATCTCCTCTTTCGAGACGATCGCTTTATTCGGACGATGACCGCAGCGTTTCGCACCAACCTGATCTTCAATATGCAATCCTGCCGCACCGGCTTTAATCATCGATTTCACCGTACGCGCCACGTTAAAGGCCGAAGAACCAAAACCGATATCCGCATCCACCAGCAGCGGCAGCGAACAAACGTCGGTGATACGGCGAATATCTGTCAACACGTCATCAAGAGTAGAAATACCGAGATCGGGCAGCCCCAGCGACCCTGCCGCCACGCCACCGCCGGAGAGATAAATTGCCTGATATCCGGCACGCTGCGCCAACAGCGCATGGTTGGCGTTAATGGTGCCAACAATCTGCAATGGATTTTCTTTAGACAGTGCAGCGCGAAACGCTTTACCTGGAGAGTGTAGAGACATAGCCCATCCTTTGTTATCAACTTGTTATTTGCGTTGATAAAGACAAGGCAAGGGGTGTGCCACAATTGCCTTAATAAAATTAAATGTTTAATTTCAATTTGTTAGAGATAAAGTCATGAACTAATCCGCAAATATGCGTTTCAGTTAACGTTTCAGGCAATGTTTCACCGCGTTTCATTGCAACAATTATGAAACAAGACTAAACCCAATATTCGGTTTCTTAACTTTGCGGTGCGCTATGGCACATCCACCACGGCTTAATGACGACAAACCGGTTATCTGGACGGTATCTGTAACGCGCCTGTTCGAGCTGTTTCGCGATATCAGCCTCGAGTTTGATCACCTGGCGAACATTACCCCTATTCAGCTTGGCTTTGAAAAAGCAGTGACCTACATCCGCAAGAAACTGGCAAACGAACGCTGTGACGCCATCATCGCGGCTGGCTCTAACGGCGCGTACCTGAAAAGCCGCCTGTCAGTGCCAGTTATTTTGATTAAACCGAGCGGCTACGATGTGTTACAGGCACTGGCAAAAGCCGGAAAACTCACCTCTTCTATCGGCGTTGTCACCTATCAGGAAACCATTCCAGCGCTGGTGGCGTTTCAAAAAACCTTTAATCTGCGCCTCGATCAACGTAGCTACATTACCGAAGAAGACGCGCGCGGGCAGATTAATGAGCTGAAAGCTAACGGCACCGAAGCGGTGGTCGGCGCGGGGCTGATTACCGATCTGGCAGAAGAAGCCGGAATGACTGGAATTTTTATCTATTCCGCCGCCACCGTGCGCCAGGCGTTCAGCGATGCGCTGGATATGACGCGCATGTCGTTACGCCATAACACTCACGATGCTACCCGTAACGCCCTGCGTACTCGTTACGTGCTGGGCGATATGCTCGGTCAATCACCACAGATGGAACAAGTACGGCAGACTATTTTGCTGTATGCCCGCTCCAGTGCAGCGGTGTTGATTGAGGGGGAAACGGGGACGGGTAAAGAGCTGGCGGCCCAGGCGATTCATCGGGAATATTTTGCCCGCCACGATGCGCGACAGGGCAAAAAGTCGCATCCGTTTGTTGCCGTCAACTGCGGGGCGATAGCCGAATCGCTGCTGGAAGCAGAGCTGTTTGGCTATGAGGAAGGGGCGTTTACCGGCTCGCGACGCGGAGGTCGCGCCGGGCTGTTCGAAATTGCCCACGGCGGTACGCTGTTTCTGGATGAGATTGGCGAAATGCCGCTACCTTTGCAGACTCGCCTGTTACGGGTGCTGGAAGAAAAAGAGGTTACTCGCGTCGGCGGGCATCAGCCTGTTCCGGTGGATGTGCGGGTCATTAGCGCCACTCACTGCAATCTGGAAGAAGATATGCGGCAAGGGCAGTTTCGCCGTGATCTGTTTTATCGGCTGAGTATTTTGCGTCTGCAATTGCCACCACTGCGTGAGCGGGTGGCGGATATTCTGCCGCTGGCGGAAAGCTTTTTGAAAGTGTCTCTGGCGGCGCTCTCCGCCCCGTTTTCTGCCGCATTACGCCAGGGATTACAGGCAAGCGAAACCGTGCTGGTGCACTACGACTGGCCAGGTAATATTCGTGAACTGCGCAATATGATGGAGCGACTGGCGCTATTTTTAAGTGTGGAACCGACGCCGGATTTAACGCCGCAGTTTTTGCAGCTGCTACTGCCGGAACTGGCGCGCGAGTCGTCGAAAACTCCCGCTCCACGCTTACTGACACCACAACAGGCACTGGAGAAATTTAATGGCGATAAAACAGCAGCGGCGAATTATTTAGGCATCAGCCGGACGACGTTCTGGCGGCGGCTGAAAAACTGAACTGCCGAATACAGCGCGAACGCTTTATCCGGCATAAATTTCAATAGATGATCACCGATAAACTTACGCATCGGGGATGTTTACATAGGATTCAGAATTACTTCTTCTTATAAATATTTGCCGTGCCGTGGATCTTATTGTCAGTTTGACCGGAGGTCAGTACCAACACATCAGCCCCTTTTTCATCCGCTTTTTTGATCAAATCCTCTTTCGCATCTGCGGTCGACATTTCATTGCTGGTTGAAATATCACCTATTTTTTCATATTGCGATTCGACTTTTTCAAATTCCGCTTTAGTCATCAATTCAGCGGCATAGACATTGGTAACGGCAAACGCTAACGCACCGACTAACATTTTAGAGATTATTTTCATATTACGGCTCCAGAGTTGTTATCACACTATCACCCACCGACATTATTGGGTTGATTAATAATTAGTTCAGTCAGGGCATAAACGCCAGTAACCGGAAATAAGACACTTTGTGATCTCTCTCGCACCCGATTATTTTTGGTAGAAATATGATGCAGTTAGTTCACTTATTTATGGATGAAATCACTATGGATCCTTTGCATGCCGTTTACCTGACCGTAGGACTGTTCGTGATTACTTTTTTTAATCCGGGAGCCAATCTCTTTGTGGTAGTACAAACCAGCCTGGCTTCCGGTCGACGCGCAGGGGTGCTGACCGGGCTGGGCGTGGCGCTGGGCGATGCATTTTATTCCGGGTTGGGTTTGTTTGGTCTTGCAACGCTAATTACGCAGTGTGAGGAGATTTTTTCGCTTATCAGAATCGTCGGCGGCGCTTATCTCTTATGGTTTGCGTGGTGCAGCATGCGCCGCCAGTCAACACCGCAAATGAGCACACTACAACAACCGATTAGCGCCCCCTGGTATGTCTTTTTTCGCCGCGGATTAATTACCGATCTCTCTAACCCGCAAACCGTTTTATTTTTTATCAGTATTTTCTCAGTAACATTAAATGCCGAAACACCAACATGGGCACGTTTAATGGCCTGGGCGGGGATTGTGCTCGCATCAATTATCTGGCGAGTTTTTCTTAGTCAGGCGTTTTCTTTGCCCGCTGTGCGTCGTGCTTATGGGCGTATGCAACGCGTTGCCAGTCGGGTTATTGGTGCAATTATTGGTGTATTCGCGCTACGCCTGATTTACGAAGGGGTGACGCAGCGGTGAGCAGATAATTTACTCTCTACGTAATCAACCTGATTTGCCGAATCACGGCCATCGGCGATGATAGCCCCCGTAATGCGTGGTCCTTATTTCCGATAAGTTTACTTGAGTCTTTAGCTTCCCATTTCAGCCCACTCTCCCCTGTGTGGGCTTTTTTCATTGGTCTGCCCCATCCTGAATAGCCAAACAATGGCAATGTTCCACTTTGCAGGGATGATAATAAGGGGATCTGATTCAGAAGAGTTTTGAAAAGTTGGACCGCCATCGAGGCCTCGAACCCCGTACCATACAACAATCCTGGTTGTCGTCTGCTCTTCCTGATGAGCTAATGGCGGTTTTTGATATGAGCCTTACAGCATATTTTCTGTCAGGCTTGAGTGCGATGCGTAAGATACAGAAAAGACCCCACACAAACATGATGGAATTATGATTTTTTTCATATGAATGTCAACCCACACATTCACAAAACATCCGCATGAGATCATTTTTTATACACCGCATGGCTGCGAAACCACTACTGGTGCTTTTTTAAGCGAAGTGTCGCCGATCACAACAAAATATAGGCGAAAAAAGAGATGGAATGCCTGTTGGCATACAGATATACAGATGAAATGATTACCTGCATTGCGATTCACTCTCAGGTGGAATAACAATTTGCAGGTGGAACCCTTTCTGAACTAAAGAGTGTAGCGGATTTTAACGTGCTTATTTACAGAATAATATCTGTCACCTAATTCCTGCACTCTATTAGATATCCATTCATTTAATCGCGCATCATCTCTGTATGTTTTTACGTCCAGAACAGAGAGCAATAACATCACCAGTGATTCAGGAAAAACAGGGTAGATATTTTTTAAGTGTAATAATAATCCATGCGCAAGCGCCTGCTTAATGGGCGCGTCTGTCTCCGGAATAGACGACATTTCGCGAAGCCATTTTTCCACATGCATACACTCTTTCCCTTTAGGGAAAATTCTCAGCAAAGGCATATGGTGTTCAAGAAGAATACATTTGCAATCTGTTCGCACTGAATCGATAAACTGCACTAATTTCTTAAGCCCGGTAAAGCGTCCAGCCTGCACGTTTGCTTTAATATCAAGAAACGCATCATCCTGGTCATATACCCAAACTGTCCCTTTTTGATTTTCAAGTATGTGAAAAACAAACTTAACCGGGTGATCAGGGTAATCCATCCAGTCATAAAATCCAGGGAAATCATTAAACTGCACATTTATGGTGAGTGCGTTATCGTCTGACCACTCACAGTCTCGTACGGCAGCCATGAGATGAATGAGTTTGTCGTCATCGACTAAATCATCACGACAATCATAAGGATAATCATAATATTGTTTAATCAAAACCTTGAATATATCGACACAGGAAACCAGGGAGCTTTTGATATCCTCTGGTAACTGATTGTTTTTAACCGTATTAAGTATGCTTTGTTGCGTATATGGCATCAAATTATTGTGCGGAGCTTTTAATGATATCATCGCGATCTCTCTTAAATAAAAATAAACGTCGCAGATAATAAAGCTCTGATTAAACCAGGCACTATCAGAAATCGCTCATAACTAACGTGTGAAGTATTGTGTACTGGAGGGCGTTAATTTAACAATTTAAATTTACGTTATAGGTTTTACTGCTACTTTGATATTATTTCGCTCTCCTTAACTAAAAAGTTAAGTGGAGAGCGAAGTTAATATGTTAAACCACAGGGTATTTATTAATTTTTTCAGTCTGTTAGTGTGCGATTATCGATAACAAAACGATATTTCACATCACCGCGCAGCATTCGCTCATAGGCTTCATTAATTTGATCGGCCCGAATCATCTCTATATCAGCCACGATGCCATGTTCGGCGCAAAAATCGAGCATCTCCTGAGTTTCTGGAATGCCGCCAATCATAGAACCGGCTATCGCACGGCGTTTCATGATCAGGTTGAAAACTTCCGGCGATTTATGCGGTGTCGCAGGCGCACCAACCAGCGTCATGGTGCCATCACGCTTCAGCAAGGTGGTAAAATCGTCGAGATTATGTGGCGCAGCTACTGTATTCAAAATGAAATCGAAACTCTTCAGATGAGCCGCCATCTCATCGGCATTGCGTGAGTTAACAACTTCATCGGCCCCCAGGGCTTTTGCCGCTTCGCGTTTTGCCTCAGAAGTGGTAAATGCCACCACATGTGCCCCCATCGCGTGGGCCAGCTTAATCCCCATATGTCCCAGACCGCCGATGCCGACCACGCCCACTTTTTTACCCGGCCCGGCCTGCCAGTGACGTAGCGGCGAATACGTGGTGATCCCTGCACACAACAAAGGAGCCACCGCCGCCAGCTGCTCTTGCGGGTGACGAATACGCAGAACATATCGCTCATGAACGACGATCTGTTGTGAGTAGCCGCCCAGAGTATGGCCCGGTTCGTCCGGCGTCGGCGAGTTATAGGTGCCGGTCATGTGATCACAGTAGTTTTCCAACCCGTCTTCACACTCTTCGCAATGTTTACAACTGTCGACAATGCAGCCGACACCGACCAGATCGCCCGGCGCATATTTTTCTACCTGATCACCAACGGCTACCACACGCCCCACAATTTCATGACCCGGCACGCAGGGGTAAACCGTCCCCGCCCACTCGGAACGGACCTGGTGGAGATCGGAATGGCAAACGCCACAGTAAGCGATTTCGATTTTGACATCATTCGGTCCCGGTTCACGCCGGGTGATATCCATCGGTTCAAGTGGTTGTTTAGCGGAATATGCACCAACAGCTTTGATCTTCATTGTGTTTACTCCTGATTAGCTATGTGTATTTGGCAACGCCTGATATGTCATCGCGGCAAAACGCGTCCATTGAATATAGCCAATATTTAAACCACCCGATCCAGCCCCAACATGCCGCGAGCCTGAATGAAACAGAGCAGCAACGTTCCCCATAAGGCGAGCGCCTGTAAGTGTGATATTTGCTATCTGTAAAAGACTAAAATCGGCAAAACTGATGATCTTTTCACGTAGACAAATAGTTATCTACACAACGTCAATAAGGGCATATTCCTCAAAGATAATGTCCATTTCTGCCGACACACTCATATTCAGATTGCCCCACTCCCTGGGGCTTAAATCTCTTACTATTCACCGTTGCAGGCGTTTCAAATGCGCATCAACCTGCCACACTCCCCCACACCAGTTGCCCTTTATGGAACGTTGCGGTTCTCGGCGAGATACGCGCCACCGCCTCGGCGGAACAGGAGGCGTCCACCAGCACAAAGCTGGCGTCATCCTGCGCTTTTGGCCATACACGCTCGCCTTTTTCATTCAGCGGCAATACATCGCCAGTGGCTAAAAACAGCGAGCGGGAGAGGTTCTGTTCGTTAGGACGAATATAGAGCTGCGCGTACAGATTGGCTTTTTCCAGCATGTCGCCCAGACCATAAGGCGACCAGTGGTCGATAACGCTGTCAGTGCCAGTCATCACTTTTACGCCTTTGTCGTGCAACTGTTTGAGCGGCATATGCAGCGTGCCAATCGGCACCGTCGAGGCGATAGAAATTTGTTGCACCACCATCCGGTTCGCCAGTTCATCTACCTGTTGCTCGTTGAGCGTTGCCAGCGCAAAGGCGTGACTGATGGTCAGCTTGCCCTTCAGCTGTGGCGTTTTCTCTACCGTTTCAACCATATAATTGATGGCTGCCACGCCTGCCGGAGTGGTTTCGTGCAGGTGAATATCGACGCCTTTGTCGTAGTCCAGCGCAATCTGGAACATGGTGTCGAGGGATTTTTCCATCGCGCCATCAACACTGGTCGGGTCCAGCCCGCCGACGTAATGCGCCCCCGCCTGCATCGCTTCACGCATTAAAGGTTCAGATTTCGACAGCAGCAAACCGTGCTGCGGGAAGGCGACGATTTCACACTCAAAGCCCGCCTGACGTCGCGCCAGCACCGCCTGCAAATTTTGCAGATTTTTCAGGCCGGAAACCGGTTCGATATTGCAGTGGCTGCGGGCAATGGTGGTGCCTTTCGACTGCAATAAATCAATCAGTTTTTCTGCCCGCTCCTGAGTGTACGGTTGCAGTTCCGGCAGCATTTTCTGCTCGAGTTTGATCATGTCCTGGATGGTGGTGCCTGCCGGACGATTGAGCGAGCGCCACGGCCCGCCGTAAAAGGTTTTGTCGAGATGAATATGCATGTCGCGGGTGGTGGGCAGCATCAGCTTACCGCCAGCGTCATAGTGCGGCAGCGTGGCGTCCGGATGCAGCTTGTTCTCGCGCAGGGCGACAATTTTGCCGTCCTGAATCTCCACGGTCTGGCGCGCCGTGCGGGTCTGCACCGCCACGCCATTTTCGTAGTCAAAACCGGTTTCCAGCAGCACGTTATCGAGATAGTAATGCGGGTCAGTGATTTTCATGGTGTTGTTCGCTTCGCAGTTTAGGGTGCCAGCTACCGCCGCATGGGCGAGCGGCACAGAGGTACCAAACAGCGCGGCGGCGGTGACCATCTTACCGCTCTGGCTCAGAAATTCACGGCGGCTATTGCTTTCTTTCATCTTACGTCCTTACGTTTTAATAATATGAGTGCCCGTTTCGCCGCGCAGCGCCGCAGGCAGGCATTCCGGCGTGGTGATAATCACTTCTTTGCCGCCTTGTTCTAAAAATGTCAGGCTGGCGATGATTTTTGGCAACATGCTGCCGGGCGGGAAATGCCCTTCCTGCATATAGCGGGTCATGGTGGCAATATCCACCCGATCGAGCGCCTGCTGCTGCGGTTTGCCAAAGTGGATACAGACTTTTTCGACGCCGGTGGTGATCACCAGAATGTCGGCGTGAATTTCACGGGCCAGCAGCGCGGTAGAGAGATCTTTGTCGATAACCGCGTCCACGCTTTGGTAATCTCCCGCTTCGCTGCGCACCACAGGAATTCCACCGCCGCCCGCGCCAATTACGACAAAGCCTTGTTGGATCAGCGCCTTAATGGCAGGTGCCTCGACAATACGTTTCGGTTCCGGCGAGGCGACCACGCGGCGATAGCCCCGTCCGGCATCTTCAACAAAACGCCAGTCAGGGTTTGCCTTTTGTAATTCGTCACGCTGGCTTTCACTGAAGAATGCGCCGATGGGCTTGGTGGGATGAGCGAAACCCGGATCGTTTTTATCCACTTCCACCTGAGTCACCACGGTGACGGCTTTTTTCTCGCTGTGACGCGCCAGTCGGTTGTTCAGCGCCTGCTGGATCAAGTAGCCAATGCCGCCTTGCGTATCTGCCACACAGTTCGCCAGCGGCGTTAAGGGTAGCCCTTCACGCTCGTGGGCAATCTCCGCACGGCGTAAATCCAGCCCGACCTGCGGCCCGTTGCCGTGGGTCAGCACAATGTCGTAATCGGAAGCCAGCATTTCCAGCACCGTATCAGCGACGGCTTTCACCGCCTCCGCCTGATGCTCAATCGACTGGCTGGCGTTATCTTTGATAATGCTGTTGCCACCAATGGCAACGACCACAAGCTCTTTCATGTTGTTATGTCCGCTACAGAGGGTGATGGGGTTATGACCAACGCCAGACTGCCTGATGCGCTACGCTTATCAGGCCTACAATTCTCGCGCCACTCGTAGGCCGGATAAGGCGTTCACGCCGCATCCGGCAATGGTGACAAATGCCTGATGCGCTACGCTTATCAGGCCTACAGATTCTTGCGCCATTCGTAGGCCGGATAAGGCGTTCACGCCGCATCCGGCATGAACATGTAGGTCAGACGCCGTAACGTTCGCACCAGCCAAGAATGGCTTTCTCGAAGCAGGCAAAAGGTGGATGCACAATGCCCGCGCCAATCATGCCGACGCCCGCATCTTTATGGGCGATGGCGGTGTTGATCACCGGCAGAATGCCGCTGCTACCCACGCGGGTGATGTCGATTGCCGACGGCACGCCCATAAAACCGAGCAGCGGAATGGTGACGTTGGGGTTTTCACCGAGGGTGATTTCGCGCATCTGACGGGAGAAATCAATAGCTTCTTCCACCGTGCCGCCCACCAGCGCGACGATAGCGGGCGCGGTCGCCATAGCAAATCCGCCAATACCGTAGGTTTCGGTGATGGCGCTGTCGCCGATATCCAGCCCCGAATCTTCCGGCTTATAACCGGCAAACATCGGGCCGATCACCTGCTGCGCCGGGCCGGTAAACCATTGCCCCGGCAGGCCGCTGACCCGCAGGCCGAACTCGACGCCGTTACGCGCCATGGTGGTGACCACGGTGCTGTATTCGATGCCATGCGCCGCATCCATCGCCGCTTTACACATCGCCATCCACGTCGGGCCGGAGAAGTAGTCGCTGCTGGCGACAAACTCAAACACTTCGCGCTGTTGCTCGACGGAATAACCCGCCTGAATAATCCCCGGCGTCAGCGCCTGAATCAGCAGCGTCGTCCCGGCGTTATTGCGGTTATGGCACTCATCGCCCATATGCAGCGCCTGCGCCAGCATTAAGCGCAGATCGATTTCGCCGATAATTTTCATCGCGTCGCGCAGTATTGGTCCCTGCACATCACGCATCCAGTTCAGGCGGTCAATCACGCTCTGGTCGTTAGCGCCCATACGCAAAATCTTCGCCATCTGCTCGCTCATGTTGGTATAAGCGATGTTGCCGTAGGTTTTGTTTTTTACGATGTGCATAAACATCGAGGCCGAGGTAACACCCGCCATCGATCCCACGCAGTCGTGCTCGTGACACGGCGAGAAGGTGATCTCCCCGGAAGCCGCCAGTTCAGCCGCCTCGTCGAGATCTTTCGCCAGTCCTTCGAACACCAGCGCTCCGGTGACCGCGCCTTTCATCGCGCCGCACATTTTTTCCCAGGTGATCGGCGGCCCGGCGTGAAGAATGGTTTTCGCCGTCATGCCCGGCACCACGTTAATCGCCTGATCAAAACCAATCAGCACCGGATGCGACTGGATAATACGCTCCAGCGCCTGCTGGTTAGCGGCGGCGATTTTGTCCGCCAGCGGCGAATCGGCAATGTTATCCAGCGCCTGCACCACCTGCATATTGCCCTGCACCGGCGGCGTCCAGTCGAGTTGAGTCACTTCTACATGCTGCTTTTTCAGGTCATCGCTAAACATGGCGATGCCGACGTTAATAACGTTCAATGGTTGGCTAAACAGTGACTGGCTCATCAGGCTTCCTCCCCTTTGCAGATAAATTCACGCGCCAGCAATCCGGTATTGGTGCTGCTGCTCGCCAGAATCACTCCGGCATCAAGCAGCATCTGGCTTTGTTGTTCTAACGATGGCGTATCAAGATCGGTACCCAGCACATAGGCGAGAATGATCAACTCGCGTCCTTCGGCAGCGGCGATCGCTTTCGCTTCTTTGATCGCCTCGATGGTGGAGCCGACCGGATCTTCATGCGATCCAAATCCGAGCACAAAATCCATCACGATCACCGCCACTTCTGGATCGCGCGCCTCTTCGATCAAGCGACTGATGCGGTTGGTGGGGTCAATCATTGGATGCGGCTTGCCGTTGGTGAAGTCGTCATCACCAAAGTCGAGGAAGGTGTGTTTGATGCTGCGGTTGATATCTTTCAGGCGGAATTCCGGATCGGGCTGGATATTGCTGTAGACATCGCCATGTTTTTCCATCACCGCGAACATGGTTTCGTCGCACAACGTGCCGCCGCAGAACAGGCCACGAATGTATTTCTGCTGCGGTTGCAGACGCGCACGCACATCCGCAATCAACGGCTGGTTAAGCGTATGCAGGT